>Ga0074044_10001303_pt1 | contig 22800 bp, 35 predicted proteins | sample BogForMeECP23OM1_FD_94443 | JGI IMG/M metagenome (GOLD analysis project Ga0074044, IMG submission 94443) | Bog forest soil microbial communities from Calvert Island, British Columbia, Canada - Bog Forest MetaG ECP23OM1 | ecosystem: Environmental > Terrestrial > Soil > Wetlands ... | reverse complement strand
GATGGACCAAAACCAAGTAACCGGCGGCTTCCGGCCGTCGCAATCGCCTTCACCACCAGTTGAAAACTCACATTGCAAGAAAAATCTCACACCGAATCCGCTTTTTTCCTCAACCTGCTAGGCCTTGGAAAGGGTTGTGCTTACCGACAACCCGGATCCGCGGGTTCGTGATCCTTCAGATCTCGAATCCACTTGGGCTGACGATGCTCCTTAATTTCGCCGCTGAGCTCGGCCGTCGGCCATTTCTCGGGATCGAATTCCCAGGTGAGACGGGGATAACCCATCATCTGGACCATTCCCTTCGGGTGCATCCTAGGCCACTCACACCGGAGCGCGTTTATTGTTGCGCCGCCGCTTCCGTCAGCTTTTTGAGTTCGCCGTCGGCATTGTTAAATGCCGCCAACGCATTATCCCATGCTACGACTTGATTTGTGCCCATCGCTTAGTCCCGCTTTTTCGCTTCGGCATCCACAGCCGATGGTGCAGCCGCGCATTTCCGCGGCTCCAGCCGCCGATGCAAAACTGACCCAGGGTCGCCGATTTTAGGGCGCTCGCGAACATTGACCTGGCGCCCTGATATGAGGAAGTATTAAGAATTACTACAAACTAGAAGGGAACCTCCATGAACATCTCCGTCTCATCGACGCCCGAGCTCATTGGCCTCATTAAGGCCAAAGTCGATTCCGGGCGTTACACCTCGACCAGCGAGGTGGTGCGCTAGGCGCTGCGTTTGCTGGAAAGGGCCGATCAGCAGGAAGTCGCGCGGGTCAAAGGTTTGCGCCGCGCATGGAAAGAAGGGATTGAGAGCGGCGACGCGGGCGAACTGGATTTCGCCAGTCTGCGGAGGACGGCGCATCGAGAATTCACGGCACGCAAGAAACCAGCGTAACAGGTGCCACAGGTCCGTCACACTGCTCGCGCCCGCCGCGACCTCATCGACATCTGGCTTGAGGTTTCTTTGGACGATCCAGCGGCAGCCGACGATCTCTACAATCGTCTCGAAGCGCGGGTGGACGTGCTAAAGCGGTTCCCGGAAGCAGGCCCTCTCAGGCCAGATATTGCCACCAGTGCGAGGGCCCTCGTGGAACCGCCTTACCTCATCCTCTACCGCGTCATACGGGTCGGCGTTCAGATCGTTCGCGTCCTACACGCGGCCCGGAACATCGACCGCGCGCTGTTTACCGAAGGACTCGAATGAAAGACGCTCGCGAAGTCGCTTCAAAAAATTGTACCAAATTTTGTCTCCTACCAGTGTATAAATCGGTGTTAAAAGCACTCCCACGCAATGCGTCGCCGAAGAACGCGTAAATCCCGCCGCGATCGGCCAGCCGCAGACCCCCGCCAGCAACGACCTCCAGCAAGTCCGGCGTCGCGGATTTCCGATAACGTTCATTCGACATCGAGGTGCTCGCGTTTTTCGGGGCACCGTAAGAGGAAGAGGAGGAATGCGGCAGGGAATGAAGCGGAGTAAAGGGAAGCACCTCGAGAACGCAGTTGCATGCGCGGTCGCCGTGGCGGGTGGGCAAATCGCCCCGCCCATCAACGGTAACGCGATCTTTCATGGCGCCGACATTTTCCAAGGTCGGTGAAGGTCTCACGGAGTCCGGCGGCAGTCCGTCTATTGGTGGATCAAGGAATGAAAGGTGGAAAGGTTAAGTTAATCGACGCGCCGAAGTTGGCGCGCGCGTCCAGCATTCCGATCGAGAAGCTCGTGGGCGAGGCGTTCGACAAATTGGAAAATCCGGTCAAAGCACCTGCACGAGCCCTCACCGCGCGACCATCGAAGAGTTAGTGTCGTTCGCACAGAGAAACCACTGTTCCTGGCCTCGAATTTCGCACGTCCGAAGAGAGCCCTCGGCTGCGACTTTCACCGCGTGAGCATCAAATCGAAACCAGTTCGTAGTTGGCAAACCACTTCTCCCATCGGAAATGCCGCTGGATCTTCCCGCCCCGCCAAATCATCTGGCCGACAAGCAACCGAGCAATATCCATCGGCCCGAGCTTTTCCAACATCCCCGGCCCGGTAACCAGGAAGCCCCGTTTGAGACCGACCTTGACCCGCTTCAGCGCAAGTCCGTTAGGAACAGAGAAAACATAGAGACCTTCACCGCGTGGCAACTTGTTGCCTGCGGACCGGTCCACCAATAACAGATCCTTCGTCCTGATTTCCGGCGGCAGATCCTGGTCCGCTTCGATCAGCATGAGCTCCTTTGGCTCGCTGATGCCGAGCCGCTGCTCGAGCCACCGGCGGCTCAACGGAAGGAATGCGCGAACGTGTTGCATGTGAAGCGACAGGTGGATGTCGCGCAGTCCGATCATACCCACATCGGCAAACGCCAGCGCCCGGCAAATTCCCACGGGCCTCATTGCACCCTTGCCGGTGGCGAGCCACTCACTTCATCAGGTTGCAGGGAGGCGCCGCTTCTCGTATTGCCCTATAGCTCCCGGTCTTACGGGTCAGGCTCGTCTTTTTCCTCAGGTTCCCGCAACGCTTCGTTCAGCTCCATCAAGTGGCGTCGCTCCTTGCCCTTGGCGGCCGTGAGCCCGGCCCGAGCTCGGAACGCCCGCGCGCGCCGGTATTGCTCCCAGTTGCCGATGGACCGGTGCTGCCGACGCGTATGGGAGCATTTCCGCGAACAGCACGGGGCATCTTCACGAATGGCGTAGAAGAACTCATTGCATACCGAGCAACGGCGGAGGCGGCTCGTTTCGATCGGTTGGAGGGCCTCGGTGAAGCGCGTGAAAGGGTTCCAAGCGCGCACCGCGGGAGCGGCCCGCTGCGGTTTGATTTCGTAAGCGACGCGAACCCAGGCGAGAGAGGAACGCCTCGGTCGGCGCGCCAGGCCCGCCAAGACGAAGGACACTTGCCGCGCGAGCTCAAACAGCGCCTGCTCCTCTGTCCCGGGACGCAGGCTGACCAGTTTTGCGAGGCCCGCGGCTTTCGCCCTTTTCATGAAGTCGGTCGAATTCGGTAACCGAGATTCGAACTCTGCTGGTCCCTCGAGCCGCCGGCTGGGCATGTGCCCCACAAACCGCCGTGGGTCTCGAACCGGCACGCCTTTAGCCAACTTGCGCGAGCCTGTCAGCTTGGGAATTGGAGACCAGACGGCTCTCACCTCGCGCAGGTCGTCGAACGGTGGCAACAAGTTCGCCAGCCTGAGCCACGGCCCGATTAGAGCCCCCGCTTGTCTCGGCGGCAGAGGGCGCTCTGTCTTGACGCTTCTCCGCGTGGCCCGTGGCTCGAAGTGTTTGCGCTGCATTAGCGCTGCGTGCGTTCGAATAGCTTCTCTCCAAGTGTATATTTCCAGTAGACGCATAACCAGCGGACCAAAAGCATCAAGCTCGGTGTGCCAGAGGACGCGACAACATTTTGGGAGGGGTAGGGTGATGAGCAGCGAGCAACAGATCACAGCCAACAGACTTAATGCGCAAAAGAGTACCGGCCCACGAACGCCGGAGGGGAAGGCGTGCGTTTCTTTAAACGCCCGCAAACACGGGTTGACCGGACGCGACGTCGTGATGCCGAACGAAAGACCTGAGGACTACGACGCCTTCCGCGAGGGCCTTCTGAACAGCCTCGATCCATACGGAGATCTTGAGGGAATGCTTGCGGATCGAATCGTAGTGGACGCGTGGCGTCTACGAAGAGTTCCAATGCTCGAAGCCGCCCTTTCCCGACGCAGCTATCAGGCGATCCGGGTGAAGGAGGCATCTGGCGAAGTCGCCAAGTTCGTAACATCAATGGCTGACCGATACAAAGACGCCTTTAAGGACGAGGAGGTGACCGACGAGGTCGCCTACGCGGTGGCAGATAGGCGACTCAGGGAAGAGACTGCGCAGCTGGAAGATATATCCTTCAAAGTCGTCGATGCGCTCGAGGCGGCTTCGGTCGCACTGGCGAACCTTGGCCGCCACGAAGCGACGCTCTCCAGATCGATACAAAGGAACACTCCACGAACTACAACGGCTCCAAGCGGCGCGAGCAGGGGAGTATGTGCCCGCTCCAGCAGTCCTCGACGTGAACGTCGACGGCGTTTCTTCGAGTGACAAAGCGGACGATCAGAGCTGACCGAATCAGCGGAGGTTCTGCATGTGTTTTTTTTCAAAACAAACCCAATGTTCGAACCGCAGGGCGCTCGACTTACTGATTGCTGCGACTACACAAGGCCCATGAGAGACGGATGGCGGATCGCGCTTTCAATTTTTCTCCTCGGATACGGGGAGCTTGGCCCTGTTGCATCCCGGGTTCGATCTTCGGGAGTGTAGCCCTTCGGCGCAAACGCATACGCGCGCGCCGGGTCCGCGCACCATCCTCGAGGAACTGGGACGCATCCAGAGCGCCGACGTGGTGCTGCCGCTGGCGAGGATCCGAGCCACAAGCTGCGCATTCGCTGCGTGGTGAGACCCGATAAGGCCCAAGCGCTGCTGCTCGATCGACTCGCTCTCAGACTGCCCGAACGTCTCCGACCCCCGCCATTGATCAGCGAAATGTAGTGCCGACTTTTAGCAACAAATGCCCGACTTTGCTCACTTCTACCCCTTGAACTGCGGAAGTTGGGCTAACCATGCCCAATATTCCCCGGCGAGGCGGGTTGCCGCGCGAACTGAAAAACGTCGGTTTTAAGCCACGCACCCCCTCGCTGACGGACTAATTTCTAATGGCCTACTTTAGATTCGTTGAAATTTGTGCCAGTATTATTGGTTCGCAAAAGCTGACTCCGGTCAGTTGAAGCTGAGCGGGTTGAGGCGGGGAGGTGGAGGATGGCGGTTGTTAGGTCTCTTGTTGTTGGTTTCTCCAGAAACGCGAAAAACGATCTCGAAACTGCGCACAATGTAGTTTGCTTGAGCGAGGCTGACCTGGTGTGCGATGCGCCACCGGAGGTCGCGGTTCGTAAGGGCCCAAGCAACCCGTTGGCTAAATTTGCTATCGGAGCGGAGGCGCCAGACCCCTGGGCCGCCGCGCAGAGTTGGGGCGCAACAATCGATCCCATCACAGCTTCCGAGCCTGCCTGGGCGGGTCTCAAAGTTGATCAGACGCTCGGCCAACTCATGACTGAGACTCGCGAGCAACGTGGTTTTTCGCGAGAGCAGGTCACGGACCAGACGCACATTCCGGCGCATTATGTGAGAATGATCGAGAGCGACAGCTACGATGCCATCCCCGATGAGCTTTATCTTCTGCCGTTCATTCGCCGCTACGCGATTTTTCTTGGCTTTGATGCTCAGAAAGTAGTGTCGCGCTTCATACGTGACTTTGAGAAGGCCGAAAACGAAGTAGTCGAGACTTCGGTCCCGAGCGTTACAGACGCAAGGACACTTCTGATATGGCGATGGTTAGCGTTGGCAGCAGTGATTGCAGCGGTCCTACTCCCGTACATGGGATGGGAAATTGGAACTGTACCCACGACAGTTAGTCATCCGGTCGATAATTCATCGGCCGGTGCCCCTTCGATGACTACTATCACGCCCTCGACAAAAATCCGACCCGCTGATGCTCCGCCTCTCGCCGCTCTGCAGCCCGCTCAGGCACCTATTGCCGTCACAGCATCGCGCCCGATGGCCACGACAAGCTCGAGACCCCAGCTGGATCAGGAGTACGCTCAGGCTAAACCGAAGAGGCGACGAGGTCGCGGCCATCGGCTAAATCGCCGCCGAAGACACGCGAGGCAGGCGGCGCGACGTATGGACCGATGATCGGTCGCTTGGCCACCGCGCTTCACATTTCGGCCCCTGCTGAACCAAATCCTTCGCCACCTTGTCGATCCGCGCGCCCTCCAGCATTCTTCGGCATTACTTTCCGACGCCCCTAACCCCAATGCCTGCGGACTGTTACTCGCGTTGTCATTCACTGTCCCCGACGCGGATTGCGCGCCTGCCGCGTTTGGTGCGAAGCCGACTACGAATCGACGCCGGCGAACATCAAAATTTAAATAGACACATCACTCACCGAAATCCTCAAGGCGGGAAATGCGGCCTTTGCGGGTGCGCAATTCTCGCCCGTGAATGTATTCAGCTACGGCCTCTTCGCCTGCGGCACGAGCGCGCGTAAAAGACCAAACGTCAGCGATTTGAAGCGTTCGCGCGCTCTCGATTGTGGCTCGACAAAACTTAATCCGCAGGAACGGAGGCGCCTAGGGTGGCGCGGACGGCTCGTGGCATCGTGCCGATCTGCGAACTCCTGGGAAAATCTCCTACGCGGCCGGGCGTCCCGCCGCCGGAACTGATCCAGAAGCTCTACCAAAGCCGGCAAGCCAGAGCTTTCCGAGGGGAAGTCCGGCGACAGCCCGTCTATTGGTGGATCAAAGAATGGAAGGTGGAAAGATTGGTCGACGCGCTGAAGTTGTCGCGCGCGTCCGGCATTCCGATCGAGAAGCTTGCGGGCGAGGTCGTTCGACAAAGTGGAAGACGCGGTCAAAGCAGTGGTGCGAGCTCTGACAAGGCGACCATCAAAAGTTAGGTAACTGCTGTGAGACCCGCCGGCGCATGTGCAATTGCTCCTACGACATGTTGGCTTGGAGAAGCCCTCCAAGTGACCGACGCCGAGCTAAACTGGAGCTGGCCATCCGAGCCTTAGCTCAAATTCATCTCGCCGCGATTGGAGGTAATGGAGCTGGCCGCAGTGAGCGATAAGCGCGTCACTCATTTCGAGGGGCTCGCCGAACCACCCCCGAACGCGCCGGCTCCGTACAACCCACCCACTACTCCCCCAGCCACGCCGGTCCCGGTTAGCGCGGCCGCAAGCGGTACGCTCATCGTCAGCGCGCTTTTGGGACTGCCGCTTTCGAGCGAAATGGCACCGGTCGTCCCAAGAGGCCCAGGGGTTGTCGGATTCAAGATGCCGGCGACGGTCGATTCGAAGCCCGCCGTAATATCGATGCCACCGGCGACATTGTTGATGTTCGCTAGGTTGATGAGGCCTTCGTAGACCGAAACGTCGGTAAAGTCGTGCGCGTCGCCGAAGCTCGGACGCGAAATGCCCGAGAAGAAGGCCGTGTCGAACAAGGTGCCTCGCGCGGCGGCAACTGCGTTGGGAGTATGCACTTCGAAGTTGGGTGCGTTGACGCCGACGGTGCGATTCACCAACGATCGAACTATGCCTGCGAAAAGGTTCATGTGGGTAGTTGTTCCTGCGTGTTGGTCAATCACCAAATTGTTGGAGTCGCCAAGTTCCAGGGTGCTCTGGTCGGTGAGCAGCGCGACAATATGGCCGTCGTCTCCCGTGATAATCCGGTCGCTGACCTGCACTGGCATGCCTTGCGTGACCGGGGTGGTGGCGGCGCCGCGCTCGATTTGCACGGTGCCAGAGACGCTGGTAACGCTGCCCGCAACCGCCGCCTGCCCGAAGGCATCGCTGGGCCGAAATGCCGCGTAGAGAACTACCAGAAGGAACAGCGACGCGGCCTGATAAGCAAGGTTCCGGTTATAAGCGGGGATTTCCATTTCGGCACTCCGATTCCAGCTCCCGCATAGGCCGGACGATCTCTCTCCGCAATTTTCTAGGCGGTATTGGTCCACGGTGTTTCCAGCGGCGCCGGGAGGGCCCGTTTCGCGTCTGGTGGGCACGCGACGCCCGGAGATGACTTTTTTCCGAACGGTTCCGCAGACACTTTTCCCTGCGTCCCAGGGTCTTCCTCGAAATTTGCTCCGCTCTGCGCGCGCGCTATCCCGCCGGGGATAGCAGCGCCGCGATCTTCCGCAGCATGCCGGCAAATCAGCCGCCAGTCAGATGGCTCTCCGCCAGCGGTGCCAGTAGTAACGCGCGTGCTTGATCAAACGTCCACCGGTTTTAATCAGTCGCTGCTGCAAGCTGGTCGGAGCGACGGTAGCGATCCTCACGCTCTTTGTCTATCGAGCGCTTCCGAGTTCGTGGGTGACGAAGATTCGGAGTCGTGACCTTCCGTGAACCTGGGTCACGGCACTCGACTCACCCGCAATGCCCATCTGTCAGGTTTCGGTTCGGCGACGGTCCGGTGCAAGTGGTCCTCGCCGAACACGATCAACTTTTTCTACGCCTGATTCAGGATGACGAAGATCGCAAGGTCACCGATGAGTTGAAGTCGCTGAACGGTGAGGCACGTTGCGAATCGCTCTGGGTTTTCCAGGGTCCGGGCCGACCACGCTTCGTTGCGTGAGTGGGTCACGCCTGCACTAAGCTTCACGTTCGCGATGCCAACTCGAATATCAAATTTGTCATTTACGGCGCTCGCGAACATTGACCTGGCACCCTGATATGAGGAAGTATTAAGAATTACTACAAGCTGGAAGGGAACCTCGATGAACATCTCCGTCTCATTGACGCCCGAGCTCATTGGCCTCATTAAGGCCAAAGTCGATTCCGGACGTTACACCTCGACCAGCGAGGTGGTGCGCGAGGCGCTGCGTTTGCTGGAAAGGGCCGATCAGCAAGAAGTCGAGCGGGTCAAAGGTTTGCGCCGCGCCTGGAAAGAAGGGATTGAGAGCGGCGATGCGGGCGAACTGGATTTCGCCAGTCTGCGGAGGACGGCGCATCGAGAATTCACGGCACGCAAGAAACCAGCGTAACAGGTGCCACAGGTCCGTCACACTGCTCGCGCGCGCCGCGACCTCATCGACATCTGGCGCGAGGTTTCTTTGGACGATCCAGCGGCAGCCGACGATCTCTACAATCGTCTCGAAGCGCGCGTGGAAGTGCTAAACCGGTTCCCGGAAGCAGGCCCTCTCAGGCCAGATATTGCCACCAACGCGAGGGGCCTGGTGGAACCTCCTTACCTCATCCTGTACCGCGTCATACGGGTCGGCGTTCAGATCGTTCGCGTCCTACACGCGGCCCGGAACATCGACCGCACGCTGTTTACCGAAGGACTCGAATGAAAGACGCTCGCGAAGTCGCTTCAAAAAATTGTGCCCAATTTTGTGCCCTACCTGCATATAAAATCAATAGCATGCCGGGCTAAAGCTGTTGTTCAGGGTGTTCTTGGCGTACCAGGTTCTCTCTCTCATTATTTTCGGTGGCCCCGCCCTGCGCCACCCGGCCGACTATTACACGGGGATGGGGACCGATCCGACGTTTCACATGTGGTGTCTAACCTGGTGGCCTTACGCCCTCGCTCATCATCTCAACCCGTTCCTGACCAAAGTGGTCTGGGCGCCTACCGGAGTGAATCTCACCTGGACCGACTCCATAGCTGGACTGTCCCTACTTGGATGGCCCCTCACCTGGGCCTGGGGTCCGGTCGTCTCCTGGAATCTACTTCGTTAGGCAGAGCCCGCTTTGGCGGGACTTGGCGCCTTCTTGCTCTGTCGATACGTTACTCGCGGTACGCTTTGGCCTTCCGTCTTCGGCGGATACCTCTTCTGATTCTCGCCCTTCGTTTGTCAGCCAGCGGGCCCCAATCGTGTTGTCTGCGAAAATGCGGAGCGAGTTGGACGAATTGAGTCGCTCGCGAACCGCGGCGCGGAGTCGAGTCGAACGCGCGCGAATGCTGCTTGCCTATGCCGAGGGGCAGACGGTATCGGCCATCGCACAGGGCTTGAACACCAATCGGCCCAGGGTGGAGCGCTGCCTCAACAAGGCAGTGCAACTCGGGCCGCACGCCGCCCTGGCAGATTTGCCGGGCCGCGGGAGGGTCGCGCAGATTTCTCAAGCGGCTCGAGCATGGGTGGTGTCGCTGGCCTGCCAGAAGCCCAAGGATCTGGGCTACGCGGAAGAACTGTGGACCACGCGGCGCTTGGCAGCTCACGTGCGCAAACACGCTCAGGCTGAGGGACATCGGTCGCTTTTGCGCATCGGCCGCGGCACCGTCTCCAAGATCCTGCGAGCACAGCCCGTGCGCCCGCACAAGATTACTTACTACCTGGAACGACGCGATCCGGAATTCGAGCGGAAGATGGCCGAGGTCCTCTGCGTTTACCGCGACATCGCGCTTTGGCGGGCGACCGGGGCACCGCCCTCGCCGTTCTTCGCCGTGCTCTCCTACGACGAAAAGCCGAGGATACAGGCGATCGAAAATACCGCGCCCGATCTTGCGCCGGCACCCGGTCGCCACGCGACTTTCGCTCGCGATCACGAGTATCGGCGCCATGGCACCGTTGCTCTGCTCGCAGGTCTCGACGTGCTCACCGGGCAAGTCTGGGCAATCGTCAAGGAGCGCCATCGCAGTGCCGAGTTTATCGAGTTCCTCAAGCTCCTCGATGGTTCGTACCCGCCTACGGCTACCTTGCGCCTGGTCCTGGACAACCACTCCGCGCACATCTCCAAGGAGACGCGGGCGTTCCTGGCCACCCACCCCGGGCGCTTTGAATTCGTCTTCACCCCCAAGCACGGTTCGTGGCTTAACCTGATCGAGTCCTTCTTCGGCAAGCTGGCGCACACCCTGCTTCGAGGCATCCGCGTGCATTCCAAAGCCGAGTTGAAGCAACGCATCGAGCAGCACCTGGCAGAACTCAACGAGTCCCCCGTCGTGTTCCGCTGGAAGTACCAGGTGGAATCGATCGAATCTCTAGCCACAGCGCAATCCTAAGGAAACCCTTATTGATATGTTATTCAGGAATCGCTCTACTAGGTGCTGCTGCAGCCCGTTCAGTACTGGGACTCCGCGGATTCAAAGGTGTCACCGCATGATGAGAAGATGCTGACGGCGTATTTTACAACTCGCTCAAGAAAAATCTGCAGCAAAATTTCACGATAATAGATCAACCGGAACCGAGAACGGTGATCATGCAGGCCGCAATAATCAATGCGACGGCAGCGACACCCGGTTTGCGAACAATTTCCGTGGTAATTCCCCAAGCACGCATCCTGAACTACGCGCAATCGCTCGCGACCGGTCATGCGGCGTTCGCGGGGTCGGCCGAAGTGGCGAAGAAGTTTACCGACTCGGTCTCCGGTCCGCTTCTGACCGAATCCATCGACAAGCGCTAGGGCCGATTGGCCGTCAGCCAGGCGGCGCAGGTGCAGTAGGGCGATGCCGAGAGCGCCATGGATGCCTGGGCGCAGACGATCGCGCATCGCGCCGTGGAGCTGGGCGCCGGCCATCCGGCGGCTGACATCCAATCTTAGCCGGCAACTGAACGACTTCAGACACGACTTCGGCACCGGGAAGCTGTGCCATCGGAGCGGCTTCCCGGTGCTCGCTTCCTGCGTGGTTTGCTTCTTTTGGCTGCGACTATTCTTATCCTTTCTCTGATACGGCCGCGCCCTTACGCTTGCGTTGTCCGGCTAATTTGATCGGGTCGACGTGAGCGAAGATGTTAGGCGGCTCCGATCGTTTTCGCGACTCTCCTTACATTTAGTAGGAGTATGCGCCAAATCGTTGACGCCATGATGACCAAATGTTGTCGGCTGAAAACACTCGTCGCGGGCAGGACACTCCCGCGACGACTCGAAGTGAACGCGATTCCAATTAGTCCAAACGTCTCCGCCTCCCCGCTCTGGCACGCTAGCTGCTGAACGGCTTTCGCGGGTTCGTCGCTGGCTTCCACAGCCGCCGAGGCGATCCGAGAAGGAGGAGCGCCCCGGAGATAAGAGTCACAAAGTGCGTATCTGCTTCCAGGAACGGCATTCACAGCCTCTAAGCGCGGCGCGGGCTCCCGGGCGAACATTTCGTCCCCGGGGCGCGTACTCGCGCGTGCGTTACGCAACGAGAGACGGTGCTGCCGAGCTTTCCGGGGCCGAATCAAACCCATGCAATCATCCGGACGCCGCTTTCACTCGAGTGCGATGGTCGTGTGCTTCGCGTGCTTTTGCACGGGCTGTTTTGGGACGCACATCGGGATGTGGGATGACACCGCATACAAGCAGACCGCGTTTGGAGCACCGCAGACCGTCCACGTCTGCGTGTACCTCGACAAGGGGGTGACCAAGGACGATGCGATGGCGCTGATGCAGACGTCGATCGACGAAGACAGCCGCTACTACAACCTCAACATCGTGCCGGAAGGCTTCCAGACCATGGAGCGCCAGGGCTTCTTCCACGACGACATCCTGTGCAGCGTCGAGTCGATCCCACTGACCGGCAGTTGCGACCGGGTGTTCTACTTCGCCAATCACACCACCGCCGATTACATCTACGCCAACGCGCCGCTGGTCGCCGGCGTGGCATTGCCCGAAGTATTGGGCGAGGTCGACGATCTCACGATGACGCATGGCTTTGCGTACGCTGGCAACGACGGCATCACTTCACTCACTTACGGTGGGCCCTCGAAGGTGACCTGGCATGAGTTCTACCATCTGGTGGGGAGTTGCCCGCACGCGTGGACGATGGACGCGTGCTACGCGCGCATCGCGACCTTGAAGCAGACCGCGGCGCAGAGCGATGCGGGTTTCTTTCCGTCGATGAGCATCGATGCGCAGCACGTGTTCAAATCGCGCGACCAGGTGAATGTTGCCCTGGGCGACACCGCCAACCCCGCTACGCTCGCGACAGCCGCCAAATCCGCGGTATACGTGCAGAGCGCCGCCACAGCCCCATAGCTGTATGGTTGTCCCTTCTCAAAACTTAATCCGCACGAATTCATTGGCGGTTTCGAACGACTGGCGATAGCCTACCTTCATGGCGATGCCGACAAGCGGAGCTGTCCGCGCGCCGGCGCCGCAAGTTCTCATGAGCGTCTAAAGTGCGTCTTACTCTCCGCGAACGGAGGCGACAAATTGGCGCTATGGGCCGCCGGATTGTGCCGCGGTGCCGAGGAGCAGGTGGCGTACGATCGCCACACACAACGAGAATTAATGGCCGACTCACCCCATCGCGCTCTCGACCTGCCACTCATGTCCTTCGCAACCGAGCAGGAAATCGCAAAGCTGAGGCGTCGGACCAGTGGCGGCGGGAGAGCCGCACCGCGCTCACCTTGGTCAAGACCCACGCGGTCACGATCGTGCTGGTCGCGCTGCACGTCGGCGCCATCTTGAAGGAACATCACGCTGAGGGCCCGATCACTGTAGCGGTCCTCGAAGGTACGATCCGCTTCAAGGCTCGCGGCGAGGAGCGGGTTCTGCGCCGCGACGGGCTGCTCGCCCTCGGCGACGCCATTCAGCACGAAGTCGAGGCGCGCGAAGAGAGCGCGTTCGTGCTGACCGTGAACCAGGCGGCGAAACCGAGCTGACGCGAACCATCAGCTCCCGGACGAATGGCGTCACGCTCACGAGTCTCGAAGACTGTCGTCCGCAAAAACTCAATGACAGTCATGCAGCACGGGCAAAGAGGCTTCATACGTCGATTACTGCCACCGTTCTCGGACGCATCTAGGCTCCCTGAATTCTTCGGATCTAAACTGGAATTTCCGTATAACTCTCCGATTCCAACTTCCGTATAGACCGGACGACCCCTCTCTGCAAGGCTGTTCCCTAGAGAGCTGTTTTTTAGTACTGTTGAGGACTGTCTTGACTTTGGGCAGGCCGATGCCGCAAAATTCACGAGACTAAAGCTAGGCTGCTGATAGCTGCCCTCAGAGTTTGTGAGTTTATTCGGTTTTCGACTGAAACAGAGGAACATTGTGGAGCAAAAGCAGACCCAATTTTCTTCACGAATCAAAAAAATCACGAACTCTCAGTGCAGTTTCGATTTGGCTATTGAGTTCGCGGGGATGCTCACGACGTACGCGCTTACGTCACATCGAGATATGGTTTGGCGCCAACTTGTCGAGGTGTCAACTTGGTGAGTGCATTAAGAGTGAGGACCAACATGAGAAATACTTTGGAAAGGCTCCACAAGTTGGTAATCGCGGTTTTCGGTGCGATTGTAATTTGCTCTCTAGGTTCCGGGTGGACTGGCCGGCCGAGTGCGGCATTTGCGCAGTCGATCACCGACCTTGAGCGTGGCGCTTACTTGGTGACCTACTTTGACGTGTCGGCGAGTTTCACCCGATCCCAGCAGGGGTATGGGGGGCCGGGGAACTCGGGTGGCAACGGCGACGCACTGGTGCATGTCGTCGACGTGGGTAACTTCAACGGTCCTCCAAATGGTGACCTCTGCATAAACCTTTACGTGTTCGACGATGACCAGGAGATGGAGGAGTGCTGCAGCTGCCCGACAAGCGCGGATGAAGTGGGCACCTTATCGACGATCAACGAGCTAACTTCCAATCCGCAATTCTCCTCACCCCTAGGGCTCGGGGTAATCAAGATCGTCGGCAGCAACCCGGCCGCCACCTGCGTTAGTGGCGGCGACGGAGTCGCGGGGACAGCAGGCACACTCACGGCAAGTGAACTCGCCGAGGGTTTGGATGCATGGATCAACCATACGGAGTCAATCGCTACCAATAACGCGAGCTTCAAACCGCCCTACGGGTTTATAACTACCACCTCGGTGCAGTCCTTTCATCACGCACCTATCGATAGCGGCGAACTTAACAGGCTCACAACCTTGTGCTCGGCCATCGAGTTGCACGCTTCCGGGCGTGGAATCTGCTCCTGCGGCCTACTGCCGACGCCGCCCCCACCCCCACCCCCACCCCCAGTATCGGGAGAGTGTCCAACTGGGAGCGCCGCGTGTGTAAATCTCTGTCCAGCTACTTCGGGCAGCCCAGGCAACTACGCGGTCCTCGCTGGCGCGTCGGTCACAAACGTCCCCCCGACAACGATCATTGGCAATCTTGGGATAAGTCCCGGTTCTACTCTGACTGGAGCCCCGCTGGTGACCGGGGTTACAGACTTGGGCAATGCGAACTCGCTCAACGGTCAGAACATCCTGACTGCCGCGATTACCGACGCCAATTCGCGAACCCCCACCGATATACCTGCAGACCTAGGAGGGCAAATTCTGAACGGAGGTGTCTATACAACCCTTAGTGGTGCCTTTACGATGAGCACAGATCTCACGCTCAACGCCCAAGGCGACCCATCTACGGTCTGGATCTTCCTGGCGGCCTCCAGCCTGACCACGACCACAGGAAATGTTGTCCTAGAGAACGGCGCCCTTGGTTGCAACGTATTTTGGGTGCTCGGCAGTTCTGCGACTCTTGGAACGGGCACCACGTTTTTTGGAAACATAATGGCTCATACATCAATCACGTTGACTACCGGCACAACGATCCCAGCGGGCAGAGCGCTGGCGCAGATTGGATCGGTCACTTTGGACGATAATACCATTACCGGCTGCGCTTGTCCGTGAGCGCGCGTCCGAACATGTGCCCGCGGCTAACGCGCGCACTGATCGTGCGTTAGCCGGCGCTCGGGCCCCGAAACCGCGCGCTTGATGATGCCGCTGACTTCGTCAGCATACCGCCCGAGGATTATGCCGAACTCCTCGCACTAGCACGTTTTTGTCAGTGATCTCGACGGTCGTCTTAAGCTGGGTCCCCTCAACAAGGTCCTTGTCCACCATGCACGTAAACGTGAGCCGTCCATTGAATAGCGAATATGTGGGCTGAAGGTCGCCTATAAGAACGCACTTGCCAGGAGCAGGCCTACGGCGCGTGAAATAATTGCTCATCACATCAGTCAGAAACGAGACCCGCACCGAATCGCCCCTGGGAATTCCAATATCAGCTACAAGACTTCCGTCTCTCCTCCTAAAGTAGGTCGGAAATACTGATCCGACAAAAGGCCCTCGCACGGTTCCACCCGCTCCATCTGTCGCGGTGGGAGCCGCAACCTTGCCAGCCATTAGACTTCCGAACAGATCGGCCAAGGTAGCATCTGTTGTGAGGAGTTCTTCAAGGGCCCTTATGCCGTCTTCATCATCAACCGCGTTCTTAACCTTTTCCGCATAACGCATCTTGTTCAAATCGATCAAACCTTGATGCGCACTAAGTTCCTTTCGCAGCTTCTTGAACAGTTCCTGGAGCAATAAGTCGTCGCGGAACCTGTGTGTGTCGAATTGTTGATTTTACCCGAAAAGGTCCTGCAGCGCCGTCTTGAGAAACTTTCTCTCAAGGCTACAGTTCCTTTCATGCGAGAACTGTTCATCTTGATTGCCCATCTGCTGGTAACCCTGGCAAAGCTCGCCAGGCCGGGCGGTCTTGGCGCAGTCGCGGCAGAGTCATTGGCGGTGAAGCATCAGTTGCTCATTATGAAGCGTGCGCAGCGCCGTGCGCCGAATCTGACCCCGTGGGATCGGCTGGTGCTGGGAGTTTGTGCGCTTTTGGTGTCGCCCAAACGCCTGCGCAAGATGGCGGTCATACTGAAGCCTTCCACCCTGCTGCGCTTTCATCACGCGCTGGTGAAGCTCAAGTACAGCCTGCTCTATAGCGGGAGAAAGCGCCGTCACCCTGGACCCAAAGGTCCGTCAAAAGAACTCATTAGCGCAGTTATCGAGATGAAGCGGCGAAACCCTCGCTTCGGCTGCCGGAAGACTGCCGAGCATATATCGAGAGCATTCGCTGTCGAGATCAATAAAGATCTCGTCCGACGCATACTCATCCAGCACTACAGACCGGTATCAGGCGGGGGTGGTCCTTCGTGGCTCACCGTCATCGGGCACGCCAAGGACAGTCTGTGGAGCGTCGACCTCTTTCGGTGCGAATCGATTCTGCTCAAAAGCTACTGGGTCGTGGTCGTGATGGACCTCGCGTCGCAGCGGCTGAGCTCGACGGTCCCGACATCTGCCGGATGTTCAATCGCGCGATCGCGAAGCAGACACCACCGAAATATCTTTCCTCAGATAACGATCCATTGTTTCGCTTTCATCAGTGGCTTGCGAACCTTCGCATACTCGAAGTTGATGAGATTAAAGCCATTCCCTGTACGCCCCGTTCGCATGCTTTCGTTGAGCGTCTGATCGGGACGGTGCGGCGCGAGTACCTCGATCGGACCTTATTCTGGAACCAGGGCGATCTTGAACGGAAGCTGGATGATTACAAAGCCTATTACAACCAACACCGCTGTCACACCGGGCTGGCCGGAGCTACGCCGGCTGATCGCAGCGGGTACCATCGCATCCAATCGCAAGCCTTACGTCACATCACTGGCGACAACACTGCCGTGGCTTATTTCAGACCCCAGTTGCCGCCTAAATTGTAATTCGACACAGACCGGTTCATCGTCTTCCCAAACCACCCGTCCGGCGGCGTTACAAGTCCTCTCATTTGGGGCTCGGTTGCCATTAATTTTTTATCTGACCCCACGCAAGCGACGGAAACCGACGGGACAGCCAATGCGTTCAGCATTCAGAACAACACCAATGTTTTCAACTGCTCCACTTGCTCGAGTGGGTATCCCTTCGGTGCCATATCCGGAGTGCCGACTTCGGCAAGTCAAGCCGGCGACCAAGGTTGGGTGCAATTCGTGTATCAGCAACGTTCGCCATTATCACTTCTCTGCGTGTGGAATATCGATGCGACGGTAGCGCAGGTGACGAACAATGCGACAATCCCTAGCGGCGCTAACGGTGGTTACGCGAATGCTGGCGCCGCCGGTTACAACCAGACTTGCGTCTACCCATCGGTAAGCTATCCAGTTGGTCCACTAACTGGGCCGGGCGCTGCGATTGGAGCCGCAGAAGTAATTGGCTACGTCACGTGTCCTACTGCCGGATCCAATTCGGGATGTCTTCTCGAGGCCGTCGCCGATCTGCCGTGGGCGGGGGGATGGTGGAGCGTCGGAGCAACGGATGGGTTAGGACTGAGCGGCAATTGGACGAACATTAGCGGCACAATACTCGGTTCCGGTAACGGATCAACCGCATCCTTCACCAATACTCAGATTGAGCAGGTCCTGCGTGCCTACTCGTGCTTCGTGGCCCCCTCTTCCGCCACTGGGTATACTCCACAGCCTTGTCCTCCCCCGAAAACTCCGCTCGGCTGGCTTTTCGATCTGTCCGCTACGCCCACGATCGTCAATGCCACGGGCGAATCGAACAATTTGACGAATACCCCGGTTACGTTTGCGTGCAAAGCGTATGATTGCTGGCTTTCGTACAATTCATCTGCACCATGAAGACCATGCCGTTGCGCAATTTCGTTCGTCTCGATCACTCAGCAGTTCAATACCACCAGCTCGATGGGCCGTCTCACCCTGAATGTCCTGCTCTCGTTTGCCCAGTTTGAGCGAGAGGTGACCGGCGAGCGGATCCGCGACAAGATTGCTGCCTCCAAGAAGAAGGGCATGTGGATGGGAGGCTGCTGCTCCCTCGGCTACGAGGTCCGCGATCGCCGGCTGGTGGTCAATCAAGAGGAATCGAGGCTCGTCAGGCACATCTATAAGCGCAGCGTCCGTCTTTTGAAACATGATCTGGATCGGCAGGGTGTTGTTTCGAAGATTCGCGTATCGAAGAAAGGCACGTGCTCGGGAGGCTCCCATGAAGGCAGACGGTCCGCAGGCGATCAAAACGACCAATTAATCCGCGCGGATCAGGTTTTGAGGAATTACAGCCACAGCCGTATGTTTAGCAAGACAAAACGGAAATTTTAGTTGACACAGTACCGCTTTGCCTTCAGGGTGGAGAGATGAGACTAGGACTTCGCGTCGCACTTGCCGCAGCCAGTATTCTCTTCTTGAGTTGTTGGTCATTGACGGCGCACGCCGAGGCTAGCAAGTACACCGTCAAGACGGGCTACCTGACTTGCCACGAAGCCTCGGGATGGGGATTCGTGTTCGGATCTTCGCGCGAACTCAAATGCTCATACTCGTCAAATGGCGGAAGAGTCGAATACTACAGCGGAAGCATCTCGAAGTTCGGCGCAGATATAGGTTATCTCAAATCAGCAGTGATCTTGTGGGCGGTCGCCGCGCCGACGAATGATGTAAAGCCCGGGGCATTGGCGGGCCACTACGGCGGTGCCACTGTGAGCGTTGCGCTTGGCGTAGGCGCGGGCGCGAACGTCCTGATCGGAGGCTTCGAAAAGTCGATAGCGCTTCAGCCGGTATCATTCGAAGGGCAGAACGGACTGAACGTCGCGGCCGGAGTCGCCGAGCTCAGCCTCAAGTACCGAGGCGAGAAAGCGCCGCGCTGAAGCCGGCTTTCGCCGTTCAGCGATTCGCAGGCTGTTTGTAGCGAATTCTTGATTTTCAAGCAAAATCAACAATTCGCCACAGACACCCTGATGAAGTCCATCGCCATCAGCCCGGTCATCTGGAGGGCCTCGGCGGCCTTGAATGCCTCGTCGAGAAGGTCCGGTGGCCGCTGCGGGCAAAGTACATCGACCCCGTGACCGCGTCGCGCCAGACTTCGGCAGACCGCAAGCGCAGGGTCACCGAGGACTAGAATCCGCGTCGGAGTTTTCATGTCTCATTCCGCGATCTATTCGATTTCAGCCGGGGCTTCTCTTTTACTCTGCGAGTTCAACTCGCCTTTCTAACCCAAATGCGTGGATACGGGCAGCACCTCGTATCTACGGGATGGCGGTTTGCCGGCCGATTCCGGGACGCACCAGGTTGGTGCCCTTGCCCGTTGCCGGTGGTACGACGTGATAAAGGATTGTTTCCCGGTCTGCCAACATTCGACTGATCGCGAAACCCTTTCTCGGCAGCTCATTTTGTGCGACCGGCTCCGGCTTGCCGCTGATCAACCACGCGCCCCCATACCGGATTGCAGCTGCCGCAATTTGTTCGCGGGCGGCCTCCGGTTGCGAGGAATCTATCGTGAGGCGAGGTGCGTTGCCCTTGAAATACAAGTCAAACGGAACCCGGAAGTAGCCGTTCGGAAAGCCATCCTCGCGCGGCGGTCCGACTCTCACCAGCGAACCGGATTCGAAAAAGATTGGTTGATGGTCGCCACCAGCCTGCGAAATGAAGATTGCTATGAGACGCCAGGGTTCGCGCCGGCCGAGATGAAATATAGAAATTGCGAGAAAGAAGACCACAAAGATCGAAACGCACCCTGCGATACGAAAACCTCTAGGCACCAAAATCAGAGCGTAAGCGAGCAGTATTGCGGCCGGGGGTACGCTTACAACGAAATATCGCTGCGCAATAATCGGGCGAAACACCAAGGAAACGGTGACGATCGCGAGCGCGGGGACAAGCGACCAGACCAGATAGAAGCTGAGCGCGTCCGATTTGCTCGATCGCGCGCTCACACTCCAGAGAAAGGTTGCCGCGGTAGAGCCTGTCAGCACGATCGCGAGTAGGAGATTCCAGCCCGATGCTGAACCTGGAGTGCCGGCCCAATCGAGCCAATGTCCGTAGAGAAGGGATCTGGCTTGTGCGATCTCGATTCCGAGAAATGGAATGAACAAAACCAGTGCAACCAGCATCGCGACCGCGATTGGAACTGCGCTCCTGGAACCACGCAGAAAATCGCTCAGCAGGATCGCTAGAGCGGCCACAAGACAGAACAGGCCGGCCATATGTACATAGAGCGAAGCGGCCACACTGAGCGTAAACGCAGCAAGGTTTCCAGGCGTCGGTGAGTGGCGAGCACGCCACAGAGTCAACATCACGAGCACGCTTAATGCGGACAGTAGACTGTACATCCGAGCCCATTGCGCGATCATCACGGCGAGCGGACTGAAGGCCCATAGCGATGCACCGAGCAAAGCCACGCGGGAATCGAAGGTTTTTTCGGCTAGTTTGTAGAGCGCCAATACTGAGACAATGCCCGCCAGGACCGAAAAGGTGCGCGCCGAAAACTCACCTGTGCCAAAGCGTCCCACGAACCAGTGCAGCAGCACCTGGTACAACGGCGGCTTGCCCGGATCGTAGGCTAGCGCCGCTTCCACGACATGGCGGAGGTCGGGCTGGTTTGCGGCAAGAATGCTGTATGCCTCGCTCGCGCTGAAACTTGCGCGTCCCAGACGGTCGAAGTAAACGACCGCCGTGCAAATCAGCAGGCCCGCGAATGCAAGCCTGGTCTTCGTAACCGCCAGCAAACTGTCCTCGCTGACTGAGGGCCGTTGACCTGCCGTAACGAAGCGGGTTCGTTCCTTCCAAGGGATGCGCGTCAAAGCCAACGCCGGTAATCTCGCGGACGCTTGTGGCGCGGCGCGGGACCGTCAACCGATTTAGACATTTTCCGCACCTCCTGGAGCGCCAGCATCGCAATCGTTCATACCTCGCTGACTCATCATTTACCCGTCAAGGAGGAGTGGCCATGAGGTGTTGGTTTCAGAGAATCCGCTATTTCGGCAACCACGGATACCACACTTTGCTGTACAGGGAGAGATCGGTTCCGTCGCCCGGTTAACCTTTGCACTGAAGATGCGTTGAAGATATGAGATAAGCATGAAATCCAATACCATCGGCAAATCATCGTTTACCCTTGCCGCCAAGGAGCACGCGCAAGTCCGACGATTGAGACGGCTACTCAAGGCTCGGTCCAACACGGAAGTCATTCGCCGCTCGCTTAGACTACTGGAGGAATCCGTCTCTCGAGAAGAGCTTCGCCGACAATTCCGGGAGGCCTCGGTGCGAGTGCGATCCTCGACCCTCGGGACGGTGCAAGAGCTCGATCCGCTGGTCGGTGAGGGCCTCGAAGATGGCTGACAGGTTCCCGCGGCGCGGGGAGCTCTGGTCGGCCGACTTGAATCCTCGCCGAGGCAGCGAACCGGGAAAGGTTCGCCCGGTCGTCGTGGTCCAGTCGGACCTGCTGAATGAGACGGACCATCCGAGCACGTGGATCCTTCCCTGTACAACCCGACTCGCCGGAGAGAACGTCCTGCGCGTCGAGTTGCCGGCAAGGATAGCCGGCAACGCTCGCGTCTGCGAGGTGATGGTCGATCAGTCCCGCGCGATTGATCGCCGACGGTTGCTTCGGGCACTCGGCCGACTACCTCGGACGGTGATGAGGGAGGTTTCCGAAAAGTTGCGTCGCGTCGGCGATCTTTGATTGCTCAAGCGCTCGTGGAGTTTGCCCCACGTGTGGCAAACGCCGCCCCTGCTGTTCGAGGAAAAGCGGCATCAGGCCGCACCACCGAGTGCTCGGCAGTGTTAGCTTCGCGAATAATCCTGCCATGGAACCACGGTGAGTTTGATTTAAAGAGACGACACGCGGGCAGAGAAATTCATGGCCTCGCGCTTCTTGAGCAGCGCAAGGTATCTCGTAAAGGCTGAGCCACTACGGACGGCGTGATTTGATTGAATGAAGGTCTCTATACTTGATGCTTGGATCGGTAGGCTCGGCAGTTATCCTTTCGGCAAGCTCCTACGCGACCGGCTCTATCTTGACCGCGCTCGCGCGCGGCAGCGCCTGGAGATAGATGCGGGTGCGTTAGCATTGCACCGGCTTTCGATCGAGGTCGACGCGCCAGTCCTGGACTCCGCGTGAGTCGATCCCAACCCATCGCCCCATGCCGCTCGATCCTGAAGCTGAGCACCTGCGGATCCCACTGCACCCCTCCATTCGACCGAGCTTACCCGCCAGGTATGCGCTAAGAATCGGCAGCTTCGAACTCGTGCCAGTAGCCGGCCAGCAGCGCCGCGAGGCCGACCTCCGCCACCTCACCCGTATCTCAAGCTTAAGCAAAACGTTTTTTCAGCAAGTCGAGCGCTGTGCTCTCCATCATCGCGATGGATCCCAAAGGTCCGCAAGCCGACCCGCGTTCTGGCCCGTCTCACAGGGTTCTCAGCCGCTTCACAATCGCCGTTCCGAACTGCTGGAAGTGTCTCGTATTCCAAGTGTAGACAGCCTCGACCTTCTCCTTCAGGGCGCAACGCGCAATCAAGGCGTCATAGATCGTGCCACCGATGATGCCCGCCTCAGCGGCATCCTTGATCGTTGCATGATACTCGGCGCCGGTGAGGGTGATGAGCGTAAGACGCTCCCGAATGTTCTCCAGAAAGAGCAGCACCTGCTCGCCGCTTAGGCGGTGTCGCCCGGGTAGCCGCGTCATCGTCGAGTAGACCTCGGCCAGGCTGTGGGCGGCACAGCAATCCCGCCTTTTGTCGGTATCGACAAAGGCCTTTAGACTTCGCTCGTGATGCTCATGATCCTCGATGAAGACCGGGAT
>Ga0074044_10001302_pt1 | contig 22812 bp, 24 predicted proteins | sample BogForMeECP23OM1_FD_94443 | JGI IMG/M metagenome (GOLD analysis project Ga0074044, IMG submission 94443) | Bog forest soil microbial communities from Calvert Island, British Columbia, Canada - Bog Forest MetaG ECP23OM1 | ecosystem: Environmental > Terrestrial > Soil > Wetlands ... | reverse complement strand
GTACGTGCGCTCGCCGAGGATATCGGTGCCGCGCTCGGCTGCGGCGCGCACCTGAGCGCCTTGAGGCGAACGGTGAGCGGTGATTTCGCGCTCGCCGACGCGGTTACGCTCGATGATCTGGAGCGGCGAGACCCGGCCGCGCGCGACGCGGCCCTGCTGCCGGTCGATGCACTGGTGACGCCGTTAACCAGGCTCGACCTCGATTACGGCGATGCAGTGCGGCTTGCCAACGGCCAGACTCTGGCCAGGGCGGGAGTCGGCGACGGCCTGGTGCGCGTCTACGCCGCCGGCATCTTTGCCGGTGTCGGGGCCATCGCTGGCGGCGTGCTGCGCGCCCGCCGCCTGGTGGCGCAAGCGGCAGCGCGCGCCGGCGGCGTTTGACGCCATGGCAACGGCCCTGGCGGGTGCCCGGGCGACACGGATGGTCGCAACCGGATCGTTGCGGGCGGGGTCGGAATCGGGGGCGCTTCGGCGATCTGCACGTGCCCGCGGATAGTTTGGGAGCAGCCCAGTCATCCGCCCGTAACTCGCTTGAATCCTAAGCATTTTTCGAGGTACAATCGCAGTCTTTCGCGAAGGTTTGGAGCAAGCTAATGGCAGTCACGCTTCAGGACAAGGCCAAGGTCATTTCCGAGCACCAGAGAGTCCAGGGTGACACGGGCTCGCCGGAGGTGCAGATCGCGCTCTTGACCGCGCGCATCAACGGCCTCAACGATCACTTCAAGGTCAACGTCAAGGACCATCATTCCCGGCGCGGTTTGCTGCGCATGGTCTCCCGCCGGCGCAAGCTCCTCGACTACCTGAAGACGCGCAACAGCGACAGCTACCGCGCGCTTATCGAGAAACTCGGCCTGCGCAAATAGCGCGGGCCGTTACCAGGGCGCCGGCCGGCTGCGATATTCATGACAGAGCCTTCGCCTCATTTCGCTTGATCAACCGGCCCATGGCCGCGTCCACGACGCGGCCATGGGCGCTTTCGCATTCCGAGGACCAACGTGCAGAAAATTACCAAGAAGTCGATGCCCTACGGCAAGCACACCCTGACTCTGGAGACGGGCGAGATTGCTCGCCAGGCCGGCGGTGCGGTGCTCGCGCGCCTGGACGACAGCGTGGTGCTGGTGACCGTCGTTGCCGCCAAGCAGGCAAAACCCGGCCAGGATTTCTTTCCGCTGACCGTCGATTACCAGGAAAAGACCTATGCGGCCGGCCGCATCCCCGGCGGCTTCTTCAAGCGCGAGGGCCGGCCCTCCGAAAAGGAGACGCTTACTTCACGCCTGATCGACCGGCCAATCCGGCCGTTGTTCCCCGACAGCTTCCACAACGAAGTGCAGGTCATCGCCACGGTGATGTCGGTCGATCCGGAGATCGATCCGGATATCCCGGCGATGATCGGCGCCTCGGCGGCGATCGCGCTCTCCGGGATCCCGTTCAATGGCCCGATCGGCTGCGCGCGCGTCGGCTACATCGACGGCCAATACGTGCTCAATCCGACCAAGACTGAGCTCACCACCTCGCAACTCGACCTGGTGGTCGCCGGCACCGAAGCGGCGGTGCTGATGGTCGAGTCCGAGGCGAAGGAGCTCGCCGAAGAGGTGATGCTCGGGGCGGTCGTCTACGGTCACCAGCAGCAGCAGGCGGTCATCGAGCTCATCCATCAGCTCGTCGAGGAAGCGGGCAAGCCGCTGTGGGAGTGGAAGTCGCCGGCCGCCGACGAGGCCTTGATCGCCAAGGTCGCGGCGGTCGCGGAGGCCGATCTGCGCGCGGCCTACGCGCTGCGCCAGAAGCAGGCGCGCCAGCAACGCCTTAAGGAAATCAGCGCCAAGGTCGAGGCCGAGTGTCTCGGCCCTGATGCCGATGCCGACGCGAGGAACCACGTCAGCAATCTGCTCTTCGACGTTGAGTCGAAGATCGTCCGCAACCAGATCCTCTCCGGCGAGCCGCGCATCGACGGCCGCGACACGCGCACCGTGCGCCCCATCACCATCCGCACCGGCGTGCTGCCGCGCACCCATGGCTCGGGGTTGTTTACCCGCGGCGAAACGCAGGCGATGGTCGTGGCGACGCTCGGCACCGCGCGCGACGAGCAGATCATCGACGCGCTGATGGGCGAGTACCGCGAGCGCTTCATGTTCCACTACAACATGCCGCCCTATGCGACTGGCGAAACCGGCCGCGTCGGGTCGCCCAAGCGTCGCGAGATCGGCCATGGCCGGCTTGCCAAGCGCGCCCTGATCGCGGTGCTGCCGACGGCCGAGGAATTCGCCTACTCGATGCGGGTGGTGTCGGAGATCACCGAGTCCAACGGCTCGTCGTCGATGGCGTCGGTCTGCGGCGCAAGCCTGGCGCTGATGGACGCCGGTGTTCCGACCAAGGCGCACGTCGCGGGCATCGCCATGGGCCTCATCAAGGAAGGCAACCGCTTCGCCGTGCTCTCCGACATTCTCGGCGACGAGGATCACCTCGGGGACATGGACTTCAAGGTCGCCGGCACGGACCGCGGCGTGACTGCGCTGCAGATGGACATCAAGATCCAGGGCATCACCAAGGAAATCATGGCGGTCGCCCTGTCGCAGGCGCGCGAGGGCCGCATGCACATCCTGCAGCTCATGCAGCAGGCGCTGCCGCATGCGCGCACCGAGATCTCGCAGCATGCGCCGCGGATGATGACCTTCAAGATCAATCCTGAGAAGATCCGCGACGTCATCGGCAAGGGCGGCGCGGTGATCCGCGCCCTGACCGAGGAGACGGGCACGACCATCGACATCCAGGACGATGGCTCGGTCACCATCGCCTCGGTCAACGCCGACGCCTGCAACGCTGCGCGCAAGCGCATCGAGGAAATCACCGCCGACGTCGAGGTCGGCCGGATCTACGACGGCCAGGTCATCCGGCTGCTCGACTTCGGCGCGATCGTGCAGATCCTTCCCGGGCGCGACGGCCTGCTGCACATCTCGCAGATCGCCAAGGAGCGGGTCAACCAGGTGTCCGATTACCTCAAGGAAGGCCAGCACGTTCGGGTCAAGGTGCTCGAGGCGGACGAGAAGGGCCGGGTGCGGCTGTCGATGAAGGCCGCCGCCGAAGACGAGGCGCAGAAAGCAGCCGCGCCGGCGGAAGCTCCGGCGACGCCCGCAGCCTGACCGGGTGTACGTTAGCAACGAAACCGGGAGGGGGCCTTAGCGCCCCCTCCGTGCATTCGGAGACCACGATGACTGCAGAGGCGACGCGGACCGAGCGCGACAGCTTCGGCCCGATTGCGGTTCCTGCCGACCGGCTGTGGGGCGCGCAGACCCAGCGCTCGCTCGAGCATTTCCACATCTCGACCGAGAAGATGCCGGCGGCGCTCATCCGCGCCCTGCTGATCGTCAAGCGCAGCGCCGCGCGCGTGAACGTCGCCCTCGGCGTGCTCGAGGCGAAGAAGGCCGACGCGATCGTGGCCGCCGCCGACGAGGCCCTGGCGGGCGGCCACGCCGGCGAGTTTCCGCTCTCGGTGTGGCAGACCGGGTCCGGGACCCAGACCAACATGAACGTCAACGAGGTGCTGGCCAACCGCGCCTCGGAATTGCTCGGTGGAGCGCGCGGCGAGGGCCGCCTCGTGCACCCCAACGACGACGTCAATCGCGGCCAGTCGTCCAACGACGTCTTCCCCACGGCCATGAACGTAGCCGCCGCGGAAACCGTGTCCCGCGACCTGTTGCCGGCGCTGTCCACGCTCGCCGCCACGCTCTCGGCCAAGGCCGGCGCGTTCGCCACCATCGTCAAGATTGGCCGCACCCATCTGCAGGACGCGACGCCGCTGACGCTGGGACAGGAATTCTCCGGCTACGCGGCGCAGCTCGTCCATGCCAGGGCCCACATCGACGCTGCGCTGCCGCACGTCTTCGAGCTGGCGCTCGGCGGGACTGCGGTCGGCACCGGCCTCAACACGCATCCTCAATTCGGCGCGCGCGTCGCCGCGGAGATCGCCGCCTACACGGAGCTGCCGTTCGTCAGCGCGGCGAACAAGTTCGAGGCCATGGCTGCCGCCGATGCGCTGGCCAACCTGCACGGCGCGCTCAAGTCGCTTGCCGCGGCGCTGGTGAAGATCGGCAACGACGTGCGCTGGCTCGCCAGCGGCCCGCGCTCCGGCTTAGGCGAGATCACCATCCCGGAGAACGAGCCGGGCAGCTCGATCATGCCGGGAAAGGTGAATCCCACGCAATGCGAAGCGCTGACCATGCTCTCGGCCCAGGTCCTGGGCAACGACGTGGCGGTCAATATCGGCGACGCGTCGGGAAACTTCGAGCTCAACGTCTACCGGCCGCTGATCATTCACAACGTGCTGCAGAGCATCAGGCTGCTCGCCGACGGCATGGCAAGCTTCGAGGCCTATTGCGCCCGGGGCATCGAGCCCAATCGGGAACGCATCGCCGAGCTGGTCGGGCGCTCGCTGATGCTGGTCACCGCGCTCAATCCCCACATCGGCTATGACAAGGCGGCGGCGATCGCCAAGAAGGCGCACCGTGAAGGCACCACGCTCAAGGCCGCTGCGCTCGAGCTCGGCTACGTCACCGAAAAACAGTTCGACGAGTGGGTGTGCCCGGAGCGGATGATCGGTCCGACGACCTGAAGCAAGCCGCTACTGCAGCAGCGCTTCGCCGTTCACGGTCACGGTCACATCGGTCGTGCCGCCCTCGACTGCGACCGGAACGCCGCCCGGCGCGCTCATCGCCGTGGCTCGCGCCATGGGGAAGATCCGGCCGCCTTCCCCGGTCTGCACCGTGACGTGCGCCGGCCTCCAGGTCGCGAAGCCCAGCTCCTTCGCCGCCTGCGCGGCGCGCGTCTGCCACAGCTTGATGGCCTGCCCGGTGACGCTGTCCTCGGCGTCTCGGCGCGCTTTTTCGGAGAGCGAAAAGCCCATCCCCGACAGCAGCAGGCCATCGTCGTCCTGGAGGCGCGAGATCAGGGAAGCTGCGGCGACGAAGTCGCTGCCTTGGTGGCTGATCGATTGCGTGACATGCCAGCGCTGCGCCTTGATCTTTTCGCTCACCTGTTGCGTCGAATAGCCGGCGGTCGCGACCTTGACCGATGGATACTCCTTGGCGACCGAGAGCGCCTTGGTCACGGCGGCATTGACCTGGCTCGCCGCAACGCTCGCGCTCGGGTTCTCGGCCTCGGCACGCAGCCACGCCTGCAGCCGATCGTTGACCACCGTCGCGGTTGCGGACGCGGACACGTTGACGCTGGGCTGCGGGGGCGGGGGCACTTGGGCGACGGCGCTCGCCGATGCCCACGCGGCCACGACCAGGAGCCGGCACACGCTGCGCGCGTGCGCACCTTTGAGGTGAATGCAATTCATCATGATCTCCTTGTGCTGCGACGCGGCAGCTCCTCGATCGCCTGCCGATTCGACCAGGAAAAGCACTTGGGCGCGGCTTCTTCCCATGGCAGCCAGAGGTGCGCCAGGTGTTCCTTCGGCGCGAGGCGCACCGCGACCGGCTGTGGCACCTCGAGCGAAAAGACGTGCTCGGTGTTGTGCGTGGTGCCGGGAGGGTAGCGGTGCCGCCACTGGGGGAAGATCGCGTACTCGTTGCTGCGCTGCCAGTCGACCACGCCGCCATAGGCGGCCGCATCGATGCCGGTTTCCTCGGCGAGTTCGCGCGCTGCGGTCTGCGCGGGGGATTCGCCTTGCTCCTGGCTGCCGGTCACCGATTGCCAGTATCCCGGGTAGTCGGCGCGCTCCAGCAACAGCACCCGCAGGTCGGGGGTATGCACGAGTACCAGGGTCGATATCGGCAGCTTGTAGGGCAACCCATCCGCCGCTCAGGCCACAAAAACCCAGAATGGCTTGTGCCGTTCCTGCCAGTACTCGGCCGCCTCGGAGAGGGTGTCCTCCAGGGTCTCCCAATCGACGGGGTAGGCCTTGTGATAGCCCGCGGCGTGGCGCAGCACGACCACGATGCCGTGCTCGCCGACCCAGTCACTGTCTTCCAGACAGTCCGCGAGCGCGTCCCAGTTGTTGCCGAAATGCTCGGGCAGGTGCAGTCCTTTGCCCAGCGCATGCATGAGTTCAATCTTGCCGCCGACACCGTGCAGATCGACGAGGCGATACTTGAGCTTGGCCGCTGTCGCCGCCGTCTTGATCGCGTCATGCGCGCCCGACCACTCGCGTACGCCGGCGTCGGCAGCGATGGCGAGGTCGGGAGGCTTCATGGTTCGATCTTCCTGAAGGATCGGTAGTGATCGTCGGAATAGTAGCACTCGGAGGGGTCCGCGACATGACCGCCGCAGACGATGCGCCGTGCGCCGCGATTGCGCGCGCCGGGCGTGGGCACCGTGTATTCGTGGTAGTAGCCGCGTGACCTGGGCGGCAGCAAACGTTCGCGGTTGCCGAACGCGACGCCGTCGCGCTCGTACGGAAACGGGCCGCCGGCGTGAATCTGCGCCAGCGTGGCGCGAGCCTCCGCCGGAAGGTCCTGCGCGGCGATCGTTCCGGGCGCAGGTCCTTTGCCGCTGGCCGCTGGCGGCCCGAGCGCGAGCAGGGCGCAGGCGAGCAGGCAGCCGACCCAGGCCCTCAGCCGCTGTCGGTGCGTCAGGCGCATGCGACCATTGTAGCCTTGCCGTGCCGATGACTGGCGCGCGGCGCTTTTACGCGGGGTCGGCTCTGCCCGAGGGCCTGACGCAGATGTGCAGCTCGCGCAGCTGCTGCTCGGTAACCGGCGAAGGTGCGTCGACGAGCAGGTCCTGACCACGCTGCGTCTTCGGGAACGCGATCACGTCGCGAATCTGCTCGACGCCAGCCATCAGCGCGACCAGGCGGTCGAAGCCGAAGGCGATGCCGCCGTGCGGCGGCGCGCCATACTGCAGCGCCTTGAGCAGGAAGCCGAACTTGCGTTGCTGGTCCTCGGCGCTCAGGTTGAGGGCGCGGAAGACCTTGGCCTGGACCTCCTGGCGATGGATGCGCAGCGAGCCGCCGCCGATCTCCCAGCCGTTGAGCACGACGTCGTACGCCTTGGCGAGCGCGTTGCCCGGATCGGTCTCGAAGATCTCCTCGTGTCCGTCCTTCGGCGCGGTGAACGGATGGTGGCGGGCGCCCCAGGCTCCGGTCTCCTCGTTGAACTCGAACATCGGAAAATCGACCACCCATAGCGGCCGCCAGCCGGCGTGGGCGAGGCCGCGCTCGTGGCCGACCTTGGCGCGCAGCGCGCCGAGGGCGTCGGCAACTATTTTCTCGCGGTCGGCGCAGAAGAAGATCAGGTCGCCGCTCTGCGCGCCCGTGCGCGCGACGATCTCGCGCAGCACCTCGGCGGGCAGGAACTTGACGATCGGCGATTGCAGCCCGTCCGCATCGGGCCTGGACGCGTCGTTGACCTTGATGTACGCCAGCCCCTTCGCGCCGTAGACCGCGACGAACGTCGTGTAGTCGTCGATTTCCTTGCGCGTCAGCGTCCCGCCGCCAGGCAAGCACAGCGCTGCCACGCGGCCGTTCGGCAGCTCCGCCGCGGTGCGGAAGAGCTTGAACTCGACCGCTTTCATCATCGCGGTCAGCTCGGTGAGCTTGAGCGGCACGCGCAGGTCGGGCTTGTCCGAGCCGTAGTCGCGCATCGCGTCGGCGTAGGTCATGACCGGAAACGGCTGCGGCAGCTCCACGCCGAGCGCGTCGCGGAACAGCGTGACGACGAGCTCTTCCATCAGGCCGCGCAGCTCCGTCTCGTCGAGGAACGAGGTCTCGATGTCGATCTGCGTGAACTCGAGCTGACGGTCGGCGCGCAGGTCCTCGTCGCGGAAGCACTTGACGATCTGGTAGTAACGATCGAAACCGGCCACCATCAGCATCTGCTTGAACAGCTGCGGCGATTGCGGCAGGGCGTAGAACTGACCGTGGTGAATGCGCGACGGAACGAGGAATTCGCGCGCGCCCTCCGGGGTCGACTTGTACAGCACCGGAGTTTCGATCTCGATAAAGCCGTGGCCGTCGAGATAGCGACGCGCGGCCATGGCGGCGCGATGGCGCAGCATCAGGTTCTTCTGCATCGCCGGCCGCCGCAGATCGAGCTCGCGGTGCTCGAGCCGCACCGACTCCGAGAGGTTCTCGTCGTCGAGCTGGAAGGGCGGGGTCAGCGACACGTTGAGGATCTCGATGTCGTGGGCGAGGATTTCGATCTCGCCGCTGGCCAGTTCGGGGTTGACCGTGCCCTGCGGTCGCGGGCGCACCAGTCCGGTCGCGGCGATGACGAATTCATGGCGCAACCCTTCGGCGATGGCGAAGGTCGCGACGCGGTCCGGGTCGCAGACGATCTGCACCAGGCCTTCGCGGTCGCGCAGGTCGACGAAGATGACTCCGCCGTGGTCGCGGCGGCGATGGACCCAGCCGCAGACGGTCACGGTCTGGCCGAGGCGGCGACGGTCGATGCGGCCGCAGTAATCGGTACGTTTCAAGGTTTTCTCCGGCTTCGGATGCAAGGTGTCGGCCAATCGTCGGCTGCGGTCGGGCAACCGCTGTCGCGGCCGCCGCGTCGGCGCGGCCGCCCGAAAGCATTCCGACCGATCAATTTCGCAGCGCCTGCGGGGCCTGGGCGGCGATCGCCTGCGACTCCGCGACCGTGCGCGACCGCGGCGAGACAACGCCCATCGAAATGATGTACTTGAGCGCTTCGTCGACCGAGATGTCGAGCTCGTGCACCCGCGAGCGGGGCAGCATCACGAGGTAGCCCGAGGTCGGGTTGGGCGTCGTCGGGACGTAGACGCCCACGTGCTCGCCGCTCATGTGCTCGGCGATCGGTTCCCCCGGGGTGCCGGTGAGAAAGCCGATCGACCAGCTGCCTGGATAGGGAAACTCCACCAAGAGCGCCTTGCGGAAGGCGTTACCGGAATCCGAGAGCAGGGTGTCGCTGACCTGCTTGACGCTCGAGTAGATCGACTTGACGAAGGGGATGCGGCCGAGCAGCCCTTCCCAGAGAAGAATCAGCCGCGCGCCGAAGAAATTCGCGGCCACCACACCGGTGAGCAGCAGGATGCCGAGGCTCAAGACCACGCCGAGCCCGGGAATGTGAAATCCGAGCAGCGCGTCGGGTTGCAGGGCATGCGGCACCAACAGCAGGGTCCGGTCGAGAGTCGTTACCAGGAAGACCAGGACCCAGATCGTGATGCCGAGCGGCACCCACACCAGCAATCCGGCGATCAGATAGCGTCTCATCGAGCCTTCCGAACGCGGCCGGCGCGGCGACGGCGGCCGATCGAGGGCATCAGCTGCCGCCGCTCGCCGGCTTGGTCTGCGTCTTCGCGTCCGCCGCAGCCGGCTTCGCGCCCGAGGCGTCGGCAGCAGGCGCTGCGCCGTCTGCAGCAGGCGCAGCGGCCTCGGCCTTGGCGGGGCTGCCATTGCCCTTTTGCGCCGGCTCTTTGCGCTGCTTGAAGTCGGTCGCGTACCAGCCGCTCCCCTTGAGCCGGAATCCCGCCGCCGAGACGAGCTTCTGCAGGCGGCTCTGGCCGCAGGACGGGCAGTCCTGGAGCGGCGAATCGGCAAGTTTTTGCAATGCTTCGAGTTCGTGGCCGCAGGCAGCGCAGCGATATTCGTAGATTGGCATGGCGAACCGGTAATCGTCGCGAACAGTATGATCCAAAAGAAGAATTATACCCCAATCTGGGGCCTGCCCGAGCCTGGCACAACGCCTCGTCCAGGCGCCGCGGCTCATCGGCGCATGCTGCGCCGCAAATTCCTTTATGCTTAGCCAGGATCTGCGCAGCAAGGCGGGAGCAGCAACGATGAGTGCGTATGGGATGTGGTGGATCGCCGCGGCAGTGCTCATCGCGGCGGAGCTGCTGACCGGAACGTTCTACCTGCTCGCGATCGGCGTTGCACTCGCCTTCGGCGGCATTGCCGCGTGGCTCGGCTGGAGCGCGCCGAACCAGTGGCTCATCGCCGGCATCCTCGGCGTGGCCGGCGTTGCGCTGCTCGAATGGTGGAAGCGCGGCCGTGGCGCGGTGCCGGGACAGGCCGGCCTCGATGTCGGCCAGATGGTGCGGGTGCAGAGCTGGGGGCCGGGCCGCACCGCGCGGGTAAGCTATCGCGGCTCGACCTGGGACGCCGAACTCGCCACGCCCGATACGCCGCAATCCGAAACGATGTACATCGCCGCCACCCGCGGTTCGGTGCTTATCCTCGCCGCCCAACGACCCGGCGTCGGGGACGGCTAAAAAAATGGAACTGCTCATGGGCTCCTCGATCGTCACACTGGCGCTGTTCATCGTCGCCATCATCGTCATCGCCAAGACCATTCGCGTGGTGCCGCAGCAGCATGCGCTGGTCATCGAGCGCTGGGGCAAGTTCCACGCCGTGCTCGAACCGGGACTCAACTTCGTGGTGCCGATCGTCGATCGGGTCGCGTATCGGCACGACCTGCGCGAAATTCCCCTCGACGTTCCGCCGCAGATCTGCATCACCAAGGACAACACGCAGCTTCAGGTCGACGGCATCCTGTACTTCCAGGTCACCGATCCGAGGCTCGCCTCGTACGGCTCGTCGAACTACGTGGTCGCGATCACCCAGCTCGCGCAGACCACCTTGCGCAGCGTGATCGGGCGCATGGAGCTCGACCGCACCTTCGAGGAGCGCGACCACATCAACGCCCAGGTTGTCGAGGCGCTCGACCAGGCGGCGGCGAACTGGGGGGTCAAGGTGCTGCGCTACGAGATCAAGGATCTGACGCCGCCGAAGGAGATCCTGCACGCCATGCAGGCGCAGATCACCGCCGAGCGCGAGAAGCGCGCGGTGATCGCGACCTCGGAAGGCCGGCAGCAGGAGCAGATCAACCTGGCGGCGGGCGCCCGGGCGGCGGCGATCGCGCAGTCGGAAGGCGTCAAGCAGGCCGAAATCAACACCGCCCAGGGGCAGGCGGCGGCGATCCTGGCCATTGCCGAGGCCAATGCCAAGGCGATCCGCCAGGTGGCCGAGGCGATCAGCTCGCCTGGCGGCATGAATGCGGTCAACCTCAAGGTTGCCGAGCAGTATGTGAGCGCGTTCGGCAACCTCGCCAAGACCAACAACACCCTGATCGTGCCGTCGAATCTCGCCGACCTGGCGACCCTGGTGACGACTGCGACGACCATGTTCAAGGCACAGGAGCGCTAGCTGGGACATCGCCGTGCCCGCGCGCGCAGGTGCGGTGGGAAAATGAACCCGGGGATGGAAACTGTTGCGGCGGCGGGCTGTCGATCTGGCGATGGCGCTGCAGCGCGGACAGCGGACAGGTGAGCATGGGACGGGTAACGCTCTATAGCAGTTCGAGGCGATCGAGCCCCGATGCCCGCCGGGCGCAGCACAGGCCTGCGCCGCCGGTCGCAGGCGCAGCGCTCGCCGAGCCCGGCGAACCGGCGGGAGCCGGACCTCGCCTGCGCGGGGGCTGGCGGCCGCTCTTGCGTCGGCTGCAAAAGCCGCTGCTCTTCGTGGCCGCCGCGGCGGCGCTCTTCGCGCTCGTCCTTGCCTACGAGGCGACCAAGCCGGTCGCGCGCGCGTTCACCCAGGCCGACATCGACGCTGCCGTGCTGCACACGCTCGAGACCAAGACGCTGCCGTCGACCGCCGCGCGCGCCTACGAGGTGATCCGCCCCTCGGTGGTGCGGGTGCGGCAACTCGTCGCGTCGGCGGACGGCGAGCGCGACGTCGAGCGTAGCGTCGGCAGCGGAGTGGTCATCGTCGACAGGGGCATCATTCTGACCAACCTTCACGTCATCGCCGGCGGCGACAAGCTCAGCGTGACCTTCGCCGACGGGACCGAATCGGAGGCGACGGTGATCGGCGTGCAGCCGGAAAACGACCTCGCCGTCATTCAGGCCAAGACGCTGCCCGACGATCTCGTCCCGGCCACATTGCGCTCCACCGCCGACCTTGCGCCCGGCGACGAGGTCGTCGCCGTCGGGTTCCCCTTCGGCATCGGCCCGAGCGTGAGCGACGGCGTGGTGTCCGGGCTTGAGCGCGTACACCGTTCGCAGGACGGCAAGCGCGACCTGGTCAACCTCATCCAGTTCGATGCGGCGGTCAATCCGGGCAGCTCCGGCGGGCCGCTCGTCACCGCCGACGGCGAGGTGGTCGGCATCGTGACGGCGATCCTCAACCCCACGGACCAGCGCGTGTTCATCGGCATCGGCTTTGCGGTGCCCATCGAGAACGCCGCCTCGGCCGTCGGCATCTCACCGTTCTAGCGCCGGCGCTCACTCGCCGCGAAAGGAGACCATGGACGCCAGCGAGGCCGGCCGCGCCGGCACGTACACCCAGATGGAGCGCATTCTCTATGAGGTCAAGAAAGTCGTCGTCGGCCAGGACCATTTTCTCGAGCGCGTGCTGGTGGCGATCCTCGCCCAGGGCCACCTGCTGGTCGAAGGCGTGCCGGGGCTGGCCAAGACGCTGACGGTGAAGACGCTCGCGCGCACCATCCGCGGCAGTTTCCGCCGCATCCAGTTCACGCCCGATCTGGTGCCCGCGGACCTCGTCGGCACGCGCATCTACAACCAGAAGACCGGAGAATTCGCCACCTCGCTCGGTCCGGTGTTCACCAATCTGCTGCTTGCCGACGAGATCAATCGCGCGCCGGCAAAAGTCCAGAGCGCGCTGCTGGAGGTCATGCAGGAGTACCAGGTGACGATCGCCGGGGTGACTCACCGTGTCCCGGAGCCGTTTCTGGTCATGGCCACCCAGAATCCGATCGAGACCGAGGGCACCTATCCGCTGCCGGAGGCACAGGTCGACCGCTTCATGATGAAAGTGCTCGTCGGCTATCCGAAAGAGGAGGAGGAGTTCGTGATCGTCGAGCGGGTGACGGGCATCGCCAATGACGTCGTCGCCGTCTGCACCACCGAGGAACTCTCGGCCCTGCAGCAGGACTGCCGCGGCGGCTATGTCGACCCGTCGCTCATCCAGTACGCCGTGCGCCTCGCATCGGCCACGCGTTATCCGCAGCGCTACGGCGCGAGCGGCATCTCCAAATACATCGGCTTCGGCGCCAGCCCGCGCGGGTCGATACACCTCATCGAGGCCGCCAGGGCGCTTGCCTACCTGCGCGGGCGCAACTACGTGCTGCCCGAGGACGTCACCGACCTTGCGCCGGACGTGCTGCGGCACCGCCTGGTGCTGACCTACGAAGCCCTCGCCGACGGCAGAACGGCCGATGACCTGATCCTGGAAATCATGCGCCACGTGCGCGCGCCGGACAAGCCGCTGGAGACCCATGTCCGAGTCGCCGCGCAATCCTGAGCAGATCCTGCGCCGCCTCGAGTGGACGGTCATCCGCCGTCTCGACGGCCTGCTGCACGGCGACTACCGGACGCTGTTTCGCGGCAGCGGGCTCGATCTGGCCGACCTGCGCGAGTACCAGTATCACGACGACGTGCGGCACATCGACTGGAACGTGACCGCGCGCCTGGCAACCCCTTACGTGCGCGAGTACCACGAGGATCGCGACCTGACCGCGTGGTTCCTGCTCGACTTGAGCCCGTCGCTCGATTTCGGCTCGGGAACGGTCATAAAGCGCGCCGTGGCGGGCGATTTCGTCACCGTGCTTGCACGACTGCTCAGTCGTCACGGCAACCGGGTTGGCGCGCTGTTCTACGGCGACCGCGTCGATACCGTGATTGCGCCGAGGAGCGGCCGCCGCCACGTTCTGCACCTACTGCATGCCCTGCTGTCGCGCCCGGAGCGTGCGCGGTCGGCCGCAACCGATCTCTCGGTTCTGCTGCAGGCCGGGTTTGCGCTGATGCAGCGTCGGTCGCTGGTGTTCGTCGTCTCCGATTTCATCAGCGCGCCGGGATGGCCGGCGCTGCTCTCGCGCATCGGCATGCGGCACGAGGTCGTTGCGGTGCGCCTGTACGATCCGCTGGAAGTGGAGATGCCCGATCTGGGCCTGGTGCCCATGCAGGACGCCGAGACCGGGGAACAGCTCTACGTCGACACCCACGATCGTCGCTTTCGCAGGCGCTTTGCGCGCCTGGTGGAGCAGCGCGACAAGTCGCTACGTGCGGCATTCCGGCAGGCCGGCGTCGACGCGCTCGAGCTGTCGACCGACGACGATCTGCTCGACGCGATGCTGCGCTTTGCCGATCTGCGCAAGCGGCGCAGCCAGCTCGCCGGCGGCGGCATGCTGCCCCAGCACCTCGAGCCGACGCATGATCTTTCTGTGGCCTGAACTGCTCTGGCTGCTGCTCGCGGTCCCTGCCCTGACCGGCGTCTACTTGCTGTTGCTGCGGCGGGGCAAGCATCGCATGCGGCGCCAGGCGAGCCTTGCCCTGATCCGGAACGCGATGGCCGCGGGGGCCGCGCGGCAGGACGTCGTGCCGCTGCTGTTCCTGGGCGCCCTCGTCCTGCTCGTCATCGCCATCGCCCGACCGATGGCGACGGTCACGTTGCCGTCGCTGCACGAGACGGTCATTCTGGCGATGGACGTGTCCGGCAGCATGCGGGCGACCGACGTCGCGCCAAGCCGGATCGCCGCCGCCCAGAGCGCTGCCCGGGCTTTCGTGGCCGAACAGCCGCCGAGCGCCCGCATCGGCGTGGTGTCCTTCGCCGCGACGGCGTCGGTCGTCCAGCCGCCGACGCGCAGCCGCGAGGATATCTACGCGGCGATCGACCGCTTCCAGTTGCAGCGGGGAACGGCGATCGGCAGCGGCATCCTGGTGGCGTTGCAGACGATCTTCCCCGACGTCGAGGTCGACCTGCACGATCCCAATCCGCACCGGGACGCGCCGCGCGGCCGGGCTGCGGGCAAGGCGGGCGAGGCCATCGCGGAGGCGCGAAGCGCCGCACCGGGCTCCTACACCGAGGCGGCCATCATCCTGCTCTCCGACGGCCAGACGACGACCGGGCCGAATCCGATCGAGGCGGCGCGCGTGGCCGCCGATCACGGGGTTCGCGTCTACACCGTCGGCATCGGCACCACCGATGGCCAGATCTTGAGCAGCGAGGGCTGGTCGATGCGGGTGCGCCTCGACGAGGAGGCGTTGAAAACGATCGCCGACATCACGCACGGCGCCTATTTCCATGCCGGCAACGCCGCCGAGCTCAACACGGTCTACCAGAGCCTCAATACCCGCCTTTCGCTGGAGACGCGGCAGACGGAGATCACGGCGCTTTTCTCCGCCGCGGCGGCCATCGTGGCGCTGGTCGCGGCGTTTCTGTCCGTGCTGTGGTTCAATCGCATACTTTGAGCAACCGGGGGACGAGAGATGGAGGTGGGCGACAGCGTGTTTCTGATCACCGGCGGGGCATCGGGCCTGGGCGCGGCCACGGCGCGCATGCTCGTCGAGCATGGCGGCAGGGCGGTGCTGGCCGATCTGAAGCAGAGCGAAGGCGAGGCGCTCGCAGCCGAGCTGGGCGGCGCGGCGCGGTTCGTCCGCACCGATGTCACCGACGAGCAAAGCGCCAAGGCGGCTGTGGCGGCGACGCTTGCCGCGTTCGGCGCGGTGCATGGCCTTGTCAACTGCGCGGGAATCGTTCACGGCGAGCGCGTGCTCGGCAAGGAAGCGCCGCACGCGCTGGCGAGCTTTAACCGCGTCATCCAGATAAACCTGGTCGGCTCGTTCAACATGACGCGCCTGGCTGCCGAGGCGATGAGCCGGAATGCACCCAATGCCGGCGGCGAGCGCGGCATCATCGTCTACACCGCCTCGGTCGCGGCGTTCGACGGCCAGATCGGCCAGCCTGCGTACAGCGCTTCGAAGGCCGGCTTAGTCGGCATGACCCTGCCGGTCGCGCGCGAGCTCGCCCGCTTCGGGATCCGCGTCATGAGCATTGCCCCGGGCCTGTTCGAAACGCCGATGGTAGGCCAGATCCCGGCGGACGTTGCCGAGTCGCTGGGCAAGATGGTGCCGTTTCCGCCCCGTCTCGGCCGACCCGGGGAATTCGCCTCGCTCGTCGGCGAGATCATCCGCAACCCGATGCTCAACGGCGAGGTGATCCGCCTCGATGGCGCCATCCGCATGGCGCCGAAATAGAGCGGTCAGTCGCGCCGGATGAGCGCAAAGGTGGCGACGATCATCGCCACGAAGAACACCAGCGTCCAGCCGGCGATCGAAAGGTGCAGGAACTCCCAGCCTTTCTCCGCGCACTCGCCGCTGCCCTCGAACACCTTTCGCACCACATCGGACAGCGGCAGCGAATCGAGCATGTAATCGAGGCTCATCCCGCACGCCGGCACCTGGTCCTTGGGAAGCGACTGCAGCCACACCTGGCGGGCGGCGAGCGTGGCGCCGGCGGCACCGGCCAGAAGCTGCAGGATGGCGTAAGCGGTCGCTGCGGCGCGTCCGGGATTGTGAAGGCTCGCGACCAGGAAGACGAGACCCATCGCGATCACGCATACCCGCTGCAGCACGCACAGCGGGCAGGGGTCGATGTTCAGAACATACTGCAGATACAGCGCGTAGGACATGAGCCCGACGCACACCAGAAAACCGAGCATGTAGCCGATGCGTCGCGGCGGCAGCAGGATCAGCGCCGCCGAGGTGACCCCGACGATCATGAGCGTGATGCGGTAGGCGGTGAGCGGCGCGTTCGGGCCGGTCGCGAGCTGCAGGTATTCCTGGCCGAGCAGCGCCAGGCAAAGCAGCAGGCCGACCCACGGCCAGGTCAGCGAGGGATAGCGCGGGCTGTTCATGACGACGCGGTTTGGAGTGCCTGGTCGATGTCCCAGAGAATGTCGTCGAGGGTCTCGAGACCGACCGACAGGCGGATCATTTCCGGCAGCACGCCGGCGGCGCGCTGCTCCGCCTCGTCGAGCTGGCGATGCGTCGTCGAGGCCGGATGGATCACCAGGGTCCGCGCATCGCCGACGTTGGCAAGGTGGGAGAGGAACTGCACCGCCTCGATGAAGCGCACGCCCGCTTCGGCGCCGCCCTTGAGGCCGAAGGTCAGGATGCCGCCGGCGCCGCGCGGCAAGTAGCGTCGCGCGAGGGTCTCGTAGCGGTTGCCCGGCAAGTCGGGATACTGCACCCAGGCCACGCGCGGGTCCTGGCCTAAGTGGCGCGCAATGGCGAGCGCCGACTCGCAGTGCCGCGGCATGCGCAGGTGCAGCGTCTCGATGCCCTGGAGCAGCAGGAAGGCATTGAACGGCGACAGCGCGGGACCCAAGGTGCGCATCGCTTCCATGCGCGCCTTCATGGTGAAGCCAAAATCACCGAAAGTTTCGTGGAAGATGACGCCGTGATAGCCACGCGACGGCGTGGTCATTTGCGGGAACTTGCCGTTGCCCCAGTCGAACTTGCCCGACTCGACAATCACCCCGCCCATGGTCGTGCCGTGGCCGCCGAGGTACTTGGTGGCCGAGTGAATGACGATGTCTGCGCCGTGCTCGATCGGCCGGCAGAGGTACGGCGAGGCGAGGGTATTGTCGATGACCAGCGGCACGCCGGCGTCATGGGCTATTTTCGCCAGGGCCGCCAGGTCGACCACGTTGAGCTGCGGGTTGCCGATCGTCTCGGCGTAGAGCGCCTTGGTATTGGCCTTTATAGCGCGCCGGAAGCTGTCGGGATCGTCGGGGTCGGCAAAGGTGGTTTCGATGCCGAAGTCGGCGAACGTCACCGCGAACTGGGTGTAGGTTCCGCCGTACAGCGTGCGCGCGGCGACCAGATGGTCACCCTGCCGGGCAAGGGTCAGGAGCGCGCTTGTCTGCGCCGCCATGCCCGTTGCCGCGGCGAGCGCGGCGCGTCCGCCTTCCAGCGCTGCCACCCGCTCTTCGAGGACGCAGACGGTGGGGTTGGAAATGCGCGAGTAGACGTTGCCGAACGTCTGCAGATTGAACAGGCTGGCGGCGTGATCGGCGCTGTCGAATACGAACGAAGTCGTCTGGTAGATCGGCAGCGCGCGCGCACCCGTCGCCGCATCGGGAATCTGCCCCGCATGCAGGCAGAGCGTGTCGAAGCCGTATTTGCGGTCCGCCATCGGCGCTAGATCGGGCGCCTCGCCGAGACGATGCCGGTGTTGACGCCCGCCCAGTTGAGGCCGCCGAGAATGCGCGCGTGCTCGATCTTGACGCAGCGGTCCATGACCACGTCGAGCCCCGCGGCACTGGCGAGCTGCGCCGCCTCCTCATTGCGTATGCCCAATTGCATCCACAGCACCTTGGCGCCGATGGCGATCGCGTCCCGGGCGATGGGCAGAATCTCGGCAGGCTTGCGGAAGCAATCGACAATGTCGATCGCCGTCGCCGCTCCCTGATGCGCCGAGCGCAGATCCGGATAGCAGCGCTCGCCCATCACCTCGGCATAGGTCGGGTTCACCGGGACGATGCGGTAGCCGTGATCGCGCATGTACTTGGCGGCAAAATAGCTCGGACGGTACCAGCTCGCCGATAGTCCGACCACTGCGATGGTTCGCGACTGTGTCAGGATACGGCGCAATCCGGCGATATCATCGACGATCGGCACGAGCTTACCGGGGCCGGACGGCCGTTGCCGGGCAGGCACGGCGGGCAGCGAACCGGCCTTGCCGCGTGTCCCGGGGCGGTCCGGCGATGTCGAGCGGAAGGTGCGGGGGCTTGGCGCGCACGAGTGTTTTCCTCCGTCGCTTCGCCGCCGCGAAGATGTCAACCGGCGGCGCGACTCGATGCGCATAGTGTAATCGAAACGGGAGCTGGACGCGGCGGTAGAATAGCCGCCATGCTCGTGTTCATTGTCCGCCGCAGCCTGCGGGCGGTGCTGGTGCTGCTGGTCATGTCGGTGCTTGTGTTCATCGGCGTGTACGTCGTCGGCAACCCGATGGACATCCTGGTCAATCCGCAGGCCGACCCGCTGCAGCGCCAGCACGCGATTAGCGCACTCGGCCTCGAAGAGCCGCTGTGGACCCAATATCGGGTCTTCGTCTGCGCAGCGCTGCGCGGCGATCTGGGCGAGTCCTTCGTGCACAACATGCCGGCGCTGGGCCTGGTGCTCGAGCGGTTGCCTGCGACCCTCGAACTGTGCGTGGCGGCCCTGCTCATTGCCCTCGCGCTGGCAGTGCCGCTCGGGCTGCTGGCCGGATTGAAGCCCGATACCGCGGTCGGTCGTTTCGTCAACGCCGGCTCGATCCTCGGTGTCTCGCTGCCGACGTTCTGGGTCGGGGTGATGCTGGTCATGGTGTTCTCAGTCATGCTCGGCTGGCTGCCCGCGAAGGGCAGGGGGCCGACGACGCTCCTGTTCGGCGTCGGGGTAAGCTTCCTGTCGCATGACGGCTGGCGCTATCTGCTGCTGCCGGCCATCAGTCTCGCCTCGTTCGAACTCGCCCTGTTCACGCGCCTGATCCGGGCCGGGACAGTCGCGGCATTACGGCAGGATTACGTGAAGTTCGCGCGCGCCAAGGGGCTGCCGAACAGGCGCGTGGTCGGTGTGCACGTGTTGCGCAATGCCATCCTTCCGCTCGGCGGCCGCATCGGCCTGGAAACCGGCTCGGTGATCGCCCTGGCCATCGTCACCGAGAGCGTGTTCGCCTGGCCTGGCGTGGGCGGGCTCCTGATCGACTCGATCCATCAGCTCGACCGCCCCACGATCGTGGCCTACCTGCTGGTCACGGTATTGCTGCTCACCGGCATCAACCTTGTCTTCGACATTTTCTTCGCGGCGCTAGATCCCCGGGTGCGCCTGAGCGAAGCGAAGGGATAGGTGTGCCGTGGCGCGCGACGAAACGCCGTTCCGGCGCACCCGCGCGGCTTTCTTCGGCGGTCCGAGCGCAGTTTTCGGGGTCGTGCTCCTGGCCATGATCCTCGTCTGCGCGCTGGCCGTGCCCCTGGTTTCGCCGCAGAACCCCTTTACCCAGCCGCAACCCGAGGTGCTGGAAGCCCGGCTGCCGCCTGCCTCGCCGGCGAACGGCGGCGGCACCTTCTGGCTCGGCACCGACGACCAGGGCCGGGATCTGGTCTGGGCGATTGCCTATGCCTTGCGCACGAGCCTCGAAGTGGGCGTGTCAAGCACGCTCATCGCGCTCGCCATCGGGCTCGCGCTCGGAATCGGCGCGGCGTACCTCGGCGGCCGCAGCGAGCGCGTGCTCATGGGCATCGCCGGGCTGCAGCTCTCGTTTCCGGCATTCCTGATTGCATTGTCGCTGCTCGCGCTCCTCGGCCGGGGATTGGGCAGCGTCATCGCCGCGCTGGTTGTCGCGCAATGGGCCGGTTACGCGCACGCGGCTCGCGACATGGCGCGAACGGAGCTGGGCAAGGAATATATCGAGGCGGCGCGTTGCCTGGCGCTCTCCCCGGCGCGCCTCTGGTGGGGCCACCTGGTGCCCAACTGCCTGCCGGCGCTCGGCGTGGCCGCAGTCATTCAGGTCGCGGTGGCCATTGCGCTGGAGGCCACGCTGTCGTTCCTGGGCCTGGGCGTGTCGACCGGCGAGCCTTCGCTCGGCGTGCTCATCGCCGGCGGTTACCACGACCTGCCCTCTGGCGCCTATTGGGTCAGCTTCTTTCCCGGTGTCGCGCTGGTGCTCACCATCGTCAGCATCAACCTCGTGGCCAACAGGCTGCGAATCGTTCTCGCCCCCCGGCTGCAGCGATGACCGAGCCGCTGCTGCAGGTCGAGGGCCTGTGCGCGCATTTCTTCACTCCCGCGGGCGTGCTCAAGGCGGTCGACGACGTGAGCTTCACGCTCGATCGCGGCGAAGTTCTCGGGCTCGTCGGCGAGTCCGGGTCGGGCAAGTCGACGACCGGCTTTTCGATCATGGGGCTTGTCGATCCGCCGGGGCGAGTGGTCGGCGGCCGCATCCTTTTCGCCGGTCGCGACCTGTGCGCGCTTTCGGCTCTGGAGATGCGGCCGCTGCGTGGCAACCGCATGGCGATGATCTTCGAGGATCCGATGCGCACGCTCAACCCGGTGCTGCGCATCGACACGCAGGTGATCGAAACCGTCCTCGCCCACGAAGCGATCCCGCGCGTTGCGGCGTTGGGCCGGGCGCGCGAGGCCCTGGCGAAGGTCGGAGTGCCCGAGACACGGCTCAAGGCGTACCCGCATGAGCTCTCCGGCGGCACGCGACAACGCGTGGCCATCGCGATCTCCCTGCTCAACGCGCCCGATCTGATCATCGCCGACGAGCCCACGCGCAGACTCGATGTAACCGTCCAGGGGCAGATCGTCTACGAGCTGCAGCAGTTGGCAGCCGAGGCCGGGACGGCGCTCATCTGGATCACCGACGACCTGTCGGTGATCGCGGGGCTGTGCGATCGCGTCTGCGTGATGTATGCCGGGCGCGTGGTCGAGCAGGGCCGCACCGAGGACGTGCTGCGTGCGCCTGGTCACCCGTACACGCGCGCGCTCATCGATGCAGTGCCAGGCAGCGCCTCTTCGGGCGACAAGCTCAAGCAGATTCCAGGCACGACACCGTCGCGCATCGATCTCTCGCCGGGGTGCGCGTTCCGGCCGCGCTGCCCGTACGCGACCTCCGAATGCGCACAGAACCCGCAGATGCGCCCGCACGGCGCGGCCGGGCAGAGCCTGCGCTGCTTTCATCCGCTGCCGGCTCCGGAATGAGGCCATGACCGCCGGCAGCGAACGCAACCACGCCACGCCCCTGGTCGAGCTCAAGGCGGTGTCGAAGCACTTTGTCCGCAGTCGCGACCTCGCCTCGCGCTTCGCCAGGCTCGCGCGCCGTGACAGGGGCGCCGTGATCGTGCGCGCCGTCGAGGAGGTGGACCTCGCGATCGGCGAAGGCGAGAGCGTCGGACTGGTTGGCGAATCGGGCTGCGGCAAGTCCACGCTGGGGCGCCTTGCGGCCGGCTTGCTGCCGCCCTCCGCGGGCGAGCGCCTCTGGCGCGGCGAGAATTGCGCCGCCCAGGGTCGCGACTCGGCCCGCCAGCTCAAGACGCAGATGGTCTTCGACGATCCGGACGCTGCGCTCAACCCGCTGCTGCGGGTACTCGACCTGGTCGGCGAGGCTCCCGTCGCGCACCGGATCATCGCGTCCCGGCAGCAGATCGAATACGTCGGCCTGCAGCTCAATCGGGTCGGCGTCGATCCGACGCTGATGCGCAGGTTTGCCCACCAGTTCTCCCGCGGCCAGCGAACCCGGATCGGCATCGCTCGCGCGCTCGCGGTCAAGCCCGAGTTCCTGGTCTGCGACGAGCCGGTTGCCGCACTCGACGTGTCGACCCAGGCGCAGATCCTCAACCTGATCACCGATCTGCGTGCGGCGCTCGATCTGACGTACCTGTTCATCAGCCGTGACCTGCGCGTGGTGCGCCACATGAGCGACCGGGTGGCGATCATGTATCTGGGGCGGGTGGTCGAATCCGGGCCCACGGCGGAGATTTTCGCCTCGCCGAACCATCCCTATACGCAGGCGCTGCTCGCTGCCGCCGGCAGCCTCGAGCCGAAAAAGCGCGCCTTCGTACCGGTCAAGGGCGAGATCCCGTCGCCCGCGGCGCCACCTGCGGGCTGCGCCTTCCACCCGCGCTGCCCGTACGTGATGCCGCGCTGCAGACAGGCTCGACCCTCGCTCGACCCTATTTCCCCGGGGCGTTGGTCGGCGTGCTATCTCAACGTGGCCGACGGCTGACACCTTGCGGGCGAGAGCTTGCTGCGCTGCAGCGCGTTGACCCGTTCCGAGGGCGCGGGGTAGAATCCTCCGGTTTGGTTGGGGCCCGGGTTTTGAGTCGCGGGCCACGCCTCTTTTGGGTGCGCGATGCGCGGCAGGCTGGTCGTCGGCAACTGGAAAATGAACGGGGGCCTGCGGCAAAACGATGCGCTGCTGGCCGCGTTGCGGGCGCAATGGGTGGCATCCGGAGGACGGGATTTGGCCGTCTGCGTTCCCTATCCTTACCTGGCGCAGGCGCAGGACGCGCTGTCGGGATCGGCGATTGCCTGGGGTGCGCAGGACATCAGCGAACACGCCGGCGG
>Ga0074044_10001301_pt1 | contig 22825 bp, 12 predicted proteins | sample BogForMeECP23OM1_FD_94443 | JGI IMG/M metagenome (GOLD analysis project Ga0074044, IMG submission 94443) | Bog forest soil microbial communities from Calvert Island, British Columbia, Canada - Bog Forest MetaG ECP23OM1 | ecosystem: Environmental > Terrestrial > Soil > Wetlands ... | reverse complement strand
TGAAGTTGGAGAAGGCGTTGGAGAGGTGGCGGGAGAGACGGGAGATTGCGGCTCCCGGCCAGGGGTAGGCTCAGGTCAGCGCTCAAAGGACGGGCGCGAACCTGGGGCACCGGGGTTTTTGAACTCATCATTGAGAGCTGACAGCTTCGAGCTGACAGCTGGGGGTTGGAGGCGGATTGCTCTACTGGCTGCTCTATCTGAAGTTGTTCCATTATTTTCCGCCATTCCGTATTTTTCGTTATCTTACTTTTCGTACTGCATTTGCCAGTCTTACAGCGCTTTTTACCGGGCTGATCGTGGGACCGATTGTGATTCGGCGGCTGCGGGATTTTCAGATTGGGCAGTACATCCGCGAAGAGGGTCCGCAGGCGCATCAGAAAAAGGCGGGGACGCCTACGATGGGCGGGCTGTTGATCGCGATTGCGATCCTAGTGCCGACCTTGCTGTGGGCGGATTTGAGCAACCCTTTTGTGTGGATCGCGGTGTTTTCGACGCTGGCATTTGGCGCGGTGGGTTTTGCCGACGACTATCTCAAAGTGGTGCACCGACGGAATCTGGGGCTGACGGCGCGCGCGAAGCTGGGTTATCAGGTCGCGGCCAGCGTCGCGATTGCGATCGCGCTGATTGTTTTGCAGCATCGCGGCGAGTACTCGACGCGGCTGGTGGTTCCCTTCCTGAAGCAATTCCATCCGGATCTGGTGATTGGAAAATTGATGGGGCATCCGCATCTGTGGCCGCTGGCGTTCTTGCCGTTTGTGGGCTTTGTTGTGTTTGTGATTGTGGCTTCGAGCAATGCCGTGAATCTGACGGACGGGCTGGACGGGCTGGCGATTGGGTGCACGGTGATCGCGGCCGGGGCGCTGGCGGTGCTGACGTATTTGAGCGGCCACGCTACGTTTGCGACTTACCTCGAATTGCAGAAGATGCCGCAGATCGGGGAGTTGACGATTTTTTGCGGAGCGATGGTGGGGTCGGCGATAGGGTTTTTGTGGTACAACGCGCATCCGGCGGAAATTTTTATGGGCGACGTGGGCTCGCTGGCCCTGGGCGGCGCGATTGGAACGGTTGCCGTTATGATTAAGCAGGAGCTTCTTTTGCCGTTTATTGGCGGAATTTTTGTGATCGAGGCCCTGTCGGTGATCCTGCAGGTCGGTTCGTACAAGCTGCGCAAGAAGCGTATTTTCAAGATGGCGCCGATACACCATCATTTTGAATTGCTGGGGTGGTCGGAGTCGAAGGTGATTGTGAGGTTCTGGATTGCCTCGCTGGTGTTTGCGCTGTTTGCACTGACGACGCTGAAGCTCAGGTAGGAATTTGTAATTGCTGATTTGTAATTCGAAGACTCGGTCCTCAGCGGCTTTAAGGTGCATCTTTGGCGGGTTTAAGCGGCATGGCTGAAGCCACGCCCTTTCCAAGCCGATTTTTGGAACACAGTCTAGTAGTGAACCACTCTGTTGTGAAGCGCAGAGAAGCACTCTGTTGTAAAGCAATAGGTTACGAAACACGGGAGTGAGCAGATCGTAATCAATCGAATCGCATGGATCTGAACGGCAAACGCGTGCTGGTGGTGGGGCTGGGGAAGTCGGGCGTCGCTTCGGCGCTGTTTCTTAAGTCGCGGGGGGCGCGAGTAACGGTTTCGGATTCGAAGCCGGAGGCGGAGCTGCGGAATGAAATCTTGTTGTTGCTGGAGCATGGGATTACGGTGGAAACGGGTGGGCATGGGGACCGGACTTTTCGGGGACAGGATTTGATTGTGGTGAGTCCGGGGGTACGGGTCGACGCTCCGCAACTGGTGCAGGCGCGCAGCTTGGGCGAGCCGGTGATTGGGGAGATCGAACTGGCGGCGCAGTTTTTGTGCGGTCCGATTGTGGCGATTACCGGGGCGAACGGCAAAACGACGACGACGTCGTTGGCCGGCGAAATTATTGCGGCGGGAAAGTTCCCGACGATGGTGGGGGGGAATATTGGGACTCCGGCCATCACTTTTGTGGATCAGGCCCGGCCGAATACGTGGTTCGTGCTGGAAGTATCGAGCTTTCAGTTAGAGACGATTGTCGAGTTTCGTCCGCGGATTGCGGTGATTCTGAATATCACGCCCGACCATCTGGATCGGCACAAGTCGCTGGAGAATTACATCAAGGCGAAGGCGCGCATTTTTGAGAATCAGGGGGCGGATGATTTCACGGTGCTGAATGCGGACGATGCGACTACGGCGGGATTGGCGGAGCGTACGCGGGCGCAGCTATTCTGGTTCAGCAGGAAGAAGGAAGTTCAACGAGGAGCGGTGGCGCGCAGCGCGCAGATTTATTTTCGCGATGGGAATCGGGAGCGGGAGATCATGCCGCTCGGGGAATTGCCGCTGAAGGGCGCGCACAATCTGGAGAACGTGCTGGCGGGGATTTCGATTGGCATGCTGGTGGGCTGCCAGCCGGAAGAAATTCGCGAGGCGGTGCGGAATTTCAAGGCGGTGGAGCACCGACTGGAGTTTGTGGCGCGGGTGGCGGGCGTGGACTATTACAACGACTCGAAGGCGACGAATGTGGATGCGACGATCAAGGCGCTGGAGGCGTTTGCGGCGGACATTCCTCCGCACCTGCACCTGATTCTTGGGGGGAAGGACAAGGGCAGCGACTATACGGTGCTGAACGATCTTTTGCGGCAGCGGGTGAAGCGGGTGTACACGATTGGGGCGGCGGCGGCGAAGATCGAGTCGCAGATTCAGGGGGCGGCGGAGATCGAGCACGCGGAGACGCTGGAGAATGCGGTCCGCCGGGCGAGCGAATTGGCGGTGGAGGGGGATGTGATTGTGCTGGCTCCAGCATGCGCGAGTTTTGATCAGTTTCAGAGTTACGAGCATCGCGGGCGCGCGTTTAAGGAGACGGTGCATTCGCTGGGGATGACGCGGGCTCGATAGGTAGGCTTTTTCCCAGCAGGGAGTCTTCATTTGAAGTGGCGGGGGTTCCTGGGTGTTCTGCGGAGTTTTCCCGCTTCGGCTTTGCCTGGGGAGGCTGCTTCGGGCGGGTGTCACTACTCAGCCGGTTTGGACGGGCGGGACGCCTGTCACCACACGAACACGGCACCACCACGGGCACACACCACACGAGTACGACTGGTACCTCATCAGTTATCACTTGGCTTGAACTTGGGGGCTTAAACTCCTGCATGCTGCGGTCGTCGTGGTGAAATGGACTTCTTATGGCTAAGCGGGTTAGTGTCGATCGCTGGATGTTTGCGGTTACCACAATTCTGGTCTTTATTGGGCTGGTGATGATCTTCAGCGCTTCGGCGGTGATGGCCAAGGAGCGGTTTGGATCGGCTTACGGATTCCTGCTGAAGCAGTTGGTGTGGGCGGTGGCGGGATTCGCGGCGATGGTGTTGGCGATGAAGGTGGATTACAAACGACTGCGGCATCCGGCGCTGGTTTTCTCGGCGCTTGGATTTACCACGTTGCTGCTGATTTCTGTTTTCTTTCTGGACCGGGCGCACGGGACGCACCGGTGGTTTCACGTGGGCCCGGTATCGCTGCAGCCTTCGGAGTTGGCGAAGCCGGTGCTGATTTTGTTTTTGGCGTGGTTTCTGGAGAACAAGACGAGTGCGATGGACGACTGGCGGAAAACGCTGGTTCCGGCGGTCGCGCCCACTGGTTTTTTTCTTGCCTTGATTGTGTTTCAGCCTGATCTGGGGACGGCGATTGCGTGTGCGGGCATCACCGCTTGCATCCTGTTTGTTGCGGGAATTCGTCTGCGTTATTTTGGGTACGCTTTTGTGGCGGCGTTGCTTCCGCTTTATTTTCTGATTTTTCACGTGTCGTATCGGAGAGATCGCATTCTGGCTTTTTTGAATCCTTATGCCGACCCGAAGGGATTTGGTTTCCACATTATTCAGTCGCTGATTGCGGTTTCGACGGGCGGGGTCACGGGGCTCGGGTTTATGGAGGGGAAACAGAAGTTGTTTTATCTTCCCGAGCCGCATACGGATTTTATTTTCGCGGTTACGGCAGAAGAACTGGGGATGGCGGGAGCGCTGGTGGTCATCCTTCTGTTCGGGATTTTTCTTTGGCGGGGAACGCGCACGGCGTTGCGGACGCAAGACAATTTTGGACGCTTTTTAGCGGTTGGAATCACGAGCATGATCGTGCTGCAAGCGTTTATCAATATTAGTGTGGTGCTGGGAATGATGCCGACGAAGGGGATTCCGCTGCCGTTTGTTTCGTATGGTGGGTCGTCGTTGTTTGTGACGCTGATGTGTGTAGGGGTGTTGCTGAATATTACCAAGCAGGCGGAGTAGGGCGCCTCAGCGGCGTAAAGCCGCTTTTTAGAGAAAATCATTCTCGCAGCGGTGAACCGCTGCAACACCCAAAAGTGATGACCACACGGACGGCTTACTCGTGAGAGAGTGCCTTAGTCTTGGCGGATTGGGCAGCGGATTTTGTTTTGGATTGCGTGGGTGCGTGTTCGGTGCGGTTGCGACCTTTTTCTTTGGCGGCGTAGAGGCCGGCGTCGGCTTGCTTCAATAAGGTTTCTACTTCGTTTTTGCCCTCGCAGTTCGAGGCGGCAACTCCCATGCTCATGGTGATGGTTCTTTCTTCGCCGGAATATTGCACGGGAGTTTTGGCAACGGATTCGCGGAGGTCGTTGGCGCGCTGCAGAGCGCTGGGCAGGTCGCAATTGGGGAGGATCATGAGAAATTCCTCTCCGCCGTAGCGGCCGACGCCATCGTAGACGCGGATTTCGGACTGCAGGCGGCGGCTGACTTGGCGCAGTGCTTCGTCGCCAAAAAGATGGCCCAGGGTGTCGTTGACGGATTTGAAGTGATCGATATCGCCCAGAATCACACCGACGGGTCTGCGTTCGCGGCGAGCGCGCTCCAATTCGCGCTCGAGCATGGCAATAATCTCGCGACGATTCATGACTCCGGTGAGGCCATCGTGGGTAGCGTCGTGGCGCATGGACTCGCGGGCAGATACGAGTTCATCCTGGAGGTCGAGAATGCGTCTGCCGACGAGGAGCCGCGCTTTTAATTCCAATTCGTCAAAGGGCTTGGCGAGGTAGTCATCGGCTCCGGCCTGCATGGCTTGGAGCAGATTGTGATGGCCATTTTTGCTGGTCAGGAGGATGACATAGACATAAGGGCCGGAGGTTCGGGACTGGCGGATGCGGCGGCAGACCTCGAGGCCATCGAGATCGGGCAAGACCCAGTCAAGCAAAACGAGTTTAGGAGCATGAGGATGCTCGAGGATTTGGCAGGCTTCGGAACCGGATTCGGCGAGGGTGACGGAAAAATCCCAGCTTCGCAAGTGATCGCCGATCAATTTGCGGTAAACGGCCGAATCGTCGACCACGAGAGCCTGCACGGTCAGAGAACCTCCAGGATTCGTGGCGGAAAAGCCAGACTCCGCAATAGAGGGTGGCAACGAACTAGGTTTGAGATCGGGCCGCGTTTGTGTTGCCGGATCGTTGAGTTGGCTGGCACTCGGTTGGGATGCGGCTTGGATGGGGCGAAGCCCTGTCGTCACACGTTTGCGTGCAATGGGATTCATCGGCAGAACCAGCCTTCTACTTTAGCCAATGGGCAATGAAGAAGCTAGTTGTGAGGCGGTTACCGCTATGGATCTATATGGGGTGCCAGGGGAGGCCTGGGTGAGCCGTTTCTGCGGGAACTGCTGTTTTGGGCTGTGGTCAATGGCGGTTCGGCGGAGAGATGGCGGGACGGGTTGACCGGGGCTCCGGCATCGGCCTAACATAGCCGCGAGCGGCAACCGAGGCCTTCCGAAATGATCGGCGAGACAGTCTCCCACTATCACATCGTCGGAAAGCTTGGTGGTGGAGGGATGGGCGTGGTGTATGAAGCGGAAGACACGCGCCTGGCTCGTCACGTTGCGCTCAAGTTTATTCCGATGGATATGGTCCACGACCGCAAGTCGCTGGATCGTTTCCTGCGGGAGGCTCGCGCCGCCTCCCAGTTGAATCATCCCGGCATCTGCACTATCCACGACATCAACGACAACAACGGGCACCCCTTCATAGTGATGGAGAAACTGGAGGGGGTGAGCCTGAAGGAGCGGATGCGAGCGAAGCCGATGGAACTGGACGAGGTGCTCGACATCGGGATTCAGGTGGCGGATGCCTTGGCGGCCTCGCATGCGAAAGGGATCATTCATCGTGACATCAAGCCGGCAAACATTTTTGTCTCGCAGAGCGGGCAGACGAAGATTCTCGACTTTGGACTGGCCAAGTCGGCGCGCGATCCGAACTCGAGCGAGGCGGCGCTGGAAGACTCGCTGACGGCGGTAGGGGTGATTCCGGGGACGGCGGTGTATATGTCTCCGGAGCAGGCGCGGGGCGAGGAACTGGATGCGCGAAGCGATCTGTTCTCGTTGGGCGTGGTGCTGTACGAGATGGCGACGGGGAAGAAACCCTTTGCCACGGGCAATGTGATCACTACGCTGGACGCGGTGCTGAATCAGAAGCCGGTTTCTCCGCTGACGCTGAACCCGTCGCTTCCGTCGGATTTTGAAGGGATCCTGGGCCGTGCGATGGAGAAAGATCGCGGCCACAGATATCCGAATGCTCTGGCGATGAGGGGCGATCTGCAATCGCTGAAGAGAGAGACGCAATCGGGGCTGACGAAGAGCGGATTTCGACGCCCGGCGCTGCCATACCGGCTGGCGACGACGACGTTTCAGACGTCGAGCAAATTTTCGATGTACTTATTGTTGGGACTGAGCGCAGTGCTGCTGATGCTTCTGGTGGTGATGGGAGCGTGGTGGTTGAAGGAGCGGCGGATTGCGGGAGCGATCGCTCCGAAGAATACGATCGCGGTGTTGCCGTTGCAGAATATGAACAACGACATCAGCGTGGAGTTCCTGAGCTTTGCGCTGGCGGATGAAATTTCCAACACGCTTACTTATACCCGGACGCTGGACGTTCGCCCGTCGGCGATGACACGGAAATTTACTGGGCGCGATGTGGATCCGGAGAAGGCGGGCCAGGAAGTGCATGTGGCCACCGTTATTACCGGACACTTTTTGAAGCAGGGCGACAGGCTGCTGATTACGCTAGAGGCGATCGGGGTGCAGGGGAACAGGCTGATATGGCAGACGAATGTGACGGCTCCAGCGCAGGATCTGATCGCGTTGCAGTCGCAGATGTCGGCGCGGATACGGCAAGAGTTGCTGCCGGCGATGGGAGTAGCCGGTGGGTTCCTGGATACGAGCACACGGCCGAAAAACGCGGAGGCCTACGATCTCTATCTGCATAGCCTGGCGTTGCCCCATGATGCAGGACCTAATAAGGATGCGATTGCGGTGCTGGAGCATGTGGTGGAAGTGGATCCGAGTTATGCTCCGGCGTGGGAACAACTGGGATTGCGCTGCTACTATGACGCGGACTATTCGGACGGTGGCGAGCCGATGTTCCAGCGCTCGAATAAAGCCCTGCAAAAGGCGCTGCAGCTCGATCCGAATTTGATTCTGGCAGCGGGACAACTGATTGCGAATTCGGTGGAGCGGGGGGAGTTGGGCAAGGCGTACCAGGCGGCGCAGGCGTTGGTGAAGCGGCGTCCGGATAGTGCGTACGCCCACTTCATTATGGGATATGTCTACCGATATGCGGGCATGTTGACGCAATCGGCGAGCGAATGCGATACGGCGCTGGTGCTGGATCCGGGAAATTATGCATTTCGTTCGTGTGCGTGGGCGTTCATGGAATTGGGCAGGACGGACCGGGCGAAGGATTTTATCCGGCTGGACGCGGGTTCGGAGTGGGCTGCGTATGCGACGCCGTCGGTGCTGCTGAGGGAAGGGAAAATTCAGGAAGCACGGGAAGCGGTGAAACGCATGCCTACGGCTCCGATTTATCATCGCGACCTGCTGGAGGCTTGCCTGGGATTGCGGCCGGTGTCTGAGTTGGATCGAATGGCAGAGGCGGCGGAAGCCAATCTGCCTTCGGAACCGGACCCGGAGACTTGGTATTACCAGGGAGCGATTTTGGGATATTGCGGCAGGAAGGCGGCGGCGCTGCATCTGTTGCAGGCTGCGGTGGAGCAGAATTATTGCGCGCACGAGAATTTACTTTCGGATCCGCTGCTGGCGAAGCTCAGGACAGATACAGCATTTGACAAAGTGTTAACCGCCGCGGGAACGTGCCAGGACGCGGTGCGTGCCTCGAGCAGCACACCAATCCAGTAATAAAACGTCTAATCTTCGAAAAGGCGGCGTGCAAGCTGATACAATTCCGTTGGTCAAAATGGATTTCCTTCCGTTGATTATTCCGGCAAGTAATTTCCCAGTGAGGACTACTCGATGATTTCCACCCGAAGATTTTTTGCGTCTGTAGTGATGAGTTGCGTTATCGCATGTGTTGTCGGCTCGGCGTGTTTGATGGCGGCGCAGGAAGCACAAGAAGGTCGACTGTTGCTTTTCCCAGATATTTATAAGGACAAGATTGCATTTGTGTATGGCGGCGATCTTTGGTTGGCGTCAAGCGCGGGAGGCACGGCGCGGCGGATTACTTCGAGTGTAGGGCGAGAATTGTTTCCGAAGTTTTCTCCCGATGGTAAATGGCTCGCGTTTACGGGACAGTACGATGGCAACTTTAACGTGTATGTCATGTCGTCGGAGGGCGGCCAACCCAAGCAACTGACTTTCTATCAGGGACAGGCGCAACCGCTTAGCGACCGTATGGGCGTGCTGAACGAAGTGGTGGGGTGGACGCCGGATGGCAAGAGCGTGATTTTCCTTTCGCGTCGAGATGCGTCGAACGGGTGGTCCAAGCGGCTAACGACGATCAGTGTCGATGGCGGACTGGGGCAGCCGATGGCGATGGACGAGGGCGGACTGCTGTCCTATTCTCCGGACGGAGGAAAGATCGCCTACAACCGAATTTTCCGCAACTTCCGGCAATGGAAGCGGTACACGGGCGGGATGGCGCAGGATATAACGATCTACGACCTTAAGACGAATACGGTGGATGGGGTGATTCCGCACACGGAGTGGTCGGATACGTTCCCGATGTGGCGTGGGAACACGATTTATTTCACCTCCGATCGCGGTCCCGAGCACCGGCTGAATCTTTACAGTTATGACGTGGGGAGCAAGCAGATCGAGCAACTTACTAAGTTCGACGACTGGGACATCATGTGGCCGAGCCTGGGGCCGGATGGGATTATTTTTGAAAAAGGCGGCTATCTTTATACTTTCGACCTGCAAACGCGGCAACCGAAGAAGCTGACCGTTTATGTGAACGGCGAGCGAGATCAGGCGATGAAGCAGTGGGTGAGTGCGACCCGGCAAATTACGAATTTCGACATTGCTCCCGACGGGAAGCGAGCGGTTTTTGCGGCGCGGGGCGAAGTCTTTACGGTTCCGGCGAAAGACGGAAGCATTCGCAATCTGACGAATTCTCCGGGGGTCCGCGAACGGCACGTGGCGTGGTCGCCGAACGGGCAATGGATCGCGTATGTTTCTGACCGCACGGGCGAAGACGAGATTTACATCACAGCGCAAGACGGATTGTCACGGGAGCAGCAGATTACCAGCGGACACAAAGGATTCATGTTCCCGCCGGTGTGGTCTCCTGACAGCTCGAGGATTGCCTGGGCGGACCAGACTTGCACGCTGTGGTATGTCGATATCAAGGAGAAAAAGCCAGTTAAAGTTGACCAGGGTAAATTCTTCGACATTACGAATTACAGTTGGTCTCCTGATAGTAAGTGGCTGGCTTATGATAAGAACCTGCAATCCGGATTCTCCGTCGTATATCTCTACAATTCAGCCGATCAAAAGATAACGGCGGTTACTTCGGATCTGAATAACAGTGATGGCCCCGTGTTCGATCGTGACAAACGCTACCTCTATTTCCTATCGGATCGGGATTACAACGAGGTGCTGGGCAATATTGACTTCGAGTTTGCGAATCCGAAGACTACGCGGGTGTATGTGGTTACGTTGACGGCGGACGAAGCGTCGCCGTTTCCGGCTTTGAGCGACGAGGTGAAGGTAAAGAGCGAAGTGCCGGCGGCCGGACCGGAGCCGGAACCTACAAAGAAAAACACCAAGCAGTCGCCGAAGAAAGAAGAAGGGGCGACGGAAGAAAAGGCGACGCAAACCGAAACCAAGGAACCTCCGAAGGCTTTCAGGATTGACCTGGAGGGCATCCAGAACCGGATCGTGGCATTGGCGGTGCCACCGGCCGTGATTCGTTCTTACGACGCCTCGAAGGATACGATTTACTACTCCACATCGCCGATTCAGGGTCTGTCGGGACCGATTCCGGGAGAAAATCGGGCGATTCACGCTTACGATCTGAAGGATCGGAAAGACAAGGTGTTGTTGGACGGCGCGGATCAGTTCGCGCTTTCGACGGACGGCTCGAAGCTCTTATACCGGGCCGAAGGAGATGGTCCGGTCGGAATCATCGATGCCAAGGTTCCAGATACGCCGCACAAAGTTGGCGATGGCGCGCTGAAACTCGACACCATGCGGGTGCAGATCGATCCGCCGGAAGAATGGCGAGAGATTTTCAATGAGGTGTGGCGGCAGGAGCGCGACTATTTCTTTGAGCCTGCGATGAACGGAGTCGATTGGCAGAAAATTCATGATCAATACGCGCAGTTACTCCCTTACGTAGCCGACCGTTATTCGCTGACTTACATCATGGGTCAGATGATTGGGGAGCTATCAAACTCCCATACTTATGTTGGGGGCGGATATTATCCGGAACTGCGTCCGGTGAATGTCGGGTTACTGGGCGCGGACTATGAAGTGGATGGGGCGAACGGACTTTACCGCATCAAGAAGATTTATTCGGGCGAGAACTGGGATGCGCACACTCGCTCTCCGTTGACGGAGCCGGGAGTCAGTATCAAAGAAGGCGATTATGTGATTGCGATCAATGGGCGGGCACTGAAGGCTCCTCACACTCCGGATGAATTGATGGTGAATGCGGCGAATGAAGTGGTGACGCTGACGGTGAACTCGAAGCCATCGGAGGACGGCGCGCGCAAAGTGGTGGTGAAGCCGATTGGCGACGAATACAGCTTGCGGGAATTGAATATGATCGAGACCAACCGCAAGAAGGTGGACGCAGCTAGCGGCGGATTGATCGGCTATGTGTATCTGCCGAACATGGGCGAGGAGGGGCTGAACGAGTTCGTCAAGCAGTATTTCCCGCAGATTCGGAAGGAGGGCATGATTTTCGATGTCCGGTACAACGGTGGCGGGTTCGTGGATGAACTTATTTTTGCGCGATTACGGCGGGTGCTGCAAGCGATGAGTCCGGCGCGTAACTTTGAGTCGGGCACGATTCCGGCCAATGTATTTTATGGATACATGGCGTGCGTGACCAATCACATGGCGGCGTCGGATGGAGACTTTTTCAGCTACTTCTTCAAGCAGTACAAACTGGGTCCACTGATCGGGACGCGAACGTGGGGCGGGGTGCGGGGTATCCGCGGGGAAATGCCGCTGATGGATGGCGGCTATATTACGCGGCCCGAGTTTTCGCTATCGAGCCTGGACAGTAAGTGGCTGATCGAGAATCGCGGCGTGGCTCCGGATATTGAGGTGGATAATCCTCCGGACATGGTGGTGAAGGGACAGGATCCGCAACTGGAGAAGGCGGTGCAGATGCTGATGGAGCAGATCAAGGCGAGTCCGAAGAAGTTGGCGCCGCGGCCCCCGGATTTGCCAACGTATCCGCCGGGACCGGGGTTGTAGGGCGACGGGAAGCGGTCGCAGGGAGGGCTATCAGGCCCCTCCGGGGCTAGGGCCGGCTTTTTCACCGGTTGATGTCGACGCGGGGCTGAAGCCGTGGCCTCTCCGGGTACTCTAGCTTGCAAGTGCTTCCGTAAGATCAATTTACGGCGGTTCTGGTTAACTCTGCGATTGCGATTGCCAACCGGACGGTCGGTCGGTTATGATGAATCCACAATTTTTGAGAAGGCTCGAGGGTTGGCCCTTACGGCGCGGGGAAGGCGTGAGCTGAGAGATTAGAAATCGCAAGTGCTCTCGACTCCACCCGCCATTGCCGGCGGGTTTTGTTTTGCCGATCGTCGCGCACATCCAGTTAGATTCCGATGTCGGGAGAGTAGGCGTCCTTCGACTGCGCGAGATCTTCGCGTTGCGAAGTTCTCGCGCTCAGGACGACAATGACTTGAAGAGGGCTACAGCGATGGACAAGAACGCAAATTTGAATCCAAATCCAAAGAACGCGCCAATCGCCGAAGAGACAAAGATGATGACCGGGGCCGGCATTCTCTGGGAATGTCTGGAGCGGGAGGGGGTGCGCGTCGTTTTTGGCTACCCGGGCGGAGCCATTCTTCCGGCTTATGACGCGTTGAAGCACAGCAAAATCCATCACATCCTGGTGCGCCATGAGCAGGGTGCCACGCATATGGCGGACGGATATGCGCGCGCCAGCGGAGAGGTGGGAGTGGCGGTGGCTACGTCGGGTCCGGGAGCGACGAATATGGTAACCGGTATTGCCACGGCAATGCTCGATTCGATTCCCATCGTTTGTATAACCGGGCAGGTGGGCAGCAAGTTGATCGGGTCCGATGCGTTTCAGGAGACCGATATCACGGGCGTAACTCTTCCGATCACGAAACACAACTATCTGGTTACCCATGCTAATGAGGTTGCGCGGACGATTCGCGAGGCTTTTTATGTGGCGAGGTCGGGGCGTCCCGGTCCGGTGCTGGTGGATATCACGAAAGATGCGCAGCAGGGGACATGCGAGTTCGACTGGGGGGCGGCCAAGCCGCAACTGCCAGGTTACCGGCCCGATCTTTCTCCTGCTCCCGAGGAGTATCAGCGGGCGCTGGAGTTGATCCACAACGCGAAGCGTCCGGTGATTCTGGCGGGGCACGGGATTATTGTTTCGGGAGCGATGCGGGAGGTGCGGGATTTTGCCGAGCGGGCGGGAATTCCGGTGGCGCTAACGCTCTTGGGATTGGGGGCGTTCCCGGCGTCGCATCCACTGAATCTCGGGATGATGGGTATGCACGGAGAAGCGTGGGTGAATCATACCATTCAGGAAGCGGACCTGCTGCTCGCTTTTGGCATGCGCTTTGATGACCGGGTGACGGGCAACCTCAAGAATTACGCTCAGAACGCGAAGAAGATTCATATTGAGATCGATCCAGCGGAGATCAACAAGAATGTGAAGGTGGATGTGCCGCTGGTCGGAGACTTACGGGAAGTTCTGCTGGAACTGATGCCGCATGTGGAATCGATTGATCGCAGTGAGTGGCTGGATTCGATTGACAGTCTGAAAGGCGATTCGGCGGTGCGCGACATTCAGAACCTGCCTGACAATGGCCATCTTTACGCAGCGCACGTGATCAATGATCTGTGGCGGCAGACGCGCGACGCGAAGACGATTGTGGTGACCGACGTCGGGCAGCACCAAATGTGGGAGGCGCAGTATTACAAGCATGAGCATCCACGAACGCTGATTACTTCGGGCGGGCTGGGGACGATGGGATTTGCCCTACCGGCGGCGATCGGCGCGAAGGTGGCGTGTCCGGACGCGGAGGTCTGGGTGGTGGTGGGCGATGGCGGGTTCCAGATGACGATGTGCGAACTGGCCACTCTGGTGCAGGAGAATATCAAGATCAATATCGCGATTATCAACAATGGTTTTCTGGGTATGGTGCGGCAGTGGCAGGAATTTTTCTACGACCGGAATTATGCGGCGACGCCGTTGCTGAATCCAGATTTCGCGAAACTGGCGGAGGCCTATGGCATACGGAGTATGACGATAGCGGAGCGGTCGGAGGTGGTTCCGGCGGTGGAGGCGGCGCGGCGTCATGAGGGGCCAGTGCTGATCAACTTCAAGGTGGAGCAGGAAGACACGGTGTATCCGATGGTGGCGGCAGGGGCGGCGTTGCATGACATGATCCGGAGGCCGAGTCCGATTGTGGAGACGGCGGAGGACGAGTGAGGTTCATTGTTTTTAATGACTCAATAAAAATATGCTGAATACATTCATGGTGTATGTCGAGAATAAGCCTGGAGTGCTGACGCGTGTGGCGTCGTTGTTTCGGCGGCGGGCGTTCAATATCGATTCGCTGACGGTGGGGCGGACGGAGAAGCCCGAGGTGTCGCGCATGACGATTACGGTCGAGGCCGATCATGATCAGGCGAAGCGGATTGAGGCGAATTTGTACAAGCTGGTGAACGTGCTGCTGGTGGAGAACATTACGAACCAGCCGGCGATTGTGCGCGATCTGGCGATGATCCGGATCGCGGCGACGCACGGATCGCGTTCCCACGTGCTCGAACTCGCCAGCGTGTTTCGGGCGCGGGTGGTGGATGTATCGACGGAGTCTTTGACGATTGAGATCACGGGCGGGGAAGACAAGATTGATGGACTGCTCGAAGTGCTGCGTCCTTATGGGATCCTGGAGATGGTACGGACGGGGATCGTCGCCATGCGGCGCGGGAGCAAGTCGGGCGAGGTGATCTCACCGGTGCAGAGTGCGGTCACGAGCGCGGGTGGGGACGATGTTGCCTATTCGGTGTAGGTCGGGCATTCCTGCGCCCACCTTGAATGCCGCTTTGCCTGCCGGCCCGCTCCGGAGTTCTGCGTAATGGTTCAAGACAGGGCAAGCGCTGTCTCCTCGGGAGATGGAACTTTTCTGCGGAGTGTGATTCCCTCAGTGAAGGCTGGATTTGGCTGGTTGTGCTGGCACGACTGAAGAGGCTGCGGAAAAAGTGTTTTCCCAGCACAGCGTTCCCCCAGCGGCTGGAAGCCGCAGTTGATTCCGCGGGAGTTACCGCGCGAGTGGAACTCGTGCCCTTCCCCAAACCGGCGCCAAGCGGAGTTTTTTCGCAACCTCTGAAGCCGTGGGCTTCCTGTTCTGCTCGACCCTAGATCAAATTCCTCAAGAACCGAGTTCGAAGTATGGGTCAAGACGGGGCAAGCCCCGTCTCTACCCACGAGTTTTTCTGCGGGCTGTGAAATCGGTGTTTCTAGCCAATCCCCAAATACAACTTTAGGTGCTTATTGTCACCGCCCATTGGAGACGTTCTAAAGGACCGATGCGGGAGCGCTTTGGTACGCTGAATGCCCTCCCGCAAAGGGTCGTCGGCCAGAATCGCGATAATTTTCTAATCGGGTCGCGCCTTGTGTAGAAACGCTATGCGTCTGGGAGCGCGGGGTAATCTGGCAGCGCTTTCCGATTCAAGCGAAATCGGGTCTTGCCGATGGAGAGGGTATTCGCTATGGAAGATTCCGACGATATTGTCAAAGAGTTTCTGGTCGAAAGTTACGAAAACCTCGACCGGTTGGATCGGGAGCTGATCAAGTTGGAGAACAGCCCTGACGACCGGGAGTTACTGGCCGGTATTTTCCGCACCATTCACACGATTAAAGGCACGTCGGGCTTTCTCGCCTTCGAGAAACTGGGAGCAGTGGCGCATGCCGGCGAAAGTCTGCTGGGACGATTGCGGGACGGGCAACTGCGGTTGGATGGGGAGATCACGACGGCGCTGCTGGCGACGGTGGACGCGATCCGGCAGATGCTGGCGAGCGTGGAGACGACGAATGGCGAAGGGGAGCGGGACGACAGCGAGCTGATCGCGAGATTGACGCGGCTGCAGCGGGCGCCGGAGGTGGTAGGTCAATCGGCGGAGGATCCGGCGGAAGGGGCCTTGGAAGAGCCGGTGCCTAACATCGGCGACCTTCTCATCGAGCGGGCGGGTGTGACCGCGGCGGAGGTGGTGCAGGCGGCCGAGCAGCAGAAAGAAGGTGACCCGCGGCACATGGGCGAGATTCTGGTGGAGCGGGGAGCGGCCCGACCGGCGGATGTGGTGGAAGCGCTGCGCGTGCAGCAGGCGGCAGGGGGACAAGCAGCCAGCGACAGTGGCGTCGGCCGAAGTAATGACCGGGGTAATGACCGGAGCGTGGATCGGACGATCCGCCTGGACGTGAGCCTGCTCGATCAGTTGATGAACCTGGTGGGAGAGTTGGTACTGGCGCGGAATCAGATTCTGCAGTTCGCCAACAGCACGGAGGACAGTGGCCTGCTGGCCACGAGCCAGCGATTGAACCTGATCACGAGCGAGCTGCAGGAAGGCGTGATGAAGACGAGGATGCAGCCGATCGGAAACATCTGGAGCAAGTTCCCGCGCACGGTGCGCGATCTCGCTCTCGGTTGCGGCAAGCGGGTGCGGGTGGAGATGGAGGGCAAGGAGACGGAGCTCGACAAGACGCTGATCGAGGCGATAAAAGACCCGCTGACGCACCTGGTGAGGAATTCCGTGGACCATGGCATCGAGCGGCCGGAGGTGCGGCAGGCAGCGGGAAAAGATCCGGAGGGGCGGCTCTCGTTGCGCGCGTTTCACGAAGGCGGGCAGGTGAACATCGAGATTGCGGACGATGGGGGAGGGCTCGACCAGGAGAGGATTCGCAATAAGGCGGTGCAAAAAGGACTGATCTCGGCCGAGCAGGCGGGGCGGCTCAGCGATCGCGAGATTGTGAACCTGGTTTTCATGCCTGGCTTTTCGACGGCGGAGAAAGTGACGAATGTCTCCGGGCGCGGGGTGGGGATGGATGTGGTGAAGACGCACATCGAAAAAATCGGCGGCACCGTCGATCTGCAGTCGAAGCCCGGCCAGGGGGTCATGGTGCGAATGAAGATTCCGCTGACGCTGGCGATTATCCCGGCGCTGATTGTGACGAGCGCGGGCGAGCGCTATGCGGTTCCACAAGTGAACCTGCTGGAACTGGTGGGCATGAGTGGCGAACAGGCACGGAAGGGCATCGAGAGCATCCACGGCGCTCCGGTGTACCGCTTACGGGGGAGGCTGTTGCCCCTGGTTCATCTGAAGAATGCGTTGCGGACACAAATGAACTCGGGTGCTGATCCCGTGCGGCTCGTCCCCGGCCAGGTCAGTCCCGATAGCGTCAGCATCGTGGTGCTGGAAGCGGACGGGCGGCAGTTCGGACTGGTGGTCGATGAAATCAACGATACGGAAGAGATTGTGGTCAAGCCCCTCGGCCAGCATTTGAAAACCATCAGCGTTTATGCGGGCGCGACCATCATGGGCGACGGCAAGGTGGCGCTGATTCTGGACGTGGTGGGCCTCGCGCAATGCGCCAGCATTCTTGCGGAGGGGCGAGAGCACGCTCCCGGAGGGGACGCGCAGGTCGCAACCGAGAGCGAAGCAGAGAAACAAAACCTGGTGTTGTTTACCGGCCGGGCGGGGGCACGGATGGCTGTCCCTCTGAATCTGCTGGCGCGCCTCGAAAACATTCCCGGGGATGAGGTTGAGCGCTCCGGCAATCAATGGGTGACGCAGTACCGGGGACAGATTCTTCCCCTGATCCGGGTGACCCATGCGCTGGAGGAACGGCGGCATCTCGGGCCGGGCGATGATGTGCTGTTGTTGCCGACCACGGCCGCGCTGCAGGTGCTGGTGCTCGAAAACGAGGGGCATTCCTTCGGCCTGGTGGTGAACGAGATTCTGGACATTGTGGAGAGCCGGCTCGAACCGCAATCTCCCGCAACCCGCGCTGGGGTTCTGTATTCGTCGGTGATCGCGGAGCGGGTGACCGAGTTGCTGGATGTTTCGGCGCTGTTGCGTGCCGGGGAGCAGTACGAACCGGAGGCGGCGGCCAAGGGCTGAGAGCTGAACTTATGACGAGCGCTCATCAATTCTGCACGTTTTACCTCGACCACCTGCTGTTCGGCGTGGAGTCGCAAAAGATTCAGGAAGTGGTGACGTACCGCGAATTGCGGCCTGTGCCGTTGGCCCCGCCGGCGGTAAGCGGCCTGATGAACCTGCGCGGGCAGGTGGTGGTGGCGCTCGATCTACGGCGGCAACTGGAGTTACCGGCGCGTCCCCGGGAAATGACCCCGGTGTGCCTGGTGGTGCGGGCGGCGGGAGGGACGGTGTGTCTTCTGGCCGACGAGGTCGGCAACGTGGTTGAAGTCGAGGACGAGACGTTTGAGCCCTCGCCCGAGACGCTTTCCGCGAGATTGCGGTCGGTGATTCTGGGCGTGCACAAGCTAGAGGAGCAGTTGATGCACGTGCTCGATACCGATCAGGCCTGCGAGGTGCAGGCGGAAGGGCAGGCGTGAGCGGCAAGAAATTTGGTTGCAAGGTCAGCAGTCAGCGGTCAGAAGGCGAAAAAATGAAATTTACGCTGGGGAAGAAGTTAGGGGCTGGTTTTGGATGCGTCCTCGCCCTCATGGTTCTGAGCGCGGTACTCACCTATGTAAAGGCAGGCGCAATCAAGGAAGGCCACGACCGCGCCATCAACATGCGCTTCCCCAGTATCGCTGCCTGTAAGGATTTGCAGAGAGACCTGAACCAGGCGCAGAGCAAGGGGCGTCAAGCTATTCTCGCGGGCGCGGAGCCGGCCAGGAGAGAGGCCGCGAAGAGGACCTTCGACGAAAATTGGGACGCGATCGAAAAGGACGTCGCCCGGTTGGACGAATTGGCTCCCCAATGGTTCTTACAGTCGAACCGCGACCATCTGGCGGACCTGAAGCAGCAGCTTCCGGTGCTTCGCGACGCGCAGATGTCCGCCATGAGTCATGCGGCCAGCGGCGAGCACGATGCGGTTGTAAAGGCGGGCGATGAATTTGCCGACCATGCGACACCGGCCACCGAGGCAATCAAGAAATCGCTGGGAAGCCTGGCGGATTCGCACGAGGATTTACTGCGGCAGGAAACGGAGCAAATGAACGCCGGCAACCGCTCCCTCAACCTGACCATGGCCCTGACCACGCTCATGGCTTTGGGCGTCGGAATCGCGGTGGCGATTTTCATGAGCGGCCGCATCGCGGCCTCGACCCAATCCATCCTGACGCGCGCCGAGGCCATTGCCTCCGGCGACCTGTCGAACCCGGATCTGAAAGTGCAGAGCGACGACGAACTGGGCGACCTGAGCCGGGCGATCAACCAGATGCAAACCAGCCTGCGGGAACTGATCCAGTCGATGCGCGGTACGGCGGAACAGGTGGCCACGTCGAGCCAGGAATTGTCCTCGACCAGCCAGCAGATTACGGCCAATTCCGAAGAGACGACGGCGCAGGCGCGGGTGGTCTCCGATGCCGGGAGCCAGGTGAATACCAATCTCCAGACGGTGGCGTCGGGCGCGGAGGAGATGAATACGACGATCGGCGAGATTGCCAAGAACGCAACCGAGGCGGCGCGGGTAGCGGGAGAAGCGGTGGAAGCGGCGGAGTCGGCGAATCGGACGGTGTCGCGGCTGGGCGATTCGAGTGTGGAAATTGGAAAGGTGATCGAAGTGATCACGTCGATCGCGCAGCAGACCAACCTGCTGGCCCTGAACGCGACGATCGAAGCGGCGCGGGCGGGCGAGGCGGGGAAGGGATTTGCGGTGGTGGCGAATGAAGTGAAGGAACTGGCGAAGCAGACGGCGAAGGCGACGGAGGAGATCAAGCAGAAGATCACGGTGATCCGGGAGAACACGGGCGGGGCGGTGGAAGCGATTGGCGGGATTAAGGAAGTGATCGACAAGATCAGTCATATCTCGACGGAGATCGCGACGGCGGTGGAGGAACAGGGTGCGACGACGAGCGAGATGGCGCGGAATGTGACGGAAGCGGCGCGGGGAGCGACGACGATTTCGGACAACATCAAGGGAGTGGCGCAGGCGGCGCAGGATACATCGACGAATGTGGGGGAAGCGCAGACGGCGACGGAGCATCTGGCGCAGATGGCGAACCAGTTGCGGGATCTGGTGGGGCGTTTCAAGGTCCGAGGCGAGAGTCCGGCGTTAGCGCAGACAGGTCCCTTGCTCAAGATGAAGGCGGCTGGCCATGCTGCCGGCGCGCGGTGAGCAGGTTCCCATGCCGTACAGGGGCGCGGCGAGAGCGGCAAGACCTTTCTCGAATTGAAACATGGCAGGGCGGAGGTCGCGAAGCCAGACTGGATCGAGCGATCTGAATTCATGGGAGATGGCAGATGCTGAAGCGGATGAAACTGAATGCAAAAATTCTGGGGGCGATTGCGGTCGCTCTTTTATTGACCTCGGCGGTCAGTTTCTGGATCACGCAGCGACGTGTCAACCAGCAGGCGGAGGAGGCATTTCGCGACAAGGTGCGGCAGATCACCGGCATGGCCGGCGCGACGCGGACCTGGTTCTCCGACAATATCGAGACGCTCGTGCCCGGGGGAAACTTTAAGAGCCTAAATCAGGTGCCCGTGGTGGCAGCCTGGAGCGTGGCCCGGCAATATGCGACGGCGCAAAACATGGAGTTTCACACTCCGTCGCTGACGCCACGCAATCCGAAGAACCAGCCCGACGAATTCGAGCGCCGCGCCCTGGAAGCTTTTCGGAAGGATTCTTCGCTCGGCGAATACTCCGATCGAAGTGTCGAGAACGGGCAGGAGATCATGCGTTATGCGCAGGCCATCCGCCTGACCCAGGATTGTCTGCTCTGCCACGGCGATCCGGCGGGGACGAAGGACCCGTTCGGCTACGTCAAAGAAGGTATGAAGGTGGGCGAACTGCGGGGCGCGTTTACGGTGCGGGCATCGACGGAGGGTTTAGTGCAAACGGCACGCTCGAATTCGATTGCTCTTTTTCTGACCAGCTTTCTGACGCTGTTGGCTGCGGCGGGCGTGGTGTTCGTGCTGGTGCGCAAACTGATCACAGTTCCACTGGCCTCGGCCGTCGACCTGGCCAACCAGATCGCGGGCAACAATCTGGCGATGGAGGATTTGCCGGTAGAGAGCGAGGACGAAATTGGGGATGCGACGGCGGCGCTGAATCAGATGAAAAACAACTTGCGCAGTCTGGTCGAGGCCATTGCGGAGACGGCCGTTCAGGTCGCAAGCGCCAGCGAAGAACTCTCGAGCACGAGCCAGCAGATCACCGCGAATTCAGAAGAAACGACGGCCCAGGCGCATGTCGTTTCCGAGGCGAGCGGGCAGGTCGATACCAATTTGCAGACGGTGGCGTCGGGCGCGGAGGAGATGAATGCGACGATCGGCGAGATTGCCAAGAATGCAACCGAGGCGGCACGCGTGACGGGCGAAGCGGTCGGAGCCGCGGAATCGGCAAATCAAACGGTGTCGCGACTGGGGGATTCGAGCGTGGAGATTGGGAAGGTGATCGAGGTGATCACATCGATCGCGCAACAGACGAATTTGCTGGCCCTGAACGCGACGATCGAAGCGGCGCGGGCGGGCGAGGCGGGAAAAGGTTTTGCGGTGGTGGCGAACGAGGTGAAGGAACTGGCGAAGCAGACGGCGAAGGCGACGGAAGAGATCAAGCAGAAGATTGCGGTGATCCGGGAGAACACGGGTGGGGCGGTTTCGGCAATTGGCGGGATCAAGGAAGTGATCGACAGGATCAGCCATATCTCGACGGAGATCGCGACGGCGGTAGAAGAACAGAGTGCGACGACGAGCGAGATGGCGCGGAATGTGACGGAAGCGGCACGGGGGGCGGCGACGATATCGGAGAACATCAAAGGGGTAGCGCAGGCGGCGCAGGACACGTCGACGAATGTGGGGGAGGCGCAGGCGGCGACGGAGCATCTGGCGAAGATGGCAAACCAACTGCGGGACCAGGTCAGCCAGTTCCAACTCGAGGACGAGAACCGAAACCGAGGGGACGAAAGGCCTTCGGTGGAGAAGGCGATGAAGACGAAGACGAAGTTGACGGCGGCCGGGCAGGCCGCTGGTGGGCGCTGAGCCGATATGGTCCGAGATTAGATGGCTTGAGGTCAGATTGTCGAGGAGTTGAAAGATCGATAGAGCGACGGCAGCGAGGGCGCGGAGATGAGTCTGAGAGGAAGATTCAGCGTCATGGTCATCGTGGCCGCTGGAGGATTGCTGGCGGTGGCGGGTTTCTGGATCAGGAGCCAGCGCTCGGAGATGCTCGTCGAGAAGATGCAGAAGGCCAGGGATCTGGTCGAAGTGCCTTATTCGGTCATGGAAAAGCAGTACCAGCTGGAGAGCGAGGGAAAAATCACTCATGCCGAGGCGCAGCGGCGCGCTCTCGATGTCATCCGGGCGATGCGTTACGACGGCAGCAACTATTTCTGGATCAACGACGAGCATCCGACGATGATCATGCACCCGATCAAGATGGAACTAGACGGAAAGGATCTGACCTCCTACAAGGATCCGACGGGCAAAGCGGTGTTTGTGGAATTCGTCAAGACAGCGCAGGCGCTGAATGGGGGGTATGTCCGGTATCTGTGGCCGAAGCCGGGACAAGCGAAGCCGGTTGAAAAGCTTTCGTATGTCCGGCGCTTTACCGCCTGGGGGTGGGTCATCGGGACCGGAATGTACATCGACGATGTCGATGCGGCATGGCGAGAAAGCGGGCTGATGGCCGGCGGGCTGGCGTTGGTTTGCCTGCTTCCCCTGCTCGGGGTGTCGATTGCGACGGCGGGTTCGATTTTGCGGCGGTTGCGAGGCATGGTCGACCGGGTCAAGGACGTGGCCGAGGGCAAGGGGGACTTGACCAAGCGGATCGAAGCTGGTTCGGACGACGAAATAGGAGAGCTGGCGGGATGGTTCAACCTTTTCATGGACCAGTTGCAGGAGATGATCCGGGCGATCGCGGAGACGGCGGCCCAGGTGGCAGCTTCGAGCGAGGAGCTGTCGGCGACGAGCCAGCAGATCACGGCAAACTCGGAAGAGACGACGGCGCAGGCGGGGGTGGTCTCGGAGGCGGGTGGGCAGGTGAACGTGAACCTGCAGACGGTGGCTTCAGGGGCGGAAGAGATGAATGCGACGATCGGGGAGATTGCGAAGAATGCGACGGAGGCGGCGCGGGTAGCGGGCGAAGCGGTGGAGTCGGCGGAGTCGGCGAATCAGACGGTAGGGCGG
>Ga0074044_10001300_pt1 | contig 22845 bp, 15 predicted proteins | sample BogForMeECP23OM1_FD_94443 | JGI IMG/M metagenome (GOLD analysis project Ga0074044, IMG submission 94443) | Bog forest soil microbial communities from Calvert Island, British Columbia, Canada - Bog Forest MetaG ECP23OM1 | ecosystem: Environmental > Terrestrial > Soil > Wetlands ... | reverse complement strand
TCCTTTCGGCCTTTGCAGGAGGAGATCATCCGGGACGCATTGGCGGGCAAGGACGTGTTCGCGCTGCTGCCGACGGGCGGGGGCAAGTCGCTGTGCTTCCAGTTGCCGGCCATGACGCGGACGGGGTTGACGGTGGTGGTGTCACCGCTGATTGCGTTGATGAAGGACCAGGTGGATGCGTTGCAGGCGAGCGGCGTGCCGGCGACCTTCCTTAATTCGTCGCTGGGGGCGGGCGAATCGCGGGCGCGGCTGCGCGGGCTGCATAACGGGCAGTACCGGTTGCTCTATGCGGCGCCCGAGCGCCTGATGCTCTCGGGGTGCCTGTCGGACTTACAGCGGTGGGGAGTGAACCTGCTGGCTATTGACGAGGCGCATTGCATCAGCGAATGGGGGCACGATTTCCGGCCCGAATACCGGCAACTCGCCGAGTTGCGCCCGCTCTTTCCGACGGCGCCGATGATGGCGCTCACGGCTACGGCCACCGAGCGCGTGCGCAAGGACATAGTGACGCTGCTGAAGCTGAGGCAGCCCAGTTGCTATATTGCCAGCTTTAATCGGCCGAACTTGAGTTACCGGGTGTTCGCCAAGGACAAGCCTTACCGGCAGGTGCTGGAGTTCCTGCGCGACCGTCCCCGGCAGAGCGGCATCGTCTATTGCCAGTCGCGCAAGAGCACCGAGAGCGTCGCCGAGCGACTGAGCGAGGACGGGGTGAAGGCCAAACCGTATCACGCCGGGTTGACACCCTCAGAACGCACGCAACACCAGGAGCTTTTTTTGCGCGACGAGGTGCGGGTGATTTGCGCGACGATTGCCTTCGGCATGGGGATCAACAAACCGAACGTGCGCTTTGTGGTCCACTATGACCTGCCGAAGAACATCGAGGGGTATTACCAGGAAACGGGGCGCGCGGGGCGCGACGGCCTGCCCAGCGAGTGCGTCCTGCTGTTCAGCGCCGGGGACGTGGTGAAGCAGACGCGGTTCATTGACGAGAAGCCCGACCCGAAGGAGAGGAATATCGCGCACGAGCAATTGCGGCAAATGGTGCATTACGCGGAGTCGGGGGACTGCCGGCGCGGGGAATTGCTGGGGTATTTCGGCGAGAAGTGGGAGCCGGACAACTGCGGCGGGTGCGACAATTGCCTGTCGCCGCGGGACACCTACGACGGAACGTTGGCGGCGCAGAAGTTCCTGTCGTGCATTTACCGCATCCGGCAGCACAGCCGGTTTGAGTTTGGCATCAACCAGATCGTCGAGGTGCTGACGGGCGCGGAGACGGAGGGCATCCGCAAGTGGGGCCACGAGAAGCTCTCGACCTACGGCATTGGGGGGGAACACAGCCGGCCGGAGTGGAAAGCCATCGGGCGGGAGTTGATCCGGCTGGGACTGGTGCGGCAGGCGGCGGCGGATAAGTTCAGTGTGCTGGGGCTCACTGACGAGGGCCTGGCGGTGCTGAAGCAGCGCAAGCCGGTCCGGCTGACCCGGCCGGTGGGCGTGCCGGAAGGCGAGGTGGGCCGGGTCGGGGAAATTGCCTGCGACGAGCTGCTGTTCGAGCGGCTGGTCCGGCTGCGCAAGCAGCTTGCGGATGAGCGGGGCGTGCCGCCGCATATTTTGTTCTCAGACGTTTCCTTGCGCCAGATGGCGCGGGATTACCCGGGCAACGAGGGGGAGCTGGCGCGAATCAGCGGCATGAGCGAGAGGAAGCTCCGGGAGTTCGGGCGGGTGGTCCTGGCAGTGATTGCCGGGCACCTGGAGACGCAGCCACGGCAGATATTTGCGGAGACCTCCTTCCACGAATCGGCTCCGGCCTACGGGCGGCTGCGAAGCACTGCCGCCGCGGACGAGGGGCCTTACGACAAGGAGCTGTTTGAGCGGCTCCGAAAGGCGCGCCGGAAACTGGCCGAGGGACGCGGCCTGCCGGCTTACTGCATCCTGCACGATTCGGCCCTGCGCGGCATGGCGCGGAATTACCCCGTCAACGAGCGCGAACTGGCCGGCATCAGCGGTGTAGGCGAGAGCAAGCTGCGCAGTTTTGGGGCGATGTTTCTTGCCGAGATCGCGGCGTACCTGGACAGCCATCCGCGGCAGGTTTTCGCGGAGGGTTCTGCTGCCGCCCCGGGTCCGGTTTAGGCTGGGCGGCGATGCCTGGTCGGACGGGCTGCCGAGCCCACGTCCAGCCTGGGAGAGGATTGAATCCAAAAACGCCGCTTCCAGCCCCGCGAAACCGGACAGGCACCCTACCTGGCGGTGTAACCACCTTCAACGAACGACCGGTGTAGCCCTGGGCAGTTTCCAGCCCAGCACCCCATTCGCCCCAAAAAGCCTGACAAGCCACCTGCTTACCCGCAGGTCTCATTTTGACGACCGACTGTGGGGCAGACCTCCGGTCTGCCAGTTCGAGTGGCCTCCGGCCCCTCGGCGAAGCGAGACGCTCCGCCAACCGGCAAGCCAGAGGCCTGCCCCACACTGCCAAAATGAGGACTGCTGCCTGCCTGCCAGCCAGGCCGTCATCCCTCGCTACCCCCCGCCGGACCTTCACCGGAGCCACACCGTAGCACCTCTGATCGGGAATCAGAGGTGCTACGGGGAGTATCCGGCGAGGCTGCGGCGAGACGCGCCCGGCCAATCAGGCGGCCAGGAGTGTAGAACCTCGGCCTAAACCCTCGTGTCCAAATTCTAGACCCTGGTCCTGATCTCCAACAACAGCGCATCGTGGCCTCACTGCCAGCATCGGTTTGGGGCCTTGGACGCGTGGTTTTCACGCATCCACCCCGTGTTGGATAGGTCCCCCGACCCCTACCGCCCCTCCGCCCCCATTGGATATTCGTTGTTGGATGTTGGATGTTCAATCCGCTCGGGGTAGCCCCGGGGTAGCCTCGGGGTAGCCTCAGGGTAGCCTCAGGGTAGCCTGAGGGTGGCTTCTGGGTGGCTACCGGTTGGCTACCATATGGCTTCAGGGTAGCCTGAGGGTGGCTTTGGCGGAGTGTGAACATTCATCATTCATCACTCAACCTTCTGCTTTCCCTGGGTGGGGTCCCCGGGGAACGGAGTGCGCCCACTGACGTTGCCGGCTACTATACCCTTTCCCGCGAACGCCACGTCGAAGTGGATGGCGAGTTCGCTGATGCCATCCTGGGCCGCTTCGGGAAGCACTCGGCGCAATTCATTCCGCGCCGTTGACGAAGGCAACGCCGGCCTGAACATCCCCGCCTACAACGGTGGCCTCTTCGCCCGCGATCCGGCGCTGGACGCCCTCCAGGTGCCCGACGAGGTCTGCGCCCATTTCAAGGAACTCGGATTCGCCCTTCGTCACCCGCTGCCTGGTCGAGCAGGCTCTGGGCGGCGTGCTCAAGACCCGCTTCGACACCCTCCGCCGCCAGCACGAGGCCGATGCCGCCGGTACCGCCCGCAAAACCCTGGCCGATCCCAACGCCTACGACCTCGCCGCCCTCAACAAGCCGCAGCGCAAGGCCCTCATCCGCTTCTGGGAAGCCTGGCAGGACGAACTAAAGCGCCTGCGGATCCTCGACCCGGCCTGCGGCAGCGACGCGATCCTCAGCGAGAAGGTGTGATCAGTCGAACCGAAGGAAAGAAGGTGCGGACGCGGCGCGGATCACGCATGAGCTGTGGCAGGTTACCCCCGGGTCGTCGAGAAGATCCTCCGCCATCTGGGCGTCTCGCACCACCCGTCCCCCAGGCCGCCTCCGCAACGGGTGCCGGTTCCATACACGTACGAAGCCTGTGGCCAGGCGGACCGGATGCCCGACTGCAAGAGCGTCCTGACCGACTGAGCGAAGCTAACCCCGAGCGCACCTGGGGTTGGGCTGGGCCCGCCTCGTCACGGCGATTTCCAGCTCGCGCGGTGGCCAGGTTGGCCTCGTCCAAGGGTGCCCTGCCTCAAAACCCGGCCCGCGAGCGGCCCGAAACACGCGAGAATGGCCCGTTCCCATCCTGGCCCATCCCTGCCAATATCGTGGCATGGTTGGTGAGCTCGAAAAGCAATTCTCCCTCACCCGCGCAGCGCCGAGTACCTGCGGGCGCGCAGAAAGCAAATTCCTGCTATCAGTTTCTCAGCTTAGATTCATGGCCGGCAGGTTCGGCAAAGGCATAATAACGAGTCGCACGATCCCAGCGTGTTGCGGAAGACTCGCTCGCCTAGCGTTCTCGCACTTCAGATTCTCCGTTTCTCCCGATTTAGCCCCGCCGCTCACGGACAGTTAAACGGCTTACCGTGAGGCCAATGCGTTGGTCTTGCAAGCAACCTTGAAAATCACTAATCTGGCAGCATGGCAAAGAGCGGGTCCCAGTTCTGGAGAATTACGCCATGAATCCGCCCGCGGACCAATCGGCACCGCGCTACGTCACCTGCACCTGTCAGCATTGCGACGGCCACATTGAGTTTGACGCGAACCAGCTTGAGGAAGGGGAGATGCGCCCGGTGCCTTGCCCACATTGCGGCGTAGAGACGCTAGTTTATGCCCCGCCGCAGGCTGTGCCGCCGGTCATGCTACCGGCCCCGCCTCCTGCTGCAATGGAAGCCGATTCACCTGAAGATCTCGAAATTGGCAGTGTCGTCGAGGTGCAACAGTCGCTTGCGGAAAGCTCCGAGAACAACGTTGAAGAAATGAAGCGCGGCCGCCGGTCGTCGGAGCCAGGCAGTGCCGGAAGGCTTGAGTCCTTATACGCCAATCGGGTGTATGTTGCCGACATAAAGGAGCTCACGTCCATTGCACGTGATCTCGCTGGCCGCTTACTGCTCGAAATTGACGAGGATGCGGTTGAACAGGTTGCGCGTTCAGCGGCGGGTTCTCCTTTAGAGGTATTGAATCAGCTTAGGTGTATTTCAGATTTCGCAGCCAAGCACCGATGCAGTGGGCGGGTAACAATCCAAATGGTGCGCCATGTGTTGAACACTTTTCCGCAGCTTGGCCGGCCTGACGCATCTGAGAATGGGAGTCTGCCCCCGATGATTTCTGGCTCACCAGACGCTTCCTCGGTTGCCGGAACGAGTAGCATCAAACAGACGCGAATCCATGATTCGGACGATGCGGAGTGGGTACCACCAGGGGTTGAGGCCGCCATCGGGGGCTACGTTATTCCGGGCAGCATGGTTTACCTCGGGAAGCGACTCGCCAGTGTGCGTAGCGGCTGGGTCGAACCCTCTCTGATTGACACCGCCAAGCCCATCGAACCTTCCCGAGCGGATTGCCATGCTCGGTTGATGAGTTACTGGCCAAGCTACGCCACGGCCAGCCCTGAGGCACGAGCCTCGCACCTCCAATGGCTCGCGACGGGAAAGTGCGATCCCAACGCGGACGTGGGGTACGTGTTCCTGTATTTCTACGGTATGGAACGTCGGGTCCTCTGGGATGCCTCCCGCGATCATCAAGCCAAGTTGGAGTTTCCCCTAATCAGGCGCGAGATTTTGCGGTTGATGGAGATCTATGGCCAAAGCCGCAGTTTTCGAAGCTATGCGAGTAGCCTGCTGGATTACTTAGCGGCAGCTACGGACGGCTCGGCTCATTTCGACGCGGCTCAAACGCCCGAGAGCACTGGGAACCGAGGTGTGAGTTTCCACATGCCGCTGGGGCTTGGCTTGCTGGCAAAATCCGAGCGACCGCTCCCAGCGGACTGGGCACTTGCCTGGCTCCATTCTGACCCGACAGTTCACCTTCCAACCGCCGCCTCTCGTTGCGCGGAGGTTTTCGCTCAGCTTTTTAAGGCCGAGTATGCCAAGGCCTTTGGCGAGGGGCTGAAACTGCCCGAAAACATAACGCGCCTAAAGATCGCGCACCGACCTGCATCGCCCTCATTCTCATTTCAGATCTACACGGTAGAGCTCGACGTTCCTGATGTATCAGTGCTGAGCGGTCCCGTGAACAAACTTCGCGGCCTGGCGGAAACCTGCGCCGAACGACTGGGTGGTTACAGCCGCTTCGTTGGCCGGAATCCGGACCAAGTCCATACCCTCGATGCCTTGTTGCTGCTCCCGCCTGATCTATGGCCAGCTCCTGTGCAAGACTCGCTCAAGGCATTGCGCAGCCAAGCCATTGAGGGCCGTAGCGTGTTCTCTCTTTCGGATATTCTGAGAGCTTTTTCTGAGGGTAACGTCCCGACTAAGTCGAAATACACCGCGCTCAGCCGTGCGCTCGGCAGCCTCGGTCTCGGCGTCGAGCCAGATCCCCGTTTTGGTGGGCAGCCTCCCGGCATGGGCGATCCCATCGTGCTCTTCCCATCCGAGAGGCTGGCAGAGGATCGGCCCTTTTCCGCGGACTTCGCCAGTGGAGCCCTGCTTCTGCATTTGGCCTCGGCTGTAGCCGGATGCGAAGGTGACCTGGGCGAGGCGGAAGAGACATTGCTTCTTCAACACATCAAAACAGCCTTGAATGCCGCGCCTTCTGAGCGGCAGCGGCTCGCGGCCCGTCTCCAGTTATACAGGGTGCAACCACCCAGCCTGACCGGTCTCAAGAAGTGCATCGAAGGACTCGACCGGGTTGCGCGGGAGTCCCTCGGCGATTTCCTTCTGCTTGTGGTCCAAGCTGATGGTGTGGTGAAGCCGGGCGAAGTGCGCGTGCTCGCGAAGCTTTGGAAGCTGCTCGGTCTGGAGCAGCCTACCCTGTACACCCGTCTGCACGAACGGACCCGGCTAGAGGAGACCACCTTCGCCAAGAGCGGATTGGCGGACTACACCCACCCTGTGCTGCGGCTCTCCAGCTTGAGCCAGGAGGACTTCCTCGAGCTGCTCGGGTAGATCCGTATCCTCTTTGCCTACGGGGACGAAGCCCGCTGCCACGTGCCCGAGGAAGTCCTCACCGCTTTCATGGCCCACTGCCGCCGCCAGCGCATCGGGGAAACTCTCTTCCGCACACCACGAAATGCCATTAAGGCTTTTGTGGGCCTGCTCTCCCTGTTGGATCAGCACCGCGACGAAAGCTGGCAAGAGCTCTTGGGCGAGGTGGATATCCCTCTGGATAACGGTGGGGCAAGCGATCTCCAAGTAGAGGAAGAGCAGCCGACCGCTACGACCACCGAAAGCAAGCGTGATGACGGAGGCAATGCTCCAGCAAGCGTGCAGGCGGCTCGAAATCCCGGCGGAGGCGGCTCACCTAAGGACTGTGGGATCTCCCAACCGCGAGGAGCGAGTGAGACGGGCACCGTAGCGTGCCCGCCCAGCTCAACCGATGTCGGTCGCGGGGGCGACGGCCGCCAGCGCATCCCGGAAGTTCCACAGGAAGCGCCGCACGGGCTGGACCCCCAGGGCCTTGGACTGGCGGACCAAGGTCACGAGGTAGTCGAATGGGTTGCTCCGCTTCAAACGGCAAGAGTGGATCAAACTCATGAACAGATCCCCCCCTTGGACGCGCAAGCTTCAAGCTCCGAATTGGCAGCATACGACCGCCTCGACCCGCGCATCCAGCGATGGATATATGATTCTCGCTGGACGGAACTCCACGAGGCCCAGAAGCAGGCCATACCGCTCATTCTGGCCGCCCAGCAGGACGTCATCATTGCTGCCTCCACGGCTACGGGAAAGACCGAGGCCGCCTTCTTTCCGATCCTCACTCGGTTGGCATGCCTTGAGACCCCAGGAATCGTGCTCTACATCAGCCCGCTGAAAGCTCTGATCAACGATCAGTGGAGGCGGCTAGCGGAGCTAACCGAACGGCTGGAGATCCCTGTGACTCCCTGGCACGGGGACATCAGCCAGAGCCAGAAGACCCGCTTCTTGGAAAAGCCCGAGGGTTGCCTCTTGATCACGCCTGAATCGCTGGAGGCTATCCTCATGCGCCACAGCCACGGTCTGGGCGGGCTGCTGGCAGGACTTCAATACGTGGTGGTGGACGAGTTACACGCCTTCATGGGCACCGAACGGGGCAAGCAGTTGCAGTCTCTCTTGCACCGCGTGGAGAAGGCCGTGGGCCGATCCGTCTGCCGAGTAGCTCTTTCCGCCACTTTGGGCGATATGCAGGGTGCCGCCGACTTCCTGCGGCCTGGCAAGGGAGGCGAGGTGGCCCTGGTAGACACCAAAGAAAGCGTCCAAGAGTTACGTGAGTCTGTGCAGGGAGTGATGGAGCCGGATGTAGCGCCCAGCCTGGAGCCCGATTCGGCTGAGGAGCCGGATAGTCCTGCGGCATTGGCCGTGGTTGACGACCTTTTCCGGACACTCCGGGGCAGTAACAACCTTGTGTTTCCCAACAGCCGGCGTGCGGTGGAGTTCTACTCTGACAGCCTGCGGCGGCGCTGCGAGGACGAACGGGTGCCGAACGAGTTCTGGCCCCACCATGGCAATCTGTCCAAGGATTTCCGGGAGGAGACGGAGGCCGCCCTAAAGCAGAACGAGCGACACGCCTCGGCTATCTGTACCTCCACTCTGGAGCTGGGCATCGACATCGGCTCAGTCAAGAGCGTCGTTCAGATCGGCCCGCCGCCCTCCGTAGCCAGCCTCCGCCAGCGGCTAGGCCGTTCAGGCCGCCGCAAGGGAGAGCCTGCCATCCTGCGTTGCTTTGCCATCGAGCGGCAACTCACCGCAAAGTCCGGTCTGTCAGATCAACTCCGCGAGGGCATGGTGCAGAGCGTGGCCATGATCCGGCTATTGGTTGAGGGCTGGTACGAGCCCTTGAGTGTGGAGGGACTACATGCGTCCACCCTGGTGCAGCAGTTACTTTCCGTCATAGCCCAGCACGGCGGCCTCCAGGCGGGTCAGGCTTGGGCGCTGCTTTGCGAAAACGGTCCCTTCGCCAGCGTCAGCAAGCGCCACTTTCTCTCGCTGCTCCGAAGGCTTGGAGAGGAAGAGGTCATCTTCCAGGACGCCACGGGTCTGCTCCTCTTGGCTCCGAAGGGAGAGAGCATCACCGAGCACTACAGCTTTTATGCCGCGTTCACCACTGGTGAGGAATACCGCATCGTCACTTCGGGGCGGACGCTCGGCTCAATGCCGGTAAATCGGCCTCTGGTGCCGGGCAGCTTCCTGATCTTCGCAGGGCGGCGCTGGCGGGTAGTTTCTGTTTCACAAGAGGATCTTCTCATCGACGTCACAGCCGGCGCCGGCGGCAGCCTCCCGGGATTCACGGGTGGCATGGCCGCCGTCCTCCATGATCGGGTGCGAGAGAAGATGCGTGAAGTCCTGCGAAACAATACCCCTGTTCATTTCCTCGACGAATCCGGCCACAGCCTGCTCCGGGAGGCGAGAGAGAATTACGCACGCCTCGGCTTGGACCGTCAGTGGATACGTCAGGTCGGCAGCCAGACTCAGATCCTCCTTTGGAAGGGCGACCGAATTAATGACACTCTCCTCCTCCTGCTGCTGGCCCAAGGATTTAGAGGGTTGAACGAGGGGCTTTGTGTCAGCCTGGACGGAACCACTCAAGACCGGGTGCGGGAGGCCTTGCAGAAGATCGCCGCTGCCGATCCCATCGAACCCGAAGCGTTGGCCCACTCGGTGAAGAACAAGTTCCGGGAAAAGTGGGACCACCTGCTGCCAGAGGACCTGCTGGATGCCAGCTTTGCTTCGTCGTATCTGGATCTCCCTGGCGTGCGGAAGGTCTTGGAAGTGCGAAGGGAAAGGGAATAGAGGAACAAGGCTGTGCACCTCATGCAAGTTGACGCTACAGGTTGTGGTGTTCCATAACGCAACAGAAAGTTGTGGTCGTTTCAACGGATTACATTAAAACGCCATCGAAGTAACCATGTCACTCGCCGACATAATCGCTTTGGCAGCAGCTATGGCAGCAGCTATTTCCGCTGTTGTCGCTTGGGTTGCGCGGCGAGATTCAAAGAGGTCGGCGGATGCGGCTGAAACCACAGCTAAACTGACAGCCCAGCAAGTCGAACTGACAAAAGTTGAGTTAAATAGGCAGCTTGAAAACGATAAAAGAAACAGCCAGCCCCTCATCACATGGGATTACGGTTCTTCAGGCGCTCGATCTGTTACTCACATATTAAAGAATCACGGTGGAGCGATGTCGAATGTATCCGTGACTTGTGAAGCTGGATTTGTTGCGACAATTTCACCGAAAGACGTTATCGCGCAAGGAACGGAGGCGAAAGTGCAATTCATATGCAAAGTTGAACCACAACCTAATCCTCTCAAGTTTTCCATAGGTTTTAATGATAGATTTAACGAGCGCAAAAGACTGAATTTCACTGCTTCCAGAAGTCCGAGTGGAACTTGGCTACTGCCTGAACCGGCATAGAGGATTTTCCTTTGGCGGGGCCAGACCGTAGAAATGCGTGTCGAGGTTCATCATGATGACCAGGTCTCCACGGCTCGTCATGTGATACCTCTGACCCCAACGACGCACCCGGCTTATTGCATGGCAAGGGAGGATGCCAACGGGAACACCAATTTGCCCCCCACCTGGCGGGCGCCAGCTACCAATTCAGGGTCCCGCGAGGCCAGAGCCAAACCGAACCGCATGGCCGTAGCGGAGTCAGCGCTTATTTTAAGGCTGGCATTGACCCCTTCCCCCGCAGCCGGCAAACAGCCCACAAAAGCGGTCTGCGTCTCAAGCGCCTTTCTCCCTGAACTGACCGGCATTCGCTCCCTTAATCAGCAGGCTCCCACTGCCACGCGGACCCTTCTGCAGCGCTACGGTTGGCGCCAGACCTGCCTGAATCCGGCGCAGCTCTGACTTTGGTCGAAGAAGTCCTCTCACGGTCGGACTGTGCTGACCGACCTCGGCACTGCCTTGGCTATCGAATCGTCTCTCACGGCTGAACACGGCACCCCGGTGGCCCCCGCTCTGGCTCGACGCCGACTTCCTGGCACCGCCAAGGGGTCGGAACAGCGAACGGACCATCGCCAAACGGGCACTGGGCAGCCTATGCACCCTGGAGAATGAGAGAGGGCCGGCCTTTCCAGCCAGGCGCAACGGCCTTACAAGCGTATTACAACGGTATTGCTCCCACGAGGATCGTGTAAGCGACTGGCGTTGCGTTACTTGTGGTGCAGGCTTCACCTGGGGCGCGCGGCTTGGAGGATCTTCTGAGCAATTCTTCCTAACCCAATACTGTTGGCCAGTCAGCCAGCCCCACTGGCGCAGCCGGGGACGGGTCCGCAGCCTGGCCCCCCAGCGGCAATGGACGCTTGCAACTGTTCTGGCGTCAGCGAATCGCTATACTGCCGGGAGGCGCCAGCCAGCGGGGCCCGGCAGCGGAGTTGGGCCGGAGTGGGCGGGTCGCGCGGCGTGAAATTGAGGCGGCGGAAATTGCTTGTTACCCCGCAGACACCAGACCCAGTCTGACCATCCGGCCCGCAGTGGTGGAGCGCACCATCGAGACCAATGCATTGGGCGCATTGCGCTCCTGCTCCCGGGAGCAATGCGGATTACACCAGTTTGCGCAAGGCGGCAGCGATGGAATCAACGATGAGCGGCAGGGCTGATTGCAGGGCCGGGGTAAGAGCTGTGCCTATGGTGAAGGGATCGGCAACTTCGATCGCGAAGATCGTGATCCGCTCCGGCATGGCCGATCCCAAATGCCGGCCAAGCGCCAGGGTCTCGCCGACACCGAGGAAGTGCGGGGTGCATCCGGTCAGTTGCTTCAGAGCCGCCGCATCCAACTCGTGGACGGTGCCGGGGGCCGCCCGTCCGGTCTGAATGGAATCCACGATGACCACCGCCGAGTAACCAGCCATGAAGTCGAGCAGGGCCAAGCCCATCTCCGTTGTCTCGCGGACCTCAATGGCGGGGTGGCCGGCCAATTGGCGTTGGAGCTGGCGCACCACGTGCAAGCCGATGGCGTCATCGGTAAGGATGTCGTTCCCCAAACCGAGGAGCAGGAGTCGCGGCGCTTGGGAAGGCGGGGCCTGCCGAGCGTGTGTTGGTTCGAGAGCGGGAAGGCTCATGTCGCAAGTCCGAATGCCGAAGGCCTAAACTCGAAGCCCGAAGGCCGAGGCGGCTCCGTCATTCCTGGACGAGCCGGCGGACCAGGTTCCGCTGGCGGTCATAGATGTTGGCCTGCAGCGGCAGGTGTCCGGGGAGCGAATGGGTGGCGCAGCCCAGGCAAGGGTCGTAGGCGCGGAAGGCCATCTCAATCTTGTTGAGCAGGCCCTCGGTAACGTGGCCACCTTTGATGAGGCCCTTGGCGGCGCGCTCGACGCTCATAGCGATGCGGGCAGCGTTGTTTGCCGTGGCTACCACCAGGTTGGCCATCTTGATTAGGCCGCGCTCGTCAGTTTCGTAATGGTGAAAGAGGGTGCCGCGGGGAGCTTCCACGATGCCGATGCCGACCTTTGGCACATTGGTCGGCACCCGGCGCACTTCGGGGCTGGTAATCTCGGGATCGTTGACGAGCTGCACCATGCGCTCGGCGGCATAGACCATCTCGACCACGCGCGCCCAGTGGTTGGCGAGGGTGTGGTGGACCGGTTTGCCGCCCAGGGTCTTGAAGAATTCCTCGTAAGCAGCCTGGGCTTTGGGCGTGGCCAGGCCGTCAGAGGCGTTCAGGCGCGCCAAGGGAGCCACGGAATAGATGCTGGTGTCCGGGCCTTCGACGAAGCCCTTCCAGCCGCGCGGCTTGAGGTAGGTGAACTTCATGTAGCTCCACGGCTCGGTGTGCTCGGCGACGTAGTCGAGGTACTGCTGGGGGCCGAACTTGCAGACTTCCTTGCCGTTGCAATCCACGACGCGAAGTTTGCCGTCGTAGAAGTTCACGCGGTTCTGCTCGTCCACCATGCCCATGTAGCAGGTCTTGTGGGTGTAGGCGTCGGAGGTGATGAGCTTCACGTAGTCCGCGTTGGCGAGGACGATCTGCTTGAACACGTCGAGTGTCCAGAGGGCGAAGTCGAGGCCGTCCTGGGCCAATTGCTTGAACTTGGGCAGGTCCTCGGCCTTAAGACCCTTGCTGACGCCGCCGGGCAGGCCGAGCACCGGATGCACGACCTTGCCGCCGAAATAGGCGATGAGTTCGCGCAGGCGCCGGCGGGTGGCAATGACCCGTTTGCCGGCTTCGAGGCCGACCTTGCCGATCACCCCGACGATGTTGCGCTCCGCCGCCGGGGCCTCGGGGCCGACGATGAAATCCGGCCCGCCCAGCACGAAGAAATGCAGGGCATGGTCTTCCAGCATGAAGGTGGTATAGACCAGTTCGCGAATCTTCCGGCCCGCGGAGGTGGGCTCGACCTTATACAGATCGTCCAGCGCCTTGGTCGAGGCCATGTGGTGGGCGGTGGGGCAGACACCGCAGATGCGGCTGGTGATTTGCGGCATGTCTTCGGCGGGCCGACCGATGGAAAACACCTCGAAGCCGCGCAACTCGGGCACCTGCATGTAGGCCCGCTCCACGTCGCCCTTGTCATCGAGGAAGATGTCAATCTTGCCGTGGCCTTCGAGACGGGTGATCGGATTGATGGTGACGTTGCGGCGGGCCGACTGGTAGGCGGCGTTGGCGCGCAGGTTGCCCTGGTCGAAAGCTTGTTGGGTGGCAGGGTTCATATCACTTTCCATTGGCCGGGAGATTGACTTTGCGGCGCAGCAGGCTCTTGGCGAGGCCATAGCGGTAGAAGGTGCCAATTGGGTCCGGGATGCCCGCGAGCACTTTGTCAATGTCGCCTTCTTCCTTCGGCGCGACATTGGCGCAGATGGAGGACATGATCTTGAGACCCTGGTCGCGCACCCGCGAGGTGGGGCCGAAGCAACCGGTGCAGGGCATATTGCCCGTCGTGCATTGGGACCCGCAGCCGCTGCGGGTGGCCGGGCCCATGCACAGGACGCCTTGCGCCAGGAAGCACAGCTCCGGATCTGCCAGCAACTGATGCGGGCGTTTGAATTCGGTGAAGCTGACGTTCGTGGGCTTGGACTTCTTGCGCGGGCACTCATCACACAGAGCGATGTCGGGCGCCACGACGGAGCCTTTGGGCGGCAGCTTGCCCTCCAGGAGGGCGGTGATGGCGGCCTTGGTGATGTTCGGTGTCGGCGGGCAGCCCGGGACGTAGTAATCCACCTCTACGACCTGGTCCAGGGAGCGGACGACGTTGTGAAGCTCGGGCAGCGAGACTTCGCGCCCGGCTTCGGCAAACTTCAATTGCGGGCGGGTCTTCTGCCCGCCGTTGCCCAGCGTTGGCGCGTCTTCGTAGTTGAACTTCAAGATCTGCTCACGCGGGAACTGGTTGGCCAGGCTGGGGATGCCGCCGCTAACAGCGCACGAGCCGAAGGCGATCAGGAACTGGCTCTTGCGGCGCAGCAGATGGGCCATTTCCTCCTGCTCCGAGGACCGGATGGCGCCGTTAAGCAAAGTCGCAGTGATGGACTTGTCCGGCATGGCCTCGATGTCCTTGTATTTGAAGTCCATCGCCACGGGCCAGAGGACAATGTCCACCGCCGCGACGACGCCGAGGATGTCTTCGGCCAGGTCAACGACGGTTTCCTCGCAACCTCCGCACGAGGCGCACCAGTAAAAGGCGACTTTGGGCTTAGGCATGAGCAGCCTCCATCTTGTTGGCTTGGGCGGCGGTCTGGCCGTGCTCGGCACAGGCAGAGCCGGATGCAGCCTCGTTCGCGGCCACTTGCGCGGCGAAATGTTCCATTTCCTTGTCCCACTCCTGGAACTTCGCCGGGATGCCCAGCGGTCCCAGCTTTTCGACCTGGGCGACCATCTCGTTGATCACGCGCTTGACCTTCTCGCCTTCTGCCGCGGAGATCCACTCCAGTCGCAGGCGCTCCTCCTCGATGCCGAGGTCTTTGAGCATCCGCTTCAACATCTGGAAGCGGCGCAGCATCTTGTAATTCCCTTCGACGTAATGGCAGTCGCCGGGATGGCACCCGCCGATGAGCACGCCATCCGCGCCTTTGGACAGGGCGTCCAAAATGAACTGCGGGTCCACACGGCCGGAACACATGAGCCGGATGACGCGGGTATTGGCGGCGTATTTCATCCGCGACACGCCGGCCAGATCGGCTGCTGTGTAGGTACACCAATTACAGAAGAACGCGACGATGCGCGGCTTCCATGCTTTACTCATAAGCCAGAACTCCTTTGATTTCGCTGAAGACCTCGTCGTCTTCAAACAGGCGCTGCGCGATAGAGCCCGACGGGCAGGAGGCCACGCAAGTGCCGCAGCCTTTGCAGAGCGCTTCGTTGATGACGGCCTTTTGCTTGGCTTCGTCGAAGGCGATGGCGGTATAGGGACAGAGAGGGATGCAGGATTTGCAGCCGGAGCACTCCTGCTCAAGGATGTAGGCCGTGTTGGGCTCCTGCTCGACGTAGCCTTTGTCAATCAGCACCATCGCTTCGGCGGCGGCGGCGCCGGCCTGGGCAACAGTGTCCGGAATATCGCGCGGTCCCTGGCAGGCGCCGGCGAGGAATACGCCATCGGTGAACGTGTTCACCGGGGCCAGCTTGGGATGCCGCTCCAGGAAGAAGCCTTCGCTGCCGCAGCTCATGTTGAAGAGGCGCCGGACCTCCTGCGCGTCGGCTTGCGGCTCCAGGCCAGTGGACAGCACCACCATATCCACCGGGATACGGCGCACAAAGCCGGCCAGGGTGTCCTCGACCCGGATCACCAGCTTGCCTTCCTCTTCCGGGGTCATGGCCCAATCGGTGACTTCGCCGACGCGGCCACGGATGAAGTGCACACGTTCCTCCAGCAGCTTGCCGTAGAACTCGTCGTAGCTCTTCCCTGGCGTGCGCATGTCAATGTAGAAGTTGTATAGCTCGGCCTCGGTATGCTCCTTGAGCAGGTGCGCCAGCTTCAACGAATACATGCAGCAGACCCGGGAGCACCAGCGGTTGGTCTTGTTGTCGCGCGAGCCAACGCAGTGGATGATGCCGATGGACTTGGGCGCCCGGCCATCGCGGAGCGTGACCTCGCCGCCGGTGGGACCGGAGGCGTTGACCAGGCGTTCCACTTCGAGAGCAGTATAGACATTCGGAAAGACGCCGTACCCGTAATAGGGCGTGCGCTTCGGGTCAAAGGTCTTGAACCCCGTCGCGACGATGACAGTGCCGACATCAACCTCCTGAATCCTGTCCTGTTGCGTGTGGTCAATGGCCTGGACCTGGCAATTATCCTCGCAGACCTTGCAGCCGCCGGTCATGAAGTTAACGCAGGTGGCAGGGTCAATGACGGGCACGCGCGGAACCGCTTGGGGGAACGGGAGGTGGATGGGCTTGCGATTGGCCAGGCCCAACTCGAACTCGGACGGGATCGGCAACGGCTCCTGCGGCCGAACCCGCAGCAGCTCGATAGCGCCCGTGGGACAGATGGAAGTGCAGGCGCCGCAGGTGATGCAGAACTCGGAGGGTTCCCGGAAGGGAGTGGTCACGCGCCGACGCATGCCGCGGCCCTCAAAGCCGAGCGCGCCGATCTTCATCACATCGTCGCACAGCCGCACGCACATGCCGCACAGGATGCAACCACTGCGGCCGACAAAGGTGCTCGGCACCTCGGCCGGCGCGTGCATCGGCATCTGCTCGACCAGCGTGCAGGCCTGGCAAGTATGGCAGAGGCTTTTGTCGCCCCGCACCCGCTCGAAACGGCAGTGCGGCACCCCGATCTCCCGGGCCATGTTGCGGAGCACTTCCGATTCCGGGCAGCGGGCCAGCATGAGCTCGACCAGGATTCTACGGATTTTCATCACCCGCTCGGAGTGCGTCTTGATCTCCATTCCCTCGGCCACGGGCAGGGTGCAGGAGGTTTGCATCCGCGTGCGTCCCCGTTGGTTGACCTCAACGATGCAGAACCGGCACGAGCCATACGGCGGCAGCGACTCATGGGAGCAGAGGGTCGGGATGTCAATCCCAGCCGCACGGGCGACTTCGAGCACCGTGTTCTCCTTCTCGGTGGTGATTTCTTTGCCGTTGATGACCAGTTTAACCATACTCAATCCTTCAGTTGCGGGCCACCGCGTGAAACTTGCAGACCTCGTAGCAGATGCCGCACTTGCTGCACTTTTCCAGGACGATCTTGTGCGGTTGCTTCTTGTCTCCCTCGATTGCGCCAGACGGGCAGTTGCGGGCACACATAGTGCAGCCATTGCACTTCTCCGCGTCAATGAGGTAGGAAACGAGCGCCTTGCACACTCCTGCAGGACACTTGCCATTGCGAATATGCGCCTCGTACTCCTCGCGGAAGTAGGCGAGGGTGGTCAGGACCGGGTTGGGCGCAGTCACGCCCAATTGACACAGCGAGGCGTCCCGGACTACTTCTGCCAGGTCTTGGAGCAAATCCAGATGGGCCATGGTAGCCTTGCCCGCGCCGATCTGCTCGAGTAACTGGCGCATTTGAACGACGCCCTCGCGACAGGGGGTGCATTTGCCGCAAGATTCGTCTTCGAGGAAGGCGAGGAAATAGCGCGCGAAGTCCACCATGCAAGTGTCTTCGTCCATCACGATCATGCCGCCTGAGCCCATCATCGAGCCCACCTCAACCAACTGGTCGTAATCAATCGGCAGATCAAGATGCTGCACGCCCAGAATCCCGCCGGACGGCCCGCCGGTCTGAACGCCCTTGAACTTCTTGCCTCCCTTGATGCCGCCGCCGATGTCGTAAATGATCTGGCGCAAGGTTGCGCCCATCGGGACCTCGACCAGGCCGGTGTTGTTGACCTTGCCGACCAGGGAAAAGATCTTGGTGCCTTTGCTGCCGCCCCAAGGCGTCTTGGAAACGTCACCCGTGCCGATGGCCGTAAACCATTGGGAGCCGCGGTTGACGATCAGGGGAATATTCGACCACGTCTCAACGTTGTTAAGCACGGTTGGCCGGTCCCAGAGCCCACGTTCGACCATATGGATGTGTTTGGCGCGTGGCTCCCCAGCCCGGCCCTCAATGGAGGCCATGAGCGCCGTGGACTCGCCACACACAAATGCGCCGCCGCCCCGATTAATTTCCAGGTCGAAGCTATGGCCGGTGCCCAGAATGTTCTTACCGAGCAGTCCCAGGGCGCGCGCATCCTCAATGGCTTTGGCCAGCAACTCGACGGCGAGCGGATACTCGGCACGCACATAGATAAAGCCCTCATGAGCGCCAATGGCATAAGAAGCAATGATCATGCCCTCGAGCACGCTGTGCGGGTTGCCCTCCATCAGGCTCCGGTTCGCGTAGGCGCCCGGGTCGCCCTCGTCGGCGTTGCAGACGATATACTTGCCGTTGCTCTCGACTTTGCGGCAGGAGGCCCACTTGGTGCCGGTCGGAAACCCCGCCCCGCCCCGGCCACGCAGGCCGGATTTCGTCACCTCGTCAATGACTAGCTCCGGTGTCATGGTCGTGAGGGCTTTGACCAGCGCGGTGTAGCCGCCCACGTACAGGTAGTCGTCAATGCTCTGAGGATCGAGATCGAAGTTGGCGCCGAAGATAACCGGCATCTGATGCTTGTAAAACGGTATCTCCTCGCGGGTGCGCAGCCGCTTCTTGGTCTGGGGGTCCTTAATAAACAACCGTTCCATCTCTTCCCCCTTCAGGAGGGTCTTCTCCACAATCTCCTTCGCATCAGCGGCGGTGACTTTGACGTAGATCAGCCCTTTGGGCCGGAGGGTAACGACCGGACCGTGCTCGCAGAAGCCGAGACAGCCGGTGACGCGCAGATCCACTTTGCCTTCCAGGGCATGTTCCTGGAACGCCTGGCGGAAGGCCGCGGCCACGTCCAGGCCCTGGCAGGCCCGGCAACCGGTGCCACCGCACACCGTAACGCAGGTGCGGTTGGGGTCGCGTTTTGCCGCAACCGTCTTCCGATAGGCGGCTAACTCGCCGCAGGAGGTAAGTCTTGTTGCCATGGCGCTCTGCCTTTCACTGATAGGGCTTAAGGGCTTGATTGACCTTGGGCGCTGTCATATTGCCACTGTATTTCGCGTCAATGGTGACCACCGGCGCGAGTGCGCAAGTGCCCAGGCAGTTGACCGTTTCCAGCGTGAACTTGCGGTCCTTGCTGGTCTGGCCCGGCTCGATGTGGAGCTTGCCCTTGATGGCCTCGAGCACCTGCTGGGCTCCCCGCACGTGGCAGGCGGTGCCCAGACAGACGCGGATCACGTGCTTGCCGCGGGGTTGGAGGCTGAATGCTTTGTAAAACGTCGCCACATGATAGACCGCAATCAGCGGGACCTTTACCCGGCGGCTCACGTAGCGCAGGGTCGGCTCCGGCAGGTAGCCCAACTCATGGTTGATGTCCTGCAGGACCGCGATCAACGGCGCGCGAACCGCGTCCCGAACCGGCGACCTGCGATCCACAAGGACGCCCTGCAAAACCTCGGCCAATGGCGCCTCAACGGGGTGGTGCAGATCGAGGGCTCGATCCACTATCGTTTTCACCTTCGGCTCCAATTCCGGTTCGGCGGGCAGCCCGTGGTGCTCGCCGTTTTCGTGGGCCTCGGCTGGATAGGGGTAAGCCTTGTGCTGAACCGGGCAGCGCTCGATGCACTGCAAACAGCCCGTGCACTTCTCTTCGTCCACATACCGGGCCTTGCGGCGGACCTTGACCTTAAAGTTGCCCACGTAGCCGGAGATGCTTTCGACCTGGCTGTGGGTCATCAGCGTGATGTTAGGATGCGAGCCAACGTTGGACATTTTCGGCGTGAGAATGCACGCGGCGCAGTCCAGGGTCGGGAACGTCTTATCGAACTTCGCCATGTGCCCGCCGATAGAAGGCTCGCGCTCGACGAGGTGCACCTTCTTGCCGGCGTTGGCCAGCGTCAAGGCCGCGTGGATGCCGGCGATGCCCGCGCCCACCACCAGGACGTCCGGGTGAATGGGGACTTTCTTCACTTCAAGCGCCCGATGATGCGCGACCCGCTCGATGGCGGCGCGCGCGAGCGCCTTGGCCTTATCGGTCGCTTCCTCGCGGTCGGTGTGCACCCACGAGTCATGCTCGCGGATATTGACCATGTGAAAGAAGAACGGGTTCAGGCCGCCGGCTTCGACCGCGGCGCGGAAGGTGTGCTCGTGAAGCAGCGGGGAGCACGAAGCCACGACCACGCGGTTGAGCCAGAGCTCCTTGATGTCCTTCTGGATGATCTGCTGGCCGGGGTCCGAACACATGTACTTGTAGTCGCGGGACACCGCGACATTGGCCAGGGTGCCGACGTAGGCGGCGACGTCCGGGCAGTCCACCATGGCGGCGATATTGCGGCCGCAGTGGCAGACGTAAAAGCCAATCCGTATCTCACCGTCTGTTTGCTCTTTCATAGTGCAGATCGAATTCGTTTGGCATTGACACTCAGGCGACTGCAGCCACCCGGCTGGGCGCCGCTGCCCCTGGCCGCCATTGGAAAGGAATAGCCGCCCGGTTCAGTCCGAGCTCCCTGTCGGCCAGGCCAAACGCCAGGCCCATGAGTTGCGTGAAGTAAACGGTCGGCACCAGGACCTGCCCGTACTGGGCCGTCACCTGGGCGTGATAGGCATCCAGATTGAATTGGCACAGGGGGCAGACGGTAGCCAGGCAATCGGCGCCGCGCTTCTTGGCTTCGTTGAGGAGAATATAGACCAGGCGGATGCCCGCCTCGGGCACCGTGCCGGTCAGACTCCCACCGCAGCACTTGGTCTTGAGCGGGTAACGGATTACTGTGGCGCCCAGCGTCTCCAGCAGCCGGTCCATGGCGGTTGGATTGTATTGGTCGTCGAAGGTCGAGTAAGGGCGTACAAGCTGGCAGCCGTAGTAAGGCGCGACTTTGAGGCCCTGCAAAGGCCTGGACACCTTCTGCTTAATGGCTTCCAGGCCGACATCGTTCAGCAGGACATCCAGCGGATGGCGAACCGGCGTATTACCGCTATAGCGCAGTCCCACGGCGGCCAGTGCCCGGTCGGCCGTTTCCTTCATCGCCGGGTAATCCGCGAAGAAGTGCTTGGTCTTGTTGAGCACCAGGTAACAGGCGGCGCACGGCGCCAGCAGTTGCTGGTTGCCGCTCTGCTCGGCCAGCGCCAAGTTGCGGGCGGCCAGCACGCAGGCCTTGGCTTCGTCCACCGCCATGTAGGCGGTTGCCCCGCAGCAGTTCCAGTCCTCCAATTCCTGCAACTCCACGCCGAGGTGCTTCATCACGGGCAGCAGCGATTCCTCGTAGGCGCGGCCCAGGCCCTTCAGCGAGCAACCGGGGAAATAGGCGTATTTCATGCTCAAGCTCCTTTCTTGGCGTCGGTGGCGTCCAACATCCGGGCAATGTCACCGCGCTTCTTAATCTTCTCGGTGGCCAGCGAGAGGCGCCCGGTCTTCATCAGGTCAATTCCCATCCGCCAATTGCCCATTGCCGCCAAGGGGTTCGTCTTGAGGAACAGCTTCATCACCAGCAGCATCTCGGTAATGCGGCCATTCTTCCTCACCATCTCGCTAAACTCGCGCGCCAGCACCGGGATCGGGAACCGCTTCGGATAAATCCCCGCGTGGATGGCCCGCTGCTTCAACTCATACATGATGTCGGTGATGCGGATTTCGCGAGGGCATTCCACCGTGCAGGCATAGCAGGAGGCGCACAGCCAGATCGTGTGACTCTTGAGGACCTCGTTCTTGAAGTCGTCGCGGGTCAGTGCCATGACCTGGCGCGGCGTGTAATCCATGTAAATGCTCAGCGGGCATACTCCGGAACAAGTGCCGCATTGGATGCAGCCCTCCAACTGCTCGCACCCCGGCACGCTCATGACCTCTCGGCCGAAGCCTTTCACCCGGTCCGCGTCGTATTTAATCGTGCGTTGCATTGCCATCATAAGCGCCTCCGCCGAAGTTGTTTCCCCCCGCCCGTCTCCTCGCCGCCAACCAACGACTTTCCGTCGTCTCCAACGACTTTCCGCCGAATGCGACGATATTCCGTCATGTCAAAGGGCACTTAACGCGAACCCGAATCGGAAATCTCAACATGCCTTGCCAAACGCTCTCCATTTTTTGTGCAAGAAATGCCACAATGGTTTAGTATAACTGATTGCTTGAATGCCCTTTCTTGTTCGTTACAGCGCCGACCGGCGGCGCGCGAATTGCGGGGTGCCGCGGGCCGGCGTTGCTCAGAAAGAACGTGCCGATGCAACCGGCCCGGTATTCGATGCCTTCGGTGCCCGAGTTCACCGCCGCCGGGCCGTTGGTTTCATTCAAACTTAAGGGGTCCCCCGGCGGCTGGAGACGCTCCCGGGGGCCTCCCATGGTTCCTTCCGCCAAGGAAGCTTGCGGGGGGCCGAAAGTTATCCCGAGGTTCCGGTGAGGGCTCGGCGAGAGCCCAGGAGTCTTCTACCAGGCTTGTGCCGCGCTTGCACCTGGCTTTGGCCGGCTTTGCTCCGCCTTTCTGCCCGCCGACTTTGGACTCCAGACTCTAGACTTCTGCCCTTCCTCATAAGCCTCCCGAATACAACTCCTCTCCCGCGCCTCGCCCGGGGAGGTCTGGGGGCACCCTGGACAAACCCTGGACATACCCTGGTACCATAGAACCCTCTTAAACCCTTGTTTTCGATCAGCCACACTTATCCAGCCTGCTCCATCCGCCGCTGTGTCATCTGCGTACTGCCCGCCCCGATGGTGTCTTGCCGGTGGCACCCCGGTGCAGCCCCCATGCGTACCTGAGGCGGATTGCGTAATCCTCTGTGGTTGCTGTGCTTGAGTAGGGTATTTCTTCGCGAGTATTTGCTGTTTAGGCACTTAACCAGCCACAGGCGCGCCTCGAGCTTCTGGGCGCTCAACTGCCGTTTTTGGGTTGATGTGGCTCTGGGTGGCTTTGCTCGGCACTCCGCACCCCGCATTCCGCACTCCCCGCACTGCCCTGGCCCTCCGCTCTCCGATTTCAGCTTTCAGGTTTCAGCGTTTCAGTTTTTCCCCTCTGCCCCTCCATCCTCTGATTTCAGCTTTGCCCTCGCCCTTTGTCCCACAGTCCTGTGGTCCCGTGGTCTCGTGGTCTGGTGGTCGGCCCCATGGCGTTCCATTGCCTTTCGGCGTTTCGGCCCCCCGGCTC
>Ga0074044_10001299_pt1 | contig 22858 bp, 22 predicted proteins | sample BogForMeECP23OM1_FD_94443 | JGI IMG/M metagenome (GOLD analysis project Ga0074044, IMG submission 94443) | Bog forest soil microbial communities from Calvert Island, British Columbia, Canada - Bog Forest MetaG ECP23OM1 | ecosystem: Environmental > Terrestrial > Soil > Wetlands ... | reverse complement strand
CGGTGGCTGGCACGCTGTTGAAACCCGAAGGCGAAATGCCCATCAACTCGCTCGCGGTCGCCATCGTGTTGGCGGTGAACTGTCCGCCGCATGCGCCGACGCCCGGACATGCGACGGCTTCGAGCGCTTTCAATTCCTGATCGGTCATCTTGCCGGCCGCGTGCGCGCCGACCGCCTCGAACACATCGACGATCGTCACGTCATGATCGCCGTAGCGGCCGGGCTGGATCGAACCGCCATAAAGCATCAGCGAGGGAAGATTGAGCCGCAGCAGCGCCATCACGGTGCCAGGGATCGTCTTGTCGCATCCGGACAGCGCGACGACCGCATCGAAGAGATGCCCGCGCGAGGTCAGCTCGATCGAGTCGGCGACTACCTCGCGGCTGATGAGCGAGGCGCGCATGCCCTCGGTGCCCATCGAGATGCCGTCGCAGACCGCGATGGTGTTGAATTCGATCGGAGTGCCGCCGGCCGCGCGGATGCCCTTTTTGACGTGCTCGGCGAGGATGCGTAAGTGCGCGGTGCACGGCATGATTTCGATCCAGGTATGCGCGACGCCGACCAGCGGCTTGGCGAGGTCCTCGTCAGTAAAACCGACCGCCTTGAACATCGCGCGCGCAGGCGCTCGCGACGGTCCATCGACCAGCACGCTGGAATTTCGGCGCAGATTATTATCAGCCATCTCGACAGCTCCCGAATTATTATCTGATGCCCTCATAAGCGAGGGTAGCTAAGAGTAACCGGAGAGGGTGGAGGCTCGCTAGCGGGGACCGATCGTCTAACTTACCGACATCATGTCGATTTGGGGCGGGCAATGGGTTTGTTTTTGCACTTCGATGCGGTGCAATTCGGCGTCCTCGAAGCACCGCAAATGTCATTTTACGTATCCTCGAAATAGAAGGATCCAGCATTTGCGGGGGTTATTTGGCTTCGTTTGGTAATTTCCGTGATCCTGCAGCCTTGGTTCCGCCTTTGACTGCTCGCTAATCGCGTATCATCCGGTAGTGAACCTTCGGTCAACCTAACCATCATTTACCTAACGGCTAAACGAGGGAAGGCCGGGGTATGTTGGCGGCGGCAGGCCCTCTAGCGTATACGATGACACACACGCGCGAGGAGGAATGCATCCATGCCTACACCATCGGTGGCGAGACTCGGTCATGTCGGAATCCACGTCAACGACCTCGAGAAGCAAAAGGCCTTTTACCGCGACATCATCGGGCTGACCGTCACCGATGAGGACCCGCAGCTCGGCATGGTTTTCATGAGTGCGCGACCCGAGGTCGAGCATCATGAGTTGCTGCTCTGCCGGGGGCGCAACGTCGGCGCCGATACGCGCCTGGTGCAGCAGCTCTCGTTCCGATGCAACACTCTCGATGACGTCATCGGCTACTACCGGCGCTTCAAGGAGCATGGGGTCAAATTCGACATGGTCATTTCGCATGGCAACGCGGTCGGCGTGTACGTGTTCGATCCCGAGGGCAATCGCATCGAGACGTATTGGAACACCGGCTTGGAGGCGAAGCAGCCTTACGGCGCGCGCATCGATCTGGATAAGCCGGCCGACGAGTTGATCAAGGAAATCGAAGAGTCGGTGGCGAAGTACGGCAAGACCGGGTTCATCGATCGCGAAGCCATGGCGCGTCCGAAAACGGCATAACCGTAACCATCGATGGCTCCCGACCGTACAGATGATCGGGCGAGGCTTCACGTGATCGTGCGGGGACAGGTGCAAGGTGTCTTCTTCCGGCGCGCAACGATGGATGAGGGGCGGAGCCTCGGCCTTACCGGATGGGTGCGCAATCTTGCTTCCGGGGAGGAAGTGGAAATCGTCGCGGAGGGTGCGCGCCGGAATCTGCAGATGTTGTGGGCGTGGGCGCATACCGGGCCGCCGGGCGCGCGGGTCGAGGAGGTGACCGAGGAGTGGAGCGACTATCGCGGCGAGTTCACCTCGTTCCGGGTGCGATGAATGGTGGCATCGACGAGCTTTCGAGCGGCGGTAGGCATCCTCGGACACCCGAGGACTACATCGCCCGATGGATGGGCAGGTGCCGGATGCTTAAGCAGATCGCCCTTTCAACGTTTTCCCGTATTAGCTATACTTTCATCCGGTCGGGACATTCATTTTGATTTCTTCTGAGACACAAGGTATTCGTTCGTTTAGCTTCTAAACAGCAAGGGAGATTGGACTGAAATGGCAGTACCACCTGAGGTGGCTGGGCAGGCCTCTGAGTCATCAGGGAACGGCGGCGGCGCAAACGCGCATAAACCGCTAACCCCGCGCGAGAGTGTCGTAATACGCTTCGCCGGAGACTCGGGCGATGGGATGCAGTTGGTTGGGATGCAGTTTACGTCGGAGTCGGCGCTGGCCGGCAACGACATCGCTACGGTGCCTGACTTTCCCGCCGAGATCCGCGCCCCAGCGGGAACGCTGGCGGGGGTTTCGAGCTTCCAACTGAACTTTTCCTCCAGCGAAATTTTCACCGCCGGCGACGAGCCCAATGTACTGGTGGCGATGAATCCCGCGGCGCTCAGGGCCAATCTCGAGGATCTGCCGGCCAACGCGGTCCTGATCATCGACAAGGAAGCCTTCACCGAGGCCAACCTCAAGCGCGCCGGCTACACCTCCAACCCGCTCACCGACCATTCGCTCGACAAGTACCAGATTTTCGAGGTTGACGTGACGCGTCTCACCAGCCTCGCGCTGCAGGGGTCCGGACTCAGCAATCGCGATTCGTTCCGATGCCGCAATATGTTCGTGCTCGGGATGCTGTCGTGGCTGTATCAGCGCCCCATCGAGACCACGGTTCGGTACATCGAGAGCCGCTTCAAGAAGAATCAGGCGATTCTCGACGCCAACCTGAAGGCGCTCAAGGCCGGATGGAACTACGGTGAGACCACCGAGATGTTCGCTTCGAGCTATACGGTCCCGAAGGCGGAGATATCGGCGGGATTTTATCGCAACATCACCGGCAACAGCGCGACCGCGATGGGCTTTGTGGTCGCGGCCAATCGCGCGGGCCGTCCGCTCTTCCTCGGGTCATACACCATCACACCCGCCAGCGACATTTTGCATGAGCTCGCGGGCTACAAAAATTACAACGTCTATACCTTCCAGGCCGAAGACGAGATCGCCGGCGTATGCTCTTCCATCGGCGCCGCGTTCGGCGGTGCAATCGCGATCACCTCGACCTCCGGCCCGGGGATGAACTTGAAGGCCGAAGCGGTAGGCCTCGCGGTCAAGACCGAGCTGCCGATCGTCATTTGCGACGTGCAGCGCGCGGGTCCTTCGACCGGAATGCCGACCAAGCCCGAGCAGACCGACCTGCTGCAATCGATGTACGGACGTCATGGCGAGTCTCCGGTGCCGATCATCGCCGCGATGACGCCGGGCGACTGCTTCATGGCCGCTTACGAGGCGATTCGGATTGCGGTCAAGTACATGACCCCGGTCATCCTGCTAACCGATGGTCAGCTTGCCAATGGCGCCGAGCCGTGGCTGGTGCCCGACGTATCCAAGCTGCCGGAAATCAAGGTCGAATTCGCGCAACAGGTTGAAGGTCAGGAATTCCAGCCGTACTCGCGCGATGAGGAGACGCTCTCGCGGCCGTGGGCAATTCCGGGAACGCCCGGCCTGCAGCATCGCGTCGGCGGCATCACCGGCGAGCATCTGACCGGCAACATTTCGTATTCGCCTTCGAACCATGAGCTGATGATCCGGATGCGCGCGCGCAAGATCGCGGGCATCACGCGGGAGATTCCGCCCATCGAAATTTTCGGTGATGCGGATGGCGGCGACATCGTAATGCTGGGATGGGGTTCGACCTTCGGGCCGATTCGCGAGGCGGTCAAGCAGAGCCGCGCCAAGGGCAAGAAAGTTTCGCACATCCATTTGCGCTACCTCAATCCGCTTCCCGCGGACCTCGCAGACAAGCTCCGCAGCTTCAAGAAAGTGTTGGTCGCGGAGATGAACATGGGACAACTTCTGAAAATGGTGCGCGCCGACTACCTGATCCCGGCAGTCGGCATCAACAAGATCCAGGGACGCCCGTTCAAGGTGGCGGAACTGGTGACCCGGATTTCGCGCGCACTGGAGGAAAAGTAAACATCATGGCAACCGCGCTGACGCGTAAGGATTTCGTTACCGACCAGGAAGTGCGCTGGTGCCCCGGATGCGGCGACTACGCGATTCTGGCCCAGGTGCAAAAACAGATGCCGGAATTCGGCATCGCGCCGGAAAACACCGTCTTCATTTCGGGCATCGGATGCTCGAGCCGCTTCCCTTACTACATGAACACTTACGGCTTCCACACCATCCACGGACGCGCACCGGCGATCGCGACCGGCCTGAAAGTCTCGCGTCCCGACCTCGATGTGTGGGTCGTCACCGGCGATGGCGACGGCCTCTCGATCGGCGGCAATCATCTGATTCACTGCCTGCGGCGCAACGTCGACCTCAAGATCCTGCTGTTTAACAACAAGATTTATGGATTGACCAAGGGCCAGTACTCGCCGACCTCTGAAATCGGCAAAGTCACCAAGTCGACCCCGATGGGTTCGGTGGATTTTCCCTTCAACCCCATCACGGTGGCGCTCGGAGCGCATGCCACCTTCGTCGCGCGTTCGGTCGACGTCGAACAGAAGCACCTCGGCGTGACGCTGAAGCGCGCGCATGATCATCGCGGCGCCTCGTTCGTCGAGATTCTGCAGAACTGCAACATCTTCAACGATGGCGCATTCAATGATGTCAGCGACAAGGCCATCAAGTCCGAGCATCAGCTCATCCTCGAGCACGGCAAACCGCTGGTCTTCGGGAAGAACCGCGACAAGGGCATTCGCATGAACGGGATGCGCCCCGAGGTAGTCGCGGTTGGCACCGACGGCAAGGATCTGGAAAGCATCGTGGTGCATGACGAGACCAACCTCGCGCTGGCGTTCATGCTGGGGAACTTCGAGCCGCCGATGCCGGTTCCACTCGGGGTGTTCTACGCGACCTCGCGTCCGACCTACGACGGTGCGATGAACAAGCAGGTCATCGATTCGATGGCGAAGGGCAAGGGCGATCCGCAAAAGCTGCTCAACGGCGGCGACACCTGGACGGTGAATTGAAACTCGACATCGTCGCGTTTCATCCTGAGTGAGAGGCCAACGGCCGACCCGAAGGATCTCGATAGCGAAAACAAAGGCCCCAGCATCGATGCTGGGGCCTTTTTGTATTCTTGCCACCTCTCAGTCTGAATAGCGTCTACAATCTGACTACGGGCAAGATGGGACGGCTAATCGATTCGGACAAACAGTCAGACCGCGCAACCCGCAAAGTGATTTTCGTAAGCGCCGGTAAAGTTTGGGATTCCCAGAAGGAAGTATCCGCGATCTTCAACGAGTTGCATGGAGAACTACACGTTTGTGATCCGTACTACCGATTCCCCTAATTTGACTTTACAAAAACCAGCCCCTACAGTACGTGCGGTCCGGGTCTGACCGCATCCGAAGCGCCCATCGGAGCCCAGCAGAAGCTGTCCCTCGCGCGGTCAGTTTTGTGTGCGCCTGCCCGAATATCAAAGAAGAAAGCGAAAGCGTGTTTGAAATCATCGGGGGTTGAAATTCTTTTGAGTTCTAGAATTTGCCTCAAAGTTGCATCGATAGCCGCGCTGACGATTCTTGCGATCGCGGTGGTTCTCACGATGGCGCGCCAGGCGAGCGCATCTACTTATGTCGTATACATTCCGCTCGACAGCCCGATTTATGATGAACTCGAGACCCTCGATTCGCTCGGCTACATCCCCGACTACATCGACGAGATAAAGCCGGTCAGCCGCATCGAAGCGGCCCGGCTCACTATCGAGGCGCGGGTGAATCTGGATGACTCGCCGCGACCCGATACGATCGCCCGCGACATCATTCACGACTTGCGCGAACAACTGCGCGAGGAAGTCGGGTGGCTGCAGGCCAACCGAGAGGACAACCCTCCGACCGCGATTCTCCATCCGTTGCAGCGGGCCGAGGTTCAATACATCTATTCCGACGGCCCGGAGCGATTTTGGCGTGGCGCCAGCGGCAACATGTTGTACGCCGACGAAGGGACTCCGCTGCTTCCCAACAACGACGGAATCGCGACCGCGACCGGGAGCAACGAAGTCGCGCGCTGGGGAGCATGGGGAGGCGTGGGCGGATTTCTTAGCGCCTATGGTGAGGCGGCGGTGGCGGGTCCCGTGGACCGCGATCTGGAAAATACCAACCGGGTGCGTCCGATGGGGGCCGAGGCCGTAGCCGATTGGGGAAATTGGGCGCTATCGTTCGGGCAGGAAGAGGTGTGGTGGGGGCCCGGCTATTTTTCGACCCTGTCGCAGAGCACCAACGCAAATCCGATTCCCGGATTCCGCTTGCAAAACGTTCACCCAAAGATCCTGCCATTTTTCTTGCGATATCTGGGGCAATTTAGATTTCAAACTTTTTTTGGCCGGCTCGATGCGGGCCGGGTGGCTTCGCAGTCAGTCATTGGCGGTCCGCTGATTACCTTCGCGCGTCCATTTATCGATGGCCAGATACTCAGTTTCAGAACGCTGCCGAACTTCGAATGGGGCATCACCCACACCATCATGTTCGGGGGACATGGCAACAGCAACTATGGCTGGAGCGGATTCTTCGAGCGTGCGACCTCGATCAACACCGGCAACCCTTCGTCCGGAAACACCAACTCTCAAGCGGGCGTTTTTCTGAAGTTCCGATTTCCACGGCTGCGCGATTCGATTTTGTGGGTGCAGACCCTCGGCGAGGACAACCTCAGTGCGGAAGTCCGTCCCATCGGCGGAGCGTTGCCGTTTCTGGCCGTATCATACATGGGCGGCTATTACCTTCCGCGCCTGACTGAGGATGGGCGCAACGATTTTCGCTTCGAATGGAAGATCAACGAACCCGACTACCAGACCCATAGCGATGCCCTATATTGGGCCTATAGCGACCGCCTTATGGACGATCCGCTGGGCCCGAATGCGAGCGAGCTTGACGTTCAACCGGGTCATTGGTTTTCGAACCTTACCAAGGGAAGCCTGGATCTGTTCTTTACCGACCGCGCACCCAAAATATCTGAAAATGAATTCGTTCCATCGCAGTACTACGGGCCCACCGCCGACCTGCATCATGAGCGCAGCGTTGGAATGTCATTTGACATGTTGACTATTCCGCAGAACTCGCGCCTGCGCACCGACGTGCTCGCTTTCGGACGAATGCGTCTCGCCCTGGAGTACTGCGAGCATATGAACTACGGGCCGCCGGGTGCCTATCGCGCGCTCGCCTCGCTCACCATCGGCGTCACCCCAACCTGGGACGGCTGGTCGTGGACGAAGTGACCGCGCACCGACGCTACTGGATCAGCGTAGTGACGAGGCCGGTATCTAGATCGTAGCGGCCACCGACGATTTTTAGTTTTCCATCGGCGATCATTTCCTTAAATGGCGAGGCTGATCGTAGTTGACGTACTTCTTCAATGACGTGCTGATCGGTCGTTGCCGCGATTAATGCGTCTTTATCCTCCACATTGCCGCCATGCTGATGTATGAGCTCCTTTGCCTTTGCTACTGCGGTGTAGATTAGCATGAGGAACTTATCCGTCGCCTTCGGATATGTCTCCACCGCCGCCTTTACCGCGCCGCACTTCTGATGCCCCAAGACCAGGATCGTCTCTACGCCCAGATGCCCGGTTGAGTATGCGAGGCTCTGCCGGCCCACCGTATCGACGCTATTGCCCGCTACCCTGACCACGAACAGGTCGCCCACGCCCTCATCGAAAATCAATTCGGTCGGCGCCCGCGAATCCGAGCACGATACTATCGCCGCGAATGGGGTCTGTCCTTCCTTATATACACACTCTCGCCGCGCGAAATCCCGCCCGGGATGCCTCACGTTCCCGGATGCCCAACGCTTGTTGCCGTCAATCAGCGACTGCACGGCGCCGTCGGCGGTCGGAGGCCGCGCCTCGTTGCATTGCACCGCCTCGTCGCACCAACCGGGCGCGGCGCCGGCGAGCAGCATCACTGCCAGCACCAAAACCCCCAAAACTCTGCCGTGAATGCCCATGCTCCCTCCACCTTGCGATGCCGATTGCGCTCGATTTGGCTCTCGGCGATATTTGTCTACTTGATATGCAGAATCAACCACAACCGGCAAATATGATCCTGCGCCTGGCGCTTGGCTTAATTTTGGCGTCTCTCCTGACGACCTTGGGATGCGCCAACGATGCCATCCAGGCCAATCAGCGCCAGGTCCAGGCCAACCAGGCGCTCATCGAGCAGACCCAGCAACAGATTGCGATGTTGCAGGCGAACCAGGGCGCCTCGGCGCCGGCTCCCGCCCCCGGCACGCCCGGCACATGCGACAAGACCGTCGAGGCGACTGCCACCCGCCGCGCCGGCGACGCCTACGCGGCCGGCAACATGACCAAGGCGCTCGGCTACTATCAGGATGCGCTCACTGCGTGTCCGGGCAGTTCCCGGGCGGCGGTCAACCTCGCGCGCACCGATGAGGCGATGAACAATCGTCCCGCGGCGATTCGCTTCTACCAGCAGGCAGCGTCCTCGACCGATGGCGACAGCCAGAGCATCGCGGACGCCAAATCCGCGCTGTCGCGCCTGGGCGCTAACTAGCAGGATGGCTGCGGTCGATTCGCGAATCAGCAAGTTGTGGACAGGCGGAAGAGGCTCCTCTTTTTAGGGCTTTCGGTCAGGCTTACGATCGGGCGACATGTTGTTTCGTCGTCGCAGCGATTTGAAATCTTTTTGTGCGCCACTGACATATTGCATCCCAAGGGCAGCCTCAACGCGGGTAGTAAGAGGTATCGATTATTCACAGATCAAAAACACTATTAAAAAACCCAAAGTCAATTGAGTGTCGATGAAACCGCGTTCGGCCACGCAGTCCGACCAGAGTTGAAGAATGCATTTCGATAGCAACTTTGAAAAGGTCTCTGATTTGGTGGGTCGCATCAGCGATTACAACAAGGCTGCGACCGAACACGCGCATATTCGCTACTGGTGGCGCGGACAACCAGACGCAAGTTGGAAACTTTTGCCGGGAGTGTACCGTCCGACCTTTCCCGAACATGACGAAACCGGTCGCCTAAAGATCGAAAGGCATCTGGCACAGGATTTCGGCGTCGAATTCCGCTGGATTAGTCGAAACAAGCGATCCCAATCGGCTCTATTTTCGACAACAGCATTATGGAATGCCAACGCGGTTGCTCGACTGGACAACCAATGCGCTGGCGGCTTTGTTCTTCGCGGTCAGGGACAAGGACAAACTGGACAGAGATGGCGCCGTATTTTTCATGGATGCATACCAACTTGCAGTCACCCAAAAAACCAAGCCGGAAGGCATTTCCACCACCCACAAGTGGTTCAACGATTCGGTACGTCGCATTTCTGAGTGGAGGGACGATTTGCAATTTCCGAAAGCGATAATGCCGGTTCGGCCTACCCACGCGGATCAAAGAATTGGTTTACAACGAAGCTGCTTTACCTTTCATGTTCCAGATCATCCCAACCTAACCAGTGGGGAGAACGACTCGTTGCTCGCTTTTCGAATTCCAAGTGTCGCAAAAACAAATATCCTAAACGACCTGGTGCTTTTGGGCCTCGATGAATTCAGCATCTTCGGCGATTTAGATCATTTGGCGTTGCGACTGAGGCGAGCGTATCGAATACCTTGGAGCGAACATCAAAGCCCGCCATGTCGGAGCACGGATCTACTCTAGTTTTTACCGAAATCTCCCAACGAGAGCGTAGGCGAGGCCTCGCGGTCGCAGCCACGTCCCTCGCCACGCGGCGGCCGACGTAGGATTGTCCTATGAGAGATAGCTGGGTCAGCTGTTGCTCAGGTTTAGCAAATCGGTAGTCAGGGTCTGCGCCTTTACTACTTCGCCGCTGTACTCATGGACCTTCGCCCCATCGCCATTGACCAGGACCATGCTGACCACGTGACCGACCGAGCCATCGGGCTCCTTTTCCCGGATGATCTTGAAGCCTGCCAGCGCCCGATCGATGTCGGCCGGTGAGCCGGTAAGGAAGTACCATCCCTTGGCGTCGGCGCCTTGCTGTTGCGAGTACTGGAGGAGCTGCTTGGGGCCATCATGCTCGGGATCGACGGTTATCGAGACCAGCGTGACCTTGGAGCCGAGCTTGTCGCCCAAGCGGAGCGCGACGTTGGCGAACTTGGCAGTCTCCATCAGGCAAGGGCCAGGGCAGGTGGTATAGATGAAGTCCACCAGCATCGGTTTGCCCTTCAACGAAGCGAGCGAGACGTTGTTGCCGCTTTGATCGACCAACTTGATATCAGTCAGACAGTTAGCAGGCGCCTGGCTCTGGACCTCGCGATGGTTGCAGGCGCTCAGGGTGCAGAGACCCAGGACCAGCATCGCTGCCGCGCCAAATTTGCACGCATCAGCGATTCGAGCGATCGCGATGCGACTGGTTGCGTGATTCATGTTCGAGACTCCCTAGAAACTTAGCTCGTTCATCACTTTGAGGTTGAGTTGGGGACGGAGGTCGCTTGCGCCGATCGCAGGTAAACCAACAACGCGCCGGCAAACAGTAAGATGTCCAACCCAGCCTCCAGCCACATCCGCGACCGCGAAGGTGCCCCCGCGCCGAAACATCCGCAGTCGAGCGTCAGACCTCGAAGCAACGCGGAGGCCAGCGCCGTGAAGAACATCGCGGTAACGATAGTCACGGCAAGTGCGGCGACGCGCCGCGTCATCGGAGTGAGCAGCATCAGACCGCAGATGATCTCGAACGGCGGCAGACCCAACGCGAAGGGGCTGACCACCACGATCGGAAGGATTGCGAAGGCGGCGACGCTGTCGGCGAACTGCAGGGGGTCGCGGAACTTGTCCATCGCCGCGTAAATGAAAATGGCGCCGAGCCCCACGCTCAGCGCGACCACCACATAGTTCCAGGAGCGCGGATTCAACCTGCTCATGGCGCGCTCCCGGTCGCCTGCTCAAGATGCGCGGCCGACCATTCGTCCCAGCCACCGGTATAAACGCTGACATCGCTGAAGCCGAGGCTCAGCAACGCGTTGGCGACCAGCCGGCTGTCATGGCATTCGCCGCCGGAGCAGTAGACGATGACCCGCTGGTTCTGCGCGGTCTTCAGCGTCGGCGCCAGCCGGCGGTAGTCGGCGGCAAAATCATCGCGCGCGAGGTTCAATGCGCCTGGCACGTGACCGCGCGCGAAGAACACCGCGGGTCGCGCATCGAGGATCAGCGCGTTTTTGTTTTCCACCGCGATGCGGAAATCGGCGAGACTCACAGTGGCGGCCGGGGCAATCGCGAAGGGCGCCGCCGACACCAGCGTCGTCAGCTCCCGGTCGAAGCGCTGCTCCGGGGTCTGGTAGACCACCGGCAATGGCCGCGAGGAAAAATGATTTAGGGTAAATCCCGCGGCGCACGACACCAGCGCAAGCATCACTACCATCGCAAGGTCCTTTAGAGTCCGCCATGCCCGATTATCCGCACTCGCGAGCGCGGCAGGTCGCTCAGGTATCGCGGCTCCCATACGTATTCGCTCGCCTCCAGTGCGCACTCGATCGAACCAGTACAGCCGATACCATCACCCGCTTCAAGACATTGTCGAGCTAGGCCGAGGCGACTGCCTCGCACCATAGCGATCGAGGTTTCTAATGTTGGCTGGAGTACTGCTTCGGGGTGGTGCCGACCAGGCTGCGGAAGACCCGCGCGAAATGGCTCTGATCGCTAAAACCCAGCGTGCTCGCAATCTCGACCATGCTGAAGCGGTGCTCCTCGAGCAATTGCCGAGCCTGTTGGATTCGTTCCCGGATGACGAACTGATGCGGTGAGAGGCGCGTGCTCTGCTTGAAGAGGCGGCAGAAATAATAGGGACTCATCCGAACATTTGCAGCGAGGTCGTCCAAACCGAAATCCTCGCCCAGGTTGGCCTCGATGAAATCGCGCGTGAGGCGCAGTTGATAGGGTGACAGCCCGCCTCGATATTCGCGCGGCGCCGCGTTTGGCGACGAATATCGCGCCAGCAGATGCGCCGCCAGGGCGGTCGCCAGGGATTCCATGAACAGGTTGCCGGCTCGGAGGCCGGAGCTGATTTCATATTCGGCCGCATGTGCGAGGATCTCGATCTGCGGGTCGCGAAGCGCCCATTGCGGCAAGAGTTCAAACCGATCGGAGAGGTCGGTTTCGCGGGCTACCCGGCGTAGAAAGGAAGGACTGACGGCGAAATCAGTGAACCCCACGCCCGACAACGTGCATTCTTCCAAAGCCAGTCCGAACGGTAGAATCAAGGTGTCATGCGGGCTCTCCATCGATCTGAGGGCGCGCTGATTCTCTTTAACTTTCCCGGTCCATACCACCGCCACATGGTGTTGATTTTCGAATTGAACCCGCGGCGTAACCATGCGGCCCGGGATTTTGAATCTCTCGACGCTGAGCGAGGAGCTTCTCGATTGAGCATTCGACCAAAGTGGTTTGAGGCCGTCCAGAACTTCGGCGGCGCTGCCGATCTTCCGAGTGGGACTAGAGGTTTGTTCCGACAACTGCATCAGTCGACCCTCCCTCCGGCAGACACGTTTAAAAAAATCCTGCTTGCTAACCCTCGGTACAGGAAGCTCTGACTAACTTTGTGTAGCACTGACGGCGCAGCGTTAACAACCATCAAAATGCCCGAATGTTGACAGAAAGGCGGGAAAACCCTCAACGAGAGGCGCCACATCCTGTCAGCTAAAGCCGATAAACCGCCCAGTCAAGGTGTCTGGTCGGAGGTGGTTTTCGCAGGAATCTTCTTAAAATCGCAAAATTCGTCAGGAAGTAGGGTTTCGCGCAATGCCACAATAAGTCGCATCCCGGGCGATCCAGTTGCCATGCCGTAAATGTTCTCCGCCGAACAGATGGACGTTGCTACTTATGGGCTATCTCGGGGCTATCTCGAATGATCGAAAGCGCGAGCCGACTAAGTAAACCGTCCACGGTGTGGGGGAACAAATGCGCATAAATTCGCGGATTCGTGCTCTGGACCTACTACGAGACTACCGAGACCGCTTTTTCCTTGGCAAGTACGGCCTCGCTAACCCGGATCAATGACGCGGTAAACGGTTGCTCATATCCTGGCCAATGAGCGCCGGGCCAGAACATGGAAGCCTCCGCGGGCGCGCGCTCAAGGGAAGGTGGAACATGCTTAGACAATGGGTAGTGCTTGGTGAGTTGGTCATCGACAAGGACGCGCCGATTGAACTCCATGTGGAACTGCCGGCCGCCGACGCTCGCGCCAAGTCTTGCAGCCCTTAAGGATCGGCTGGCGTTTTTACTCGATACCAGGTTTCGGCCGGCCGGTCCGATGTCGCTTGAAGAAGCCAGACTCTCGGTGGTCGAAGTAGCTAAATTACTTCGCTGCCGTTGCGTCGGTGTAATGAAGATGATCGGGCGAGGGCGGCTCCATCCGATAAGTGACGAGGACGGCGAGTTGTATTTCGATCGAGCCGAGGTCGAGAGTGTCAGGACAGCTTCGGCGAAACTCTATCGATTCCCGCATCGTCGGGCCGAAGCCATTCGCTCTGTCAGGTAGCGATTAGCCGCTAGGCGGCCGCCGGCCACCGCTAAGGAACCCGCGGCAGAGAGTCTCAAAGTCCTTTGCGCGATGGGCCCGAATCGGAAGCTTCCGGAACCGCCGGCCGCAGGCGACGCAGCGGTAGAGCCGCGCTGGCACGGCGATCGATGCCAGGCGTTCGCAACCGCCGCCAGAGGAAACACTATAGACACCTCTCCAACGCCGCGTATTCCTAGCGGATGAGCGGGGTTGGCTACCACCATCTTCACTGGCCTGCCGGTTTTTTTCGAGAGTAGGACCGCGAGCGGCTCGAGATAGACTCCGAGTTTCCCTCCGAAACCACCGCCGATTTCAGCCGGGACAACCTTGATATTGCCCTCGGGCATCTGGAGCACTTGCGAAGTCAGCGAGCGCACCGCAAAGGTACCCTGAGTGGAGCAGTAGATGGTGGCGTGGCCGTCAGAGCTATACATGCCGACCGCATTGTGCGGCTCGATGTAACCCTGATGCACCATCGCGGTGTTGAATTCGCGCTCCACGATGAAGTCGGCAGCCGCGAAGCCCTCGCTCAGGTTGCCGCGGGTGAACTTAAGTTGATTGGCGACGTTGGTTTCCTTCGCCGGTCCTTCTTCTTTATTTGGCAGCTCAGGCAAAAGGACAGGAGCATTAGGTTTCATGGCCGCATCGACGGTCATGGCGCTCGGAAGCACTTCGTACTCGACCTGGATAAGCTTCAAAGCTTCGTCGGCGACATGGCCATTGACCGCGGCGACTGCGGCTACCGCGTGACCATCGTATAAGACCTTGTCGCGAGCAAGCACGTTCATCGAAACGTAGCGCGAATTCACCGCGCCTTCGCCAAGATCCTCGGTCTTACTCGCGATCTCGGGCAAATCCGCGCCGGTGACTATCGCAAAGACTCCAGGCAGTTGGAGCGCTGGCTCGACATCGATGGACTTGATCCGTGCATGTGCATGTGGGCTTCGCAGGACTTTGCCATGAATCATTCGACGGAAAGCATAGTCAGCACCATACTTGGCACGTCCGGTGACCTTGTCGACGCCGTCGTGACGAATCGGCCGCGTTCCGATTACCCGATACTTGGGCGATTCCTTCGGTTTGGTATGGTCTTCCATCAACCTTCCTCTGAACGTTTGAAGCTCATCGAGTACTTAGATTTCGCTCGCTCGTTGAAGCGAAGAGGTTCGACCGACGCCGAACCTTTTCGTCAGGCCTTTCTGACCGCGCACTGCTTAGAGCTTGACGTAGACCGATTTGACCTGAGTATAAAGCTCGATCGAATGCTTGCCGAGCTCGCGGCCGATCCCCGATTGCTTGTAGCCACCGAAGGGTGAGATCGGATCAATGTTGTTGTAGCAGTTTACCCATACGGTTCCGGCTTTGAGCGCGCGCGCCACTTTGTGAGCGCGACCTACGTCGTTGGTCAGACGGCGGCCGCAAGCCCGTAGGTGGTGTCATTTCCCTGGAGCACGGCGTCATTCTCATCTTTGAACGGGATGACGGAAGCGACCGGGCCGAAAATCTCCTCACGGGCGATTCTCATGTCGTTGTTGACCCCAGTGAAGATGGTAGGGTCTACGAAGTAGCCTTTTCCGGTCCTTGCTTCGCCGCCTAGCTGGGCATGGGCACCTTCTTTCTTGCCCAGTGCCAGGTAGCCCTTCACGCGATCAAACTGTTCCTTGGAAACCAGCGGCCCGATGGTAGTCTTCGGGTCAAGCGGATTACCAGCCTTGCTTGAAGCGGCATGCTTGGTTAGAGCATCGACGAATTCATCATGAAAGTCCTGCTCTACAAAGACACGAGTTCCTGCGCAGCAAACCTGCCCTGATAGCATGGTGAAACCGAACAGCGAGGTGGGGACGGCCTGCTCCATGTTGGCGTCGGGGAAGATGATATTCGGTGACTTACCGCCCAGCTCGAGCGAGACCCGCTTCAGGTTGCCCGCCGATGCCTGCAGGATCAGCTTTCCGACTTCGGTGGAACCGGTGAAGGCAACCTTGTCTATATCCGGATGACTGGCAATCGCCGCTCCCGCAGTTTCGCCGAAGCCGGTGATGATATTCACCACGCCCTCGGGAAGGCCTGCCTCGAGAATCAGTTCGCCGAGGCGCAGAGCCGTGAGAGGCGTTTGCTCGGCGGGCTTGATAATCGAACCGTTGCCGCATGCCAGGGACGGCGCGATCTTCCACGCGAACATGGCAATCGGTCCGTTCCATGGAATGATCTGGCCGCACACCCCGACCGGCTCGCGCAGCGTGTAGTTGAACGTCGAGGGGTCGAAAGGATTGGTCTCGCCATAGATCTTGGTCGCCCATCCGGCTTAGTAGCGGAAGGCATCGGCGGCGCCGGCGGCCATGCCGCGAGCGAGCGAGATTGCGATGCCATTGTTCAAGCTCTCGAGGATAGCCAGCTCGTCGGCGTTCTGCTCGATCAGGTCGGCGATCTTGAGCAGATAGGCGGCGCGTTGATGTGGACTGATGGTGGACTACCTACCATCGAGAGCCTTACGCGCCGCCTTTACCGCTTCGTCGACATCAGCTTTATCGCCCTCAGCCGCGAGTGCCAGTACTTCTTCGTTGGCCGGATTTATCGTTTCAAAGGTCTTACCTGATTTGGCAGGCAGCCATTTACCACCGATAAGCAGATGCTTGGGCTTCCTGAGAAACGCCAACACCGCCCTGGAAGTAACTCCGTGCGCGGCTCTTTCGATTGATGGAACTGCGGCTGCTGCCATAAAACCTCCTTTGAACTTAGAGCTTCACATAGACAGATTTAATCTGGGAGTAGAGCTCCAAGGCATGTTTACCTAACTCGCGGCCAAAGCCGGACTGCTTGTAGCCGCCGAATGACGAAATTGGATCGAGCTGGTTGTAGCAATTGACCCATATGGTGCCGGCCTTAAGCGCGCGGGCAACCTTGTGGGCGCGACCGACGTCGCGGGTCCAGACCGCGGCGGCGAGACCATACTCGGTGTCGTTTCCTTGAAGCACCGCGTCGGTTTCGTCTTTGAAGGCGATCGCGGTAGCAACCGGTCCAAAGATTTCCTCGCGCGCGATGCGCATGTCGTTGTTGACGCCGGTGAAAACGGTCGGCTGGACGAAGTAGCCCTTTCCCTTCCCCGTTTCGCCACCGACGGTTACCTTGGCGCCTTCCTTCCTGCCAACATCGAGGTAGCCCTTCACCCGATCGAACTGGTCTTTGGAGACGACCGGACCCATAACCGTTTTGGGATCCAGCGGGTTGCCATAGGAGACACCTTTACTAAAGGCGGTGAGCTGGTCGACGAATTCATCGTACATGTCACGCTGCACGAAGATGCGAGTCCCCGCGCAACAAACCTGGCCGGAGTTGAAGAAGACACCCATCATTGAGGTGGGCACCGCCTCTTTCAGATCGGCGTCGGGAAAAATGATGTTTGGAGACTTACCGCCTAGCTCTAGTGATACGCGCTTGAGGTTGCCGGCTGATGCCTTAAGGATGATCTTGCCGACTTCGGTCGAGCCGGTGAAGGCAACCTTGTCGATATCCGGATGCTCGGCGATCGAGCTGCCGGCGCCGGGACCGAAGCCGGTGATGATATTGACGACTCCTTCGGGAAGGCCGGCCTCGAGGATCAATTCTCCCAGCCGAAGCGCCGTCAGTGGAGTCTGCTCCGCGGGCTTAAGGATTACGGTGTTACCGCACGCGAGCGCCGGGCCCAGCTTCCACGCCGCCATCAGCAAGGGGAAATTCCACGGGATGATCTGACCGCACACGCCGACCGGTTCGCGCAGCGTGTAGTTGAACATCGAGGGATCCGAGGGGTTAGTCTCGCCGTAAAGCTTGGTGCACCATCCCGCATAGTAGCGGAAGGTCTCGGCCGCCGCGGGAACATCGAAGGCTTTCGAAAACGCGACGCCTTTGCCATTGTCGAGGGTCTCGAGCTCGCCTAGCTCATCAGTATGTTCATCGATGAGTTGTGCGATCTTGAACAGGTACTGCGCGCGCTGATGAGGACTGATCTGCGACCATTTGCCGCCTTCCAGGGCCTTGCGCGCGGCCTTGACGGCCTCGTCGACGTCGGCCTTGTCGCCTTCCGCGACCGAGATGAGCACGTCCTCGGTGGAGGGATTGATGGTTTCGAAGGTCTTGCCCGACTTGGCGGCGACCCACTTGCCGTTGATGAGAAGCTTTTTCGGTGAGCCTTTGAGAAAACTCTCGACCGCGCTGTTGCGTTTGGGCTTCGCAGTGGAATGTTCCTGGACGGTTGCTGCCATGTGGCCTCCTAATATGCGAACGGTTTTGGCGGAGTTTGCGCCGGGAGAAAACGATCCGACCATTAATTTCGCTATTAGAGTTACAGTGCGGCGCTGCTGTCAATCACGCTGGACTGAAGCAGCGCCACCCTGTTTGCGCAGTCAACTAGAGCTTTACGTAAACCGATTTCATTTGGGTAAAAACGTCGATGACGTGCTTGCCGCCCTCGCGGCCAAAGCCCGACTGTTTGTAACCTCCAAACGGCATGCTGGTGTCGCTGACGCCATAGCAGTTGACCCAAACGGTGCCGGCTTTGAGCGCCCGCGCGACCCGATGTGCGCGGCTGATGTCGCGGGTCCAGACCGCGGCGGCCAGACCGTAAGTGGTGTCATTGCTTTGCAGAACGGCGTCATTCTCGTCTTTGAACGGAATCGCGGCGGCGACCGGCCCGAAGATTTCTTCGCGCGCGATCTTCATATTGTTGTTCACGTCGGCGAAAACGGTCGGCTTGACGAAGTAACCTTTGCCCGCGCTCGCTTTGCCCCCGGTGGTGACGCGAGCGCCTTCCTGCTTGCCGATTTCCAGGTAGTTCTTGACCCGATCGAATTGCTCTTTCGAAACCAGGGGTCCCAGGCGGGTGTCGGGGCTGAGCGGATCTCCGGTCGTCATGCTCTCGCTGAAGCTGGTGAGCTTGTCGACGAAGCCATCGTAGATGTCGCGCTGCACGAAGATTCGGGTTCCCGCCACGCAAACCTGTCCTGAATTAAAGAACACCCCGTTCGCGGCGTTGCGCACTGCCTGGTCCATGTCGGCGTCGGGCAATATGATGTTGGGGGATTTGCCGCCGAGCTCGAGCGACACGCGCTTAAGGTTGCCCGCCGACGCCTGCAGGATCAATTTTCCTACTTCGGTCGAGCCGGTGAAGCTGACCTTGTCGATGTCGGGATGTTCCGCGATCGAGCTGCCGGCGCCGGGGCCAAATCCGGTGATGACGTTGACGACGCCCTCGGGGATTCCCGCTTCGAGCAAAATCTCGCCGAGCCGCAGCGCGGTTAGCGGAGTCTGCTCCGCAGGTTTGAGGATGGCAGTATTTCCGCATGCGAGTGCGGGCGCGACCTTGGTCACTGCCATCAGCAGCGGGAAGTTCCACGGAACGATAAGGCCGCATACGCCCATCGGCTCGCGCAGAGTGTAGTTGAACATCGAAGGGTCGGAAGGGTTGGTTTCGCCATAAATCTTGGTCGGCCATCCGGCGAAATAGCGGAAGGCGCCGGCCGCACCGCGGACGTCGATATTCTTTGCCATGGCGAGCGGCTTGCCGTTGTCGAGGCTTTCGAGCATCGCGAGTTCGTCGGCGTATTTGTCGATAAGATCGGCAACCTTGAGCAGCAAGCGTCCGCGCTCGTGCGGACTCATCGAGGGCCATTTGCCGCCCTCATAGGCCTTGCGCGCGGCCTTGACCGCTTCGTCGACGTCGGCCTTGTCGCCCTCGGCAACCAGGCCGAGGACCTCTTCGGTTGCGGGGTTGATGGTCTCGAAGGTCTTGCCGGATTTGGCGGCGACCCATTTACCGCCGATTAGTAATTTTCGCGGGGAACTTTTGAGCAGCGCGGACGCTGCCGCCGCGGCCTTGGTGCCGGCCAGATTTTTTTCGATCGCAGTTTCTGTGGTAGCCATCAGTCGCTCCTCCTGGATCCGAAATCGTCAATCGGTCGCGTCCGTCTAATCGCACGGCGGCTTTTCCTAAAGTCCGCGCACGCGACCAGCGCAGCGAATCGCGTTTCGCATCGCCATGATACAGGCGAAACGCTCGTATCATGGCATAATCCATCGCAACTCTGCCAGCCGAGAGAAAGATCGATTCGCTCGCTGGCCCACTTGGGTTGCCGAAGCTAGGGTGGCGCGATGGCCAGGGCCTCGAGATATCTTTGGATCGCGCTGATAGCTGCCGGGTGCGGGCTCGCGATTCGATTCACTCTGCTCACCTGGCGCGAGCCGTGGCCCGATCCGATTCTGACCATCGACGGCAAAAGCTACCTGAACGGAGCGGTCGGGGCCGGGTGGAGCAGCCTGTTCGAGGTGCGCGACCTGTACCATTCGCCGGGGTATCAAATCTATTTGCGTTTTCTCTTTGCGGCGTTTGGCTCCGTCGAGGGGCTTGTCAATGCGTCGAAGATTTTGTCTCTTCTGATGTTCTTCGCCACCGCACTGATGCTGTACCGGATCGGTCGCCGCTGGTTTGAAGCCCCGGTCGCGCACATCGCGGTCCTGCTGTTCCTGTTCTCGGAGTCGTGGACCTATTACTGCAACATGATCCAGTACGAGGTGCTGGCGGGATTCCTGATGCTGTGGTTACTTTCGATGCTGATATCGACGGAGTCCTCCAACTCTGCGAAGACTGCGAGTCTGTATGGCATCGGGATGGGGCTGGGGTTGGCTTTCCTGGCGCTCATTCAAGTGCGCTACGGATTGTTGGTCATGGTTCCGCTGATGTACGTGGCGATCGTTCGCAGACGGGAACCGTCGGGCGTGCTTTTTCGCCAGCTCGGAATCGCCTGCCTCACGATGATCGTGCTGTTGGCGGCGTGGTCGGTCGCGCAATCTTTAAGCCGCGGCAGATTCATAGTCGTGATGGATGGCGGCGCGTTTCGCTTTCAGGTGGCAAATAATCCGAACGCGCTCGGATACAGCTTTCCATATCCCGAAATCATCGAACCCAGTGGCTGGGCATTTATTCTTACCATGCCGGGTCAATGGCTCTGGTTGGTTGGGCAGCGGGCGCTGTATCTGGCGGGGATACAACGCGACATTTGGGCGCTTCCCCCGCAAGGCTTCGGGCGCGGACCCATCGGCTCGGTCTCACCACTGGACGTGATCAACATGGCCGTTTTCGCGATGGGTCTGACCGCCGCCATCATCAGCATCTGCCGCGGGAAACTCACCGCCGAGGTTTCCGCGGGCATAGTGCTGCTGGCATGCGTAACGTTGCCGCCGCTGCTCATTTTCGGGAGCAAACGCTTTATCGTGCCGGTGATTCCGTTGATCGCGCTGTTTCAGGGATACGCGATCGTCACTTTCGGCCGGGTGGTATCGGCGCGCTTGCCTTGGGCCGCGGTCACGCACTAGCCTGCCATCACATTCATCATTGGAGGAAACAACTGTGAGCAGTGAGCTATACGGAATTTCTGCGAAGCGCATCGATGGGTCCGACGCGACGCTGGGTGAGTTCAAGGGTTCGGTGCTGCTGATAGTCAATGTTGCATCTAAATGCGGCCTGACTCCGCAGTATGCCGAGCTGGAAAAAATCTATGAGACCTACCATGGCAAGGGCTTCGAAGTGCTGGGCTTCCCGGCCAATGAATTTGCCGGACAGGAGCCGGGGGCGAATTCGGAGATTCAGCAATTTTGCGAAACGAAGTTCGGGGTAAAATTTCCCATGTTCGAGAAAATCGTGGTCAAGGGCGAAGGGCAGCATCCTCTATATCGCCATTTGATCAGCTCGGTGCCCAAGGCGCAGGGCAAAACCGATAGCGCGCTGCGTAAGACCCTCGATCAGCACGGCCTCGGGCCCAAAAATGAGACCGATATCGCGTGGAACTTCGAGAAATTCCTGGTCGACCGCAAGGGCGACGTGGTGGCGCGGTTTGCCCCCGATATCACCCCGACCGATCCGCTCGTAACCGGCGCCATCGAAGCCAACCTATCCAAGAGCGCCTGAGAGCGCATCAGGCGCGATGCATTAGTCGATTCTCATCGGGGCCGAACGACTACAGAATACGTAAACCGTTCGGACCCGATGAGGATGCTATGAGATATCTATGCGCCGTTTATTTCGAACCTGAAAACCTCCAGGCTTTGTCCGCGGGCGAGCATGCCGAGCTCGGGCGCGCCTCGAGGGACTATGACATCGAACTGAGCAAACGCGGATGTTACATCATCGCTGAGGCCTTGCAGCCGGTCCACACCGCCAAAACGGTGCGGGTTCGCAAACGCCGCCGCCAGATTGCCGACGGCCCGTTCGCCGAGACCAAGGAGCATCTGGGCGGCTTCATCCTGGTCGAGGCCGCCGATATGGACGCAGCGCTTGCGATCGCAGCGGGGATTCCGCTGGCCAAATTTGGCACCATCGAGGTGCGGCCGGTAATGGATTTTTCCAGCAAGTCAAAAGGCTGAAGCGCCGCGCGCACCTCTGGCACTATCAAAAAGAAATCCGCTGGGATGAGCGCGAAATCCTCGGGCATTTCCCGCGCCTGCCCCCTCAGGTCACAAATGGCGAGGGGACGCGCTATTGTAAGACCGAGGTCGTGGCATGAAAATCGACTATGCAGTTCTGGCGGATGCGGCGCAGGCCGTGGGGGGCAAAATTTTTATCCTCGGCGGAGGATGGAATGTTTTCCGCAGTGCGATTTATCCAGCCCCGGTGCAACTGGCAGTGGCCGTCGGTCTCGGCTTCGGGGGCAATGAGGTTGGCGGCAGGCATCCCTTAAAAATCGTAATTGCCGATGAAGCCGGAGTCCCGGTCGTCCCCGAGTTGAACGGTCAAATCGAAACTGGCCAACTCGCCCCGGATCTCCCGCACGGACTGCCGGTAAAGGTTCCGGTGGCATGGAATGTGAGCTTCAGTGTGCCGCGCCCCGGAAGATACACCATCGTCATCACGGTGGGGCCGGCGCAGGTGGATCTGACCTTCGACGCTATCTTCGTCGGGCAGCGGGTCCAGTTTGCGCCCGAGTCGTCGGTTCCACCGGCGGAGCGCGGCAATTGAATTTTCGCGTCCGGGTCGCGCGCCATTCCTACAACTTTCGCCCGATGTTAGTTTTGTGAACGACGCCTCTGAAGGCCAGGCCATACAAGTCCCGGAGGGAATGCGCGCGTGACTCCGATGGAAGAGCAATCCAAGCAGGATCATCCCAAAGACCAACCGCCCAAGGAACAGGCGCAAGGCAGTCGTCGGTTCCCGTCACATCCGCGCAAAATCGCCGTGCTCACTTCGGGTGGCGACGCGCCCGGAATGAATGCGGCGATCCGCAGCGTGG
>Ga0074044_10001298_pt1 | contig 22861 bp, 15 predicted proteins | sample BogForMeECP23OM1_FD_94443 | JGI IMG/M metagenome (GOLD analysis project Ga0074044, IMG submission 94443) | Bog forest soil microbial communities from Calvert Island, British Columbia, Canada - Bog Forest MetaG ECP23OM1 | ecosystem: Environmental > Terrestrial > Soil > Wetlands ... | reverse complement strand
GAAGAAAGCCGGCTACCCCGGCGCGGCCCGAGCGGTCGGAGGGGCCATGCGTCGCAACCCCATCCCGATCGTCATCCCCTGCCATCGGGTCGTGGGCCAGGGAGGCGCGATCACCGGCTTCGGACTCGGTCTCTGGCGAAAACGCTGGCTTCTCGACCACGAGGGTTCGTGGCCCCTTCGCTCCCGATCGGCCGAAGGACCTCGTCCCCACGGCCAGCGAACCCTGGACGCCCTCCTCGAGCCTTCCAAGCCCGCCCGCCGAAAGTCTGCTCAGTGAGCCCGCTCGACCGGGGTCAAGCTACTACAGGATGTAGTAAGTCTGACGTCGATCAACCCGCGACCCCTTAGCTACTACAGCCGGTAGTACCTAAAGTCGAAGGCATTCCGAGGGCCGGACGACCCCGCCCGGGAAGCTACTACCCAGAGTAGTAAGCAGCGTCGTACGGCTCGGGCTTGAGGCCGCGCCGTTGGCGGACTTCGCCGACCACCTTCGTCTGGAGCTCGACCGGCACGGGCTCGAATCCCATCGATTCGGTCGCCCAGAGGACCTTCCCCGCGGTCGCGCTGCGGATATCGGAGGCAAACCCGAACATCTCCGCGACCGGCACCTTCGCCGTCACGGTCTGCAAGTCGCCAACGCTCGTCATATCGAGGATCTCTCCCCGACGGCGTTGCAGTTCCCGCGTGGCTCCCGCCAGGACCTCCTGGGGGACGTTGACGGTCGCTTTCTGGAACGGTTCGAGGAGCAATCGGTCCCCGAGGACCATGGCACCATACATCCCCGAGCGGGCGGCCGGGATCGTCTGCGCGGGACCGCGGTGGATCGAGTCCTCGTGGAGTTTCGCGTCCACGAGGCGAACCTTGAGTCCGTAGACCTTCTCGTTCGCGAGCGGGCCGCGATTCATGGCCTCCTTGAACGCGTCGACGATCAGGTCCATCGTTTCGTTGAGGTACTGGATCCCCTTGGTCACGTCGAACAAGATGTTCGTCCCTTCGACGGCCACGATCCCTCGACCCTCGTCGCGCGAGACCCCGAGGTCGGCGAGCTTCGCGACGAGCGTCTTTGAGTCCTTGAACGATTTCCCCTGAGGGATCTCGCCTTCCTTGATGGCCTCGACCACGCCCGGCGGCAGTGGCTCGACCTCGAAGTAGAACTTGTTGTGTTTGTTGGGGGATTTCCCCTCAAAGGGCCCGCCCGCGTGGCGGACGAGCTCGCGGTAGACCACGATCGGTTTCGACGCCTCGATCTCGACCTTGTAGTCGTTGACGATACGGTACTGGGTGATCTCGAGGTGGAGCTCGCCCATCCCCGAGAGTAGGTGCTCTCCCGTCTCCTGGTTGATCTCGACCCGAAGGCTCGCGTCTTCCTTCGCGATCTTCCGCATGACCTCGATGAGCTTCGGAAGGTCGGCCATCCGCTTCGGTTCGATGGCGACGGTGACGACCGGCTCCGAAACGTGACGGATCTCCTCGAACGCGACCATGTCGGGAGCGTCCGACATCGTCGTTCCGGCGAACGCGTCCGTGAGGCCGATCACGGCGGCGATGTTCCCGGCGGTGACCTCCTCGACCATCAGTCGCTCGGGACCCATGAACAGGGAAACGTGCTGGATGCGGTCCCTCATCTTCGAACCGACGACGTTGAGTTCCATTCCCTTCTGGAGGCGGCCCGAGAAGACCCGGCCGGTGGCGATCTCGCCCGCGCTCGGGTCCATCGTGATATCCGTGACCATGAACGCGGTGGGCCCGGAGGGGTCGGTGTTGGACATGGCGAGACCGATTGTAGAGGTCGGGTCGCCCTTCCAGATGTTCGGGATCCGGTACCGCTGGGCCACGTGCGGGCTCGGTAGGTGGCGAACGACCATGTCGAAGATGACGTCGTTGATCTTGGCCTTCTGCGCGATCTCCTTCGAGCGACCCGTGGAGACGTAGTCGATGATGTCGGGGAACTTCACGCCCGTCTTCTGCATGTAGGGAACGCTAATCGCCCAGTTCTCGTACCCCGAACCGAACGCGACCGAACCGTTCCGGGGGTCGACGCTCCAGTCGTCGATGAACTCCTTCGGGGCCATCTTGCGAATCAGTTCGTTCACCTCGGAGATGATGTCCGCGAACCGCTTTTGGAGCGATTCGGGCGTGAGTTTCAGCTCCTTGATCGCGCGGTCGACCTTGTTGATGAACAGGGTCGGCTTCACTTTCTCGCGCAGCGCCTGGCGGAGAACCGTTTCGGTCTGGGCCATGACGCCCTCGACCGCGCAGACGACCACGATCGCCCCGTCGACCGCTCGCATGGCGCGCGTCACGTCTCCGCCGAAGTCGACGTGCCCGGGCGTGTCGATGAGGTTGATGAGGTGCTGCTGGCCCTCGAACTCGTGCACGATCGTGACGTCCGCGTTGTTGATCGTGAGCAGGCGGGCCTGCTCCTGCTCGTCGAAGTTGAGGTAGAGCTGCTTTCCCGCGAGCTCGTTCGAGATCATGCCGGCGGCGGCGAGGAGGTTGTCGGAGAGCGTCGTCTTCCCGTGGTGGATGTGCGCGATGATCCCGATGTTCCGGATCCGGTCGACGTTGCGCATCATCTCGGGGATGGCCTTCGCCAGCTCGCTACGAATGTGAGTCATCGCCGCTCCTCTAGGCCTACCGCGCCGATTGGGCGACCCGTTCGACCTCTTCCTTTCGGCCCACGGCGAAGGAGGTCAGGTCACCCTTGGCCGCGAGACGGATTTCGTCCGCGAGACAGGTGTGGATCGGTTTCGTGGACTTGTGCGACGCTTGGATCGCCCCGAGGGCAATGTTGCGGATGGCGACGTTCAGGCGGCGCGACGGGGACGCGTCGACCGCCCGGGGAACCGAGATACCGCCGAACTGGAGCCGGGTGACTTCCTCCCGAGGCGCCGCGTTCTCGACCGCATCGACGAGGAGCTGCAGAGGATTCTTCTCTTCCTTCTTCGCGATCTCGGCGAAGGCCTTGCGTATCGTCGCGAGGGCCTTCCCCTTTTTGCCGGTGAATTTCCCACCCTTCATCAGGTGGTTCGCGAGGCGCTCGACCAGATGCATCCGGGTCTTGAGGAACGGCTTCCCGGTGAGCTTGCCCTCCGTATGGGGCGCGTAGATCGGATGCAGGTAGATGTACGGCAGGAGCCCCGGGTCGTGGACCTCGACCCCCTCGAACGGGTACTTGCCGAAGAGCGGAGGAAGGGGGAAGGGCGGGGGAGGCGGCGGCACCTGCCGGTGGACGATGGGGCCCGTTTCCTCCTCGGAGGGCTCCGGGGGCCGCATCGACTCGGGATTCCCGCTCATCGGGCCGGCTTCTCCTTGCGTCCGCGCACGAGCTCGTCCAGCGAGACGCTGTTCACCTGGATCACCTTGTATCGGACCCCGGGGATGTCCCCGTACGACCGGCCCATACGGCCGCCGATTCCTTCGACGAGGACCTCGTCATGCTCGTCGATGAAGTTGATCGCACCGTCCCCGACCGCGAACGCCGTCACCTGACGGCCGTTCTTGATGAGCTGGACCTTGATGCACTTACGAATCGCCGAGTTCGGTTGCTTCGCCTCGACGCCGACTTTCTCGATCACGATCCCACGCGCTTGGGGAGCCCCTTCGAGAGGGTCCGAACGCTCCTTGAGATGCAAGGTTCGCCGCTTGTAATAGCGGTCCGACCAGCGCCGACGCTGACGGAGGGTGGCCAGACGGCCCGCTGTGTTGAGCCCCGATGGCGGCGACATATCGGCGGAGGGGCCGACCACCAGGTAGTGGTATTTAAGGTCCTTGCCGCGTCGTGCACGGCGGTGGACGGGAACGCTCGGTACTGACGGAATGAACGAGGTTTCGCGACGCTCCGACGTGGCCAACACCGTGTCCGGCCGACCCGCGCGCCGGACCCCGCGGGCTCGAGTCCGGGCCGAGTGGAATCGGCTGAGTCGAACGATCCGGGCCTGTCAATTGTGCCCTCTCGGAGCGGTTCGGACGCAAGCGGTCGTATACCGAGGCGGCCCAGCACCTCGCGTCGTCTTCATCGGCGAGGCGCCCGGGGCGGAGGAGGACCGCACGGGACTCCCGTTCGTCGGTCGCTCGGGTCGGGAGCTCGACCGGGCCGTCGGGGCCATCGGTCTCCCCAGCGAGGAGTACGGAGTCCTCAACGTCCTCAAGTGCCGGCCACCCGCGAACCGTTTCGACCCGAGCGCGGCTCGGACCTGTCGCCCCTACCTCGACCGACAACTCGAGCTCCTGCGTCCCGATGTGATCGTGACGCTCGGGGCCCGAGCGCTGCGGACCATCGACCCGACGGCCCCACCGATGCTCGAGGCGGCCGGTCGACCCCGGACGCACGGTGGGATTTCCCACTTCCCCCTGATCCACCCGGCCGCGGCTCTCCGGTCCCGAAGGCTACGGGAACGTTGGGAGCACGATGTCCAGAGCCTCGGACGGTGGCTCGCCGAACGGCCCGCGTAAATCCCTATAACTCAGGCCGGGCTCCCTCGGTCGTGCGAACGGTCGAGCTGTTCCTGTTGGAAGGTTCGTACCAAGCGGTGGACGACGGAGTCGTCGTCGAACTGTTCGGTCGAACGCGCGACGGGGCACCGATCGTGGCCCGCTACTACGGGTTTCGTCCCTACTTTATGGTCACGGAGCCGACGGACGAAGTACGCGCCCGACTCGCCGCCGACAAGGAGATCATTTCGGTCCAGGACATTTCCACTTGGGTCGCCGGCCAAGAGAAACCGGCGCTGCGCGTCACCCTCCACCGCCCCTGGCTCGTTCCGCAATACCGCGACCAGTATCGACGCCGGGGCGACGAAACGAGCGTCCTCGCCTGCGACATCCCGTTCGTCCATCGGTTCCTCTACGACAAGCACCTCGGTCTCGCCGTCGCGTTCGAAGCCGAAGATGAACCCGAGGACGTCCGCGCTCGCTACACCGTTCCGGATGTCGTCCGGGTGGTGACGGACAACGGCCACGACATCCGGTCCACGGAGGTGTTCCGGCCCTCGTTGCGGGTCCTCTCGTTCGACATCGAGAACGCGATCCGGACCCGGACCATCTTCACGATCTGCGGCGTTTCGGTGGGCGGTGGCCGGCCGCGCACCACCTTCCGCATCCACAACACGGAGGAACGCCGGCTCATCGAGGAGTTTGTGAAGACAATCATCGCCGATGACCCGGACGTGATCACGGGCTACAACATCGGGGGCTACGACTTCCCCTTGCTCGTCGAACGGGCGGCGGCCACCGGACTCGGACCGCTCGCGATCGGGCGAGAGCGTTCGGCCCCGCGAGAGATGGGCGAGCGCCTCTGGAAGGTGACCGGGCGGGCCGTGGCGGACGCCTGGTGGTCGGTTCGACGCGACCTGAAACCCAAGCAGGAAACGCTCCAGTTCGTCGCGCGGACCCTGCTCGGCGACTCGAAGCTGGACGTCGACCGTCGGGAGATCGAGAGGGAGTGGGCGGCCGACCAGGACCGCGTCATGGAATACTGCGAGCACGACGCCGACCTCGCGCTCCGGATCCTCCAACGCCTGAGGACGGTGGAGAAGGCGGCCGACCTCGCGACCGTCGCCCACCTCCCGCTCGAGGAGGGGATGAACGGGCGGACCTCGTTGTACATCGACGCGCTCCTCATCCCGCGGGCGGACGCGAAAGGCGTCGGGGTGCCGATGAGCCATTTCGCGGGTCGCGAGAACCCGATCGAGGGCGGCTACGTACACCCGATCCGGCCCGGGATCTACCGATGGGTCGTCGTCCTCGACTTCAAGTCGATGTATCCGTCCATCATCATCTCCCGAAACCTCTGCTTCACGACCCTCTCCCCCGAGGGATCCACCGTCGCGCCGTCGGGCGCCCGGTTCCTCGCGGCGTCCGTTCGGCGCGGGATCATCCCGGAGATCCTAGCGGACCTGCTCGCCGACCGCACTCGATTCCGCCAGGCCGGCCAGGCGGCCACCAGCGCGGAGATGAAGGAGTACTACGACGGCCTCCAGAACGCCGTCAAGGTCCTCATGAACTCGTTCTACGGTGTTCTGGCCTCGAGCTTTTACCGGTTCACGAACAAGGACATCGGGGCCGCGATCACCGCGTTCGGACGCGAGGCGATCACCTCCATCATCCGCGACCTCGAGGCCGACGGGTTCGACGTCGTCTATTCCGATACCGACTCGGTCTTCGTCCGGTCCCCGGTCGCGTCGCTCGAAGGAGCGCGGGAGTTCGGAGAGAGGGTCGCGAAGCGGTTCACGCACGAGGGCGTTACGTTCGAGTTCCAATCGGTGTTCGAATCGTTCTTCTCCCATGGGGTGAAGAAACGCTACGTCGGCCGGACCGCGTGGCCCGTCGAGGACCTCGTCGTCCGAGGTTACGAGACCCGACGAACGGATGCCTTCGACTTCCAGTCCGCGGCCCTTCTCGAGGTCTTCGACCTCGTCCTCAGGGGGGACACGGACGGGGCGGTGCGCCGGGCCCGAGAGCTCGTGCAGTCCGTCCGGAACCGCGAGGTCCCCGTCGAGCGACTGGTCATCGCCCGCACGGTCCGGGCCGAGAGCGAATACAACGAATCGACCCGGGAATCGCTGCCCTTCCTTCGCGTCTTCAAGCAGCTTCGCAGCGAGGGCTACGACGTCATTCCGGGGATGCGGGTCGCGTGGATCGTGACCGATTCCCGGAAGACCCCTCAGGAGATCGAACCGTGGGTCGAGGGTCGACCGTTCACGAAGGAGGCCGATTGGGAGTACTACGCCGACCGGGTGGCCCAGACGCTCGCCCGAGTGACGGAAGTGTTCGATTGGGACGCCGCCGCGCTCCTTCGCGGAAGCCACCAGCGGCGGCTCGCCTCCCCTCCGGAGGCCCCTCGCCCTCCCGAGACGACCGCCCCGCCCGCGACGCTCGACACCCCGCTCTCGGAAGTCGGTAAGCCCGCGAAGCGGCGGGGTTCGACGCGGAGCCTCACCGACTGGCAGTGATTCGGTCCGGACTCAAGTCTCGGCTACCGGCTTCTCGGGCCGACCCTCCGGCGGGAAGACCGATTCCCCCCGTAACGCGAGGATCGCCCCGAGCACCGCGACCGGTATCCCGAGAACCCCGATGAGCGGGAGGGCGATTCCGAGCACCCCTGCGGACAACAGCAGCGTGAAGACCGGAATCCCGGTCATGAGCATCGGTGGGATGACCAGACCGACTTTGTCGATGGCGAGGAAGTAGAGCGCCGGCGCGATGAAGAAGCTGGTCAGCCCGCAGAGCGCGAGCAGGAAGGCGGGAATCGGAGCCACGCTGACGAGGCCGGACCAACCTCCCGGGAACACCGGGGCCACGAGCACGATGAGCAGGCCGGCCGCCAGCATCGACTGACCCACTACGGCCGACGGGGCGGTAGTGCGATTGGCTCGCGCGGTGAGGAGGAAGTAGAAGGCCACCGTGAGCGGAACGCCGGGGACCGCAAGCCAGCCCCATCCGTGCACGGCCGCGAGGCTCTGCCCGCCGACGATGGCCATCGTGCCGCCGGCCAGGCTGATGACCAAGCCCACGGCGAAGAGGGGGGTCGCGATGTGGGAACGGTACGCGCCGAGGATCAGCGCGACCACGATCGGCGTCAGGACGACGTCTCCGATCAGTGAGAGGAGGGACGAATCCACCGGTCCCGCGAGGTACGTGGATGCGAGGACGGAGACCTGCATCCCAAAGAGCAGTCCGATTCGAACGTACGCCATCGGGTCGCTCCAGAGCGCCCGGAACTCGCGCCCGTGACCGGACGCGACGGCCCAACCGGCGTAGACAACCCCCCCGAACAGGAACGGGTAGGCGAGGATCGCCGAGGGAGCGGTCCCGGGCGTCACCCACAGGACGAACAGGTAGTAGCAGGCCCAAAGAAAGGCCGAGAAGAGGGAGGCGAGGACCGCCCACCAGACGATGCGTTGGCTCACCGCCACGCGAGAACGTTAGTTTCGGTCCGCCATAATCGTTGCCGAATCTTCCGACATCCCGGGAGGCGGCCCCGGCGGTCGCTACGAGTACCCTTCGAAGGCGAGACCGTGAGCGGGCACGGACACTCCGGTACCCCGCTCGACATGCCCGACCTCGATCGCGTCCGGGGCTCCCGCCCGGGCCAAGCGGCGCCGGGTCTCGGCGAGCCGGGTTCGGGAGACCACGAGAACGAATCCGATCCCCATGTTGAACGTCTGGAACATCTCCTCATCGGGGAGGCTTCCCAACTCCTGGATCCATCGGAAGAGGGGTGGCACCTCGGGCCACCGGTCGAAGACGAAGGAGACCCGGGAATGGAGGCGCACCATGTTGCGGACGCCACCGCCGGAGAGGTGCGCGAGTCCGTGCGTCGCCGAGGAATCGGCGAGGGCGTCCGCGAGGACCGAATAGATCCGGGTCGGGGTGAGGATCTCTTCACCGACCGGTCGGACACTACCGGATCGCGGCCGGAGCAGGTCGACCGCTCGTTCGGCGAGCAATCGCCGAAGGAGGGTCAATCCGTTCGCGTGCACGCCGGAAGAGGGGACACCGAGCAGTCGGTCTCCGGGGCGGATCGCAGTCCCCAGAACGGGACGGCGGCCCCGGGGAAAGAACCCGAACGCCGTGGCGCCGAGGTCGATCCCGTCCACGATCTCCGGAACGATGGCGGTCTCTCCGCCGAGCAGCGAACAGCGCGCCGCCCGGAGTCCTCGGTCGAGTCCCTTTCCGATCCCTCGGAATGCCTCCACGTCGGGATGGTGGCACAGAATGGTGTCCACGAGGCCGGCCGGCCGGGCGCCGACCGAAGCCAGGTCGTTGACGTTCACGCCCACGATATCCTCGCCGACCTCCTCCCAGCGGCCGAGCTGGGCGGCGAGCTTCACCTTCGTACCGACGGTGTCCGTCGTGACGGCGAGGGTCTCCCGGCCGACTCGCAGAAGTCCCGCATAATGCCCCGGCGCTTCGACGACCCGTCCCGCCGATGGCGGAGGTCGGTAGGAGACCTCGCGCAGCAGCGCGGCCAGAGCGGAGGAACGCTGAGCGACGTCGACCCCGCTGCGCGCGTAGGTCCAGCGCCGGTTCGTTCCGGGGGAGGAGACCACGAAACATGGAGGGGCGCGGGAAGAAATACCCTCGCCCCCGGTCGGGGGTCGAGCTATTTACGGCCCCGACCGTCCGAGAGGGCGCATGCCCGGGTCTGCTCGCCGACGGACGGCGCACGCGGCTCGGAGGTCCGATTCCCCGACCGCGCTCATCCTGGCGGGTCGAGCTCTCGTACGGGGGCGACTCCAGCATGTCGAGATCGCGATCGACGACCTCGGTCGGATCCAATCGATCGGGAAGATCCGAGGGGGCGCTCCGCGCCATGACGTCGGCGACGCGGTCATTCTCCCGGCGGCCACGGACCTGCACGTGCACTTCCGGGAACCCGGCGGACCCGCCCAAGCCGAGACCATCGCAAGCGGGACCATCGGCGCCGCCCTCGGGGGAGTGTCGCTGGTCGGTGAGATGCCGAACACTCGTCCTCCGGTCACCGACCTCGAGAGCTGGGAGCAGAAGTCGGACCTCGTGCAGGGCCGGGCGGCCGTCGACGTGCTCTTGTACGCCGCGCCCATCGTCCCCGGCGCGCTCGAGTCGCTTTCCCGGCACGCGGGGGGCTTCAAGGTCTACCTGAGCCCGACCACCAACATCGAAGAGGCCCCGGCCTCCGCCGAGCTCCCCGCGCTCTGGGACCGTCTCGCGGAGCTTCGACTTCCCGTTTCCGTCCACGCCGAAGACCCGAGCCGATTCGTGACCACGGTACGAACGACGTCCCCGGTCGAATGGAACGGCCACCGCCCGCCGGCCGCTGAGGAGGCGGCCCTCGCCGGTTTGACCCGGGCGCCGAAGGCCCTTCGACTTCACGCCGCCCATGTGACGACCGCCGACGGTGTGCGGAAGCTCAGGGCGGCCGGGCTCTCCTTCGAGGCAACGCCCCACCACCTGCTCCTGTCCGAACGCTCGGGGAGGGACGCGCGCTTCAAGGTCAATCCTCCGTTGAGGTCCGAATCCGAACGGCACGATCTCTGGCAGGCGTTCCAACGGGGCGAAGTCCCGATCGTCGCGAGCGACCACGCCCCCCACCCGCGGGATGCGAAAGAGCTCCCGTTCGACCGGGCGCCGAGCGGCGTGCCGGCGGTAGAGACCATGCTGCCGCTCCTGCTCGCCAAGGTTCGGGCGGGCGACCTCGACCTCGCCGTGCTGATCGCATCGGCCTGCGACCGCCCGGCCCGCTGGCTCGGTCAGGCGTCGGGTCGCCTCGTGCCCGGACACCGGGCGAACTTGCTCGTCATCGATTTCACGAAGCGTTCGAAGGTCGAGGGTCGGGGGTTGCGGTCTCCCTGCGGGTGGACTCCGTTCGAGGGTTGGGAGGCCATCCGTCCGCGCGAGCACTATCGAGATGGCGAGCGGATCGTCGAGGGCGGAGAGTACATCGGCCGACCCGTCGGTCGGGTCGTTCGACCCGAATACGCCGCGGGAGAGCCCGACCCCGCGGTCCGGGTCGGAGACTAGGGGACCGCCGGGGGATTCCCCGGCTGGGTCGCTTCGGAGGACGGCGCCGACACTTGGGGATGGGCCCGACGCGGCGGCCAACCGGGCTCGAGGACTCCGACGATCTGCAAGAGGAGGAACACCACGACGATGGCCACGAGCGCGATCAGCGGAATGTCGAGGATCGTGAAGTACGAACGGACGAGGTCCCAGTTCGACCGAAGGACCATCCCCGCGTAGATGAAGGCGACAGTGAACGGTATCGAGCCGAGCAGCGTGTAAGCTCCGAAGCGAACCGGATCCATTTTGGCGGTCCCCGCGGGGTAGCTGATGTAGCTTCGGATGACGGGGACGAGACGCGAAATGGCTACCGTGGCTTCGCCTCGACGGGCGAAGAAACGGTCCACCCGTTCCAGGTGGTGCGGTTGGAGCCGAAGGCGCCCGATCCCGAGACCCAGGATCCGGTGACGCCACCACCGGCCGACGGCATACGCGGCGAAGGAACCGACGAGAGCCCCGGCCAGCGCGGCGGTCAGCGCCCACCCGAAGGAGAACGTCCCCTCGACGACCAAGAAGCCGGCAAACGGTAGGATGACCTCGCTCGGGATCGGGGGGATGCCGAAGCTCTCGACGACCATCAGGGCGAAGAGACCCGGGATCCCGATCGTCGTCATCACGCTCGTGATGAGGTCGGTAACGGACCCAAGGATCGAGAACGTCACAGCCTCAGCGCCCTCCCCAACCGAATCCTCGGTGGGGAATCACGTTCCGGACGGGGGTCCGAACAGGAGGCGAAACGGGGCGTGCAATTGGCTGTTCGTGCGGGCCGGGATCCCGTCGAACTCGAGCGGTGTCGAGCATCCGCCGCACGATACCGCCGGACGCTGGCGACCGAGGGCGATCGACAGCGCGATCCCCACCTCGATCTCGCGGGGACGCTCGGGGGCGGACTCGACCGCCCGGCGGAGCTCCGCGAGGAGGTCCTCTCCGCTTGGCCGGCTCGCCGCACCGCTCATCACAGTTGAAAAACCGAGCGCGCTTTTAAGGGAACCCGGTCGACCCAAGAGGGGCCGTTACGCGCCCTTATCAACGTCCTCGGCCGCTTCCGTGCCCTGGCTACCGGCTCCCTTCTTGGGGGGTTTCTTCAGGATCTCGCCACTGATCTTGTCGAGCTCGGCCATGAGCGAATCGATGTCGGGCTCGGCCTCGCCCGCGGTTGCGGCCGCGGCGGGTGCGGCCACGGCCGCTCCCGTTCCGGCCGCCCGTCCCGAAGGAACGACCGGCGGCGCATGACCCACATCTTCGGGGCCCTCGATGTACGGCGGGGTGGGCCCGCTCGGAGCCGCGGCGGCCGCTCCCGCACCGGCCCCGGCGGGAGGCGCGCCTTGCCAGGCCTGGACCGTGGTGGCGGGAGGCTTGCGCCGGCGCATCAGGAACAGGGCCGCGGCGATGACGCCCGCGGCGATGAGGACGAGGATGGAAACGAGTTCCCACGTGGGGATCGCCGAGGAAGTGGTGCAGCCCCCGTACGGACAGCTCGATTGCGCCTGGACCGTTCCGGTATTGGGGAAGAACCCGGCGGCGATGACGACCGCCAGCATGGCGAGGCCCAATGCGACCGGGACGGTGCGGGAAACTTTTTGTTCTGCCACAGGACGGAAAGGACGGGCCGTCCCTTCTACTTCAAGATGACGGGGGCCCTATGTAAACCTGACGAGGCGCGCGCCGGTGTTATACGAAGGCCTGAGGAGCGGGCCGTCTCGAACCTGACGCTCCGTCCCGACTCGAAATATGATAATAGTCCCGGCTCGTGCTCAACCGAGAATCGATGGACATTCCGTACTCGACGATCTTTGTCGGTCTCCTCCTGGCCTACCTCGTCTACTCGGTCTGGGCCCGCCTCGACGGTCGGTACCCGATCGTGGCCGCTCTCGTTCTCCTGGTCGTGACCGCGGTCGTGGACGCGGCGGGGAACGTAGACGCCGCCAACTCCCTTGCCGAGTATGTCTTCTTCCTGCTCGCGGGAGGAGTCGTACTTCTGGTGATCGAACAGGTCCGGGCGCGACCCGCCGCCCCGTCCGCGCCGGCCTCAGGGAGCCCGGGGGCGAAGGGAATACCGGCCGAGGCGACGGACGAAGGGGAGGGGACGGCCGATCAGACGCTCCACGGCCTCGAGCAGCAACCGGTCTCCCTCGTCGACCGACCGGGTGGCGAGAACGAGTCCCACGAAGACGGCGGCGAAACCAAACCCGAGGATCGGCAAGACCCACCACGGGAGAGTGGGCGCCAGGATCCACAGCACGATCCCGATCGGGATCGCGGTAGTCACGAGGGGCGCGACGAAGTGCCAACGAAACGGATGGACGCCAGTGAGAAACCCGAGTTCGACCAGGGATAGTACGGAATAGGCCGCATTGGCCACGCACCAGGCGATGGCCGCCCCGACGTATCCGTAGAAGGGGACGAGGGCGAAGGCGACGACCACGTCTACGAACCCGGCTACGATCGCATTCGTCGCGAGAAGCCGGGTCTGCCCATACGCCACTTGAACGGCCGCCGCTGGGCCGAGGAGGGTGGTAGCGAAGGCGCCGGCCACCGTGATTTGGAGCGGGAGGACGACACTCGTGTACTTGGCGCCATAGACGAATCCAAGGGAAGCACTCGGGAGGAAGAAGAACAGGAGGAAGAGCGGTAGCGAGATGAGAATCATCCACTTCGTTACGGTCGCGTAGGTGATCGCAATCGACCGCGGTTCGCCCTGACGCAGGAAACGGCTCGCGACGGGGAGGAAGATGTACGACGCCGCGGTGATCCCGATCTGGAGCAAGCGGGAGAGCGTCAGCGACGCCGAGTACGTCCCGACTTCCCCGGCATGAAAGATGCCGAGGACAATGGTGTCGCCAGTGCCCGTGATAGTTCCCATCACTCCGACCACGAAAAGAGGCGCCGCGAACCGCACGAAGTGGGGGAGCGCGGCGGGCGCGAGGGGTCCGGACGGGAGGCGGCGCGGCAGACGACGGACGAGATACAATACGAGCAAGCCCAGGGTGATGGCGTTCGCGAGGGCGTACGCGAGCAACGCGTCCGTGGTGGTGATTCCGAGCGGAGGAACCACGAGGTCGACGGCGAGGAACGCGACGAACAACGCCGGGTTCACGATCTGGATGAACAGGGCGTTCGGCGTGACGTCCTCGTACCCCTGGAAGATGGACGCGATCAAGGTGCTCCCAATGCTCGTGCCGACCGCGATAGAGAAGAACTGGAGCCCGAGAGTGATCGTGGACGACCCGAGTGACTGCCCGATCGCCGGAGCGAACACAAAGAGGAGGGCGGAGCTGACGAGAGCCGCGGCGCCCCCGATCCACAGGGCGCCCCGGATGATGGTCCGACGTTCGGCGTCCGAGCTCGCGTACGGTAGGTTTCGGGCGAGGGCAGTCGGGAGGCCGAGCGTTCCCACGGCTACCATCACCCAGGAGACGGTGAGGCCGAAGGAGAAGGCGCTCCAGTCCGCGACCGAGATACTTCGGACGATTACGACCCGCGCGACGAAATTGAGCGCGACCAGGAGAAGCGTGGAGACCAGCAGGAAGAGGGTCCCCTTGGTGACGCTCGAGAGCCCCTCCCGGACCACCGCATCGGAATCTGTGGCCACGAGCTTCGCCTGCCAGTCGGCTTCCCCGCGGGACGGTAAAAGTGTAGCGTTCCGAAGGCAGGGTCAGGATTCTAGTAGCCGACCTCCGCTGACCCTCACGTGGGCGTTCCCGGTCCGGGGGTCGGCGAATGGGCGGTGGCGCTGCTTGCGTGGGCGGCCCTCGCGGCGATCGTCGGCGAACTCGTTCGGGCCCTGACCGCTCGCTTCGTGCCGCTGTGGCGACACCCCGAGCCGATCGAGCGGGGGCTCCTCGACTTTTTCCTCGGCGGCGGACTGCTCTATCTCGTCGCGGCGATTCCCTGGGAAGCGTTCGTGGTTCCCATCGTCTACTTCCTTCCCTTCGCGGCCGGGGTCGGGTTGATGGTCATCGTGATCCGGTCCTCCCGGCGACCGGGGTGGACCCACGAGCTCCTCGCCTCATTCGCCCCGCTTCGTCGACCGGTCTACCTCGTCGCGATCCTCTCCGCCCTGGGGTTGTTCGTGGTGGAACTGTCGGTCGCCACCCCCATCGGCACCGGCAATACGTTCGACTCGAGCCTCCTCACCCTGTACACCAGTCTCCTCTTGCAGCACCATACTACCCCCCTCTCCTTCGCCCCGTACGCATCCACCGGCATCCTCTACCCGCAGGGTACGACTGCGTGGCTCGGCTGGGCCCAGATCGCCTTGGGACCGCCGCCGGCGAGGACCGCGCTCCTCGTGACCCCGCTCTTCTTCGGCCTCGCACCGCTCGGCGGGTTCGTCTTCGGCCGACGCATGATGGGCAGCGACCGCGCCGGCCTAGCGGTGGCCCTGCTCCTCGCGTGGGTCGGACCCGGCACCCGGGGCGTCGTCTACGGGAGCAACGACTTCGTTCTCGCGTTCCCGCTCGTGCTCTTGCTCGCCGGGCAAGCCGTCGTGTGGCTTCGCTCTCCGCTGCCCCGGTTCTCCGACGCGTTCGCCTTCGGCCTCTTGACCGGCTACTCGGCGGCCATCAACCCGGTCGGGGCGGAGTGGTTGCTCCTGGCCCTTCCCATCACAGCCCTCCTCACGTACCCACGCTTCGGGGGCCTCGCACGCGGTTGGCTCGTTCGCTGGGGAGTCGCCGTGGGAGCGACCCTGCTGGGGGTCATCCCCTCGATCTACGTTCTCGTGCTGGGTCGTTCGAGTCCGGGGTTCGTCCCCGGCGCGACCTCCGGACTTCCGGGAAGACCTCCGGGGATCAACGGTTCTCAGTTTGCGGGTGCCATCGACCCGTTCCTCTTCGGGTCCTCCGACACCGGACTCTCTCCGCTCGCGGCGTTGCGCCTCGAGCTCGCGGTCTTGATCGTCCTCGGGCTCGTCCTGCTCGTCGTCGTCCGTCGTGACTCGGCCCTCGGAGGCTACTTCGACACGTTCCGAACGTTCGTGATCGGCGCGGGAGCCGTGATGATCGGTCTCCTGGCCATCGTCTGGGCGGCGAGCAGCGGTTTCGGCCCGGCCGTCGCGGTCGCCCATCTGACGAGCGCGGCCGAGCTCTCGATCTGGCTGTTCACCCTCTACGGACTCATCGCGGCAGTACCTCTCGTGCTCGCGCTCGAGAGGTTCGTGGGTTGGGTTCGTCGCACCGGTCCGGTCGTGGAGAAGGGCCGAGGTAGGTCCCCCGCCCGTTGGTCAACGAACGGGACACCGTCGGTGATGCGGGCAGTGATCCCGATGGTGGTCGTTCTCGTGCTCGTGGTTCCCGGCGTGGTGTTGACCCCGACTCAGCTCCCCCCGGCGCTCTCGGCGATCTATCACGACTTCGGGAACGTGACCGGGGCAGATTTCGACCTGCTGCAGTATGCGGGGTCGGTCCTCCCCGAGGGGGCGAGAGTGCTGGTCGCGCCCGGGAGCGCCGGAGAGTTCCTGCCCGGATACTGTACCAACCTCGTTCTCCTGTACCCGATGGTGCCGGGATTTCGGACGGTGAACGCTTCCTACCAGCGGCTCGTCCGCGACCTTCCGAACGGGACGCTCGACCCCGCCGACACGCAAGCGCTGGTCGCTCTGGACGTCCAGTACGTCGTCGTGACCGGCAACAACTCGAACCTGTGGCCGGCGTTCTCCCCTGCGCCGTTCGTGGCGGACCCGACTACCTATCAGCAACTGTTCCACGAGGGCGATGCCTATCTCTTCGCCTCGTTCGAGTGACGGGGGCGCGCGGGGTCGTTACACGAATTCATCGAGAAGACTCTCGCGTCCCTTGAGACCGGCCGGCTGCGTCGCGAGCGGGCCGGCGGCGAACACTTCCTCAAGGTCCTCGTAGGTGGGGCGGTCGACCGAGTAGAACAGGCCGATGGGGATCTTGTCGCCCCATTCGAGCGAGCGCTGCCAGGCCGCGACGATGTCGCTCGGGTTGTGACCCGCGCTCTCGAGCTTGTAGACCCGCTGCCGGAAGAAGTCGAACGTGTTGAGCTTGTTGTACGTCACGCAGGGAGAGAACACGTCGACGAACGCGAAGCCCTTGTGCGCGATGCCGTTCGCGACGAGGTCGGTGAGGTGCTTCACGTCCCCCGAGAAGCCGCGGGCCACGTAGGTCGCCCCGCTCGCGAGCGCGAGCGCGATCGGGTCGATCGGGCTCTCGATGACCCCGGTCGGGGTCGACTTGGTCTTCTGACCCATGGTCGACGTGGGGCTCGCCTGACCCGTGGTGAGCCCGTAGATCTGGTTGTCCATGGTGACGTACGTCAGGTCGACGTTCCGCCGCATCGCGTGGATGAAGTGGCCGGCGCCGATCCCGAAGCCGTCCCCGTCGCCGCCCGTGGCGATGACCGTGAGGCCGTGGTTCCCCCATCGGATGCCCTCGGCGAGCGGGATCGCTCGGCCGTGGATCCCGTGGAATCCGTACGAGGAGAGGAAGTGTGGGAGGTTCGACGAGCAACCGATCCCGGAGACGATGACGACGTTGTGACTCGGGATCTTGAGTCGCTTCAACGAGGACTCCACCGCGGCGACTACTCCGAAGTCGCCGCAGCCCGGGCACCAGGTGGGTTTGACGTCCGTCTTTCCGACCACGGGGAGCGGTGTCAGGGGCGTCGTCGTGGGCGTGGCCGCCGTGCTGTCCGCCATCTCAGTTCACCTCGAGCGCCCGGGCCACGATCTCGTGCGGGAAGAACGGTTCGCCGTCGTACTTCAAGAAGTGGTCGGAAACGTAGATTCCCGTCTCGGCCCGAAGCAGCCGGCCGAACTGGCCCGAGTAATTCGCCTCGATCAGGAGCGTGCGCCGCGTCCGCGCGAACGCCGCCCGAACCGCGTCGGGGTCGAGCGGGTAGACGGTCGGGAAGTGGAGCAGGTTCGTCGCCTTCCCGCGCTCGCCCAGGAGAACGACCGCGTCGCGGACCGCCCCGACCGTGGAACCCCACGTGACGAACGTCAGGGGCGCATCGGCGGGTCCTTCGAACACCGGGGGAGGGGCGTCCTTCGCGATCCCGTGGAGCTTCTTCATTCGCTTGTCCATCATCCGCTGCCGCTCCGAGACCCACATCGGGATCCCCGCGCGGGTGTCCGAGATGAGGTGTCCGCGCTCGTCGTGCTCGTCCGAGCCGGCGATGTAGTTGAGGCCGGGCTGGCCGGGGAACGCGCGGGGGGAGACACCGGATTCGGTGTACTGGAAGCGTCGGTAGTCGTGCCCGTTGGGGGAGACCGTGAAGAGGGACTCGACCGGGACGTTCAGGTTGATCTCCTCCCGGTCCACCGTCATCATGCTCTCGGAGAGGTGGAAGTCGCTCGCCAGGAGCACGGGGGTCTGCCAGCGCTCGGCCAGGTCGAACGCGGTGATGGTGGCGCGGTACGCTTCCGCCGGGTTCGAGGGAGCGAGGATGGCCCGAGGGAACTCCCCCTGGCCCGCGCCGAGCATCTGGTTCAAGTCGCCTTGTTCGGTCTTCGTCGGAAGTCCGGTAGAAGGACCCGCACGCTGCGCTTCCACGACCACGACCGGTGTCTCCGTCATCCCGGCCATCCCCAGGCCCTCGGTCATGAGCGCAAAGCCTCCGCCGCTGGTCGCGGTCATCGACCGAACTCCCGCGAACGACGCCCCGATGGCCATGTGGATGGCCGCGAGTTCGTCTTCCGCCTGCTTGACCACGACGCCGATGGAATGGGAGTGGGCGGCCATCCAGTGCATCACGGTCGACGCCGGGGTCATCGGGTACTGCGCGAGGAACTTACAACCCGCCGCCGCCGCGCCGAGCGCGATCGCTTGGTTTCCCGTCATCAGGAGCTTCGGATTTCCGCGCTTCGAGAGGGCGTGGTCGTGCGGATGCGCCTGTTTCTCGGCGAAATGATAGCCGTCGGCACTCGCGCCGAGGTTCCAATCGACGACGTCCCCGGCCTTCCTCCCGAAGGAGTCGGTCAGGACCCCGTGCAGCAGGTCGAGGGGGATGCCGGCGAGGAACGCCGTCGCACCGACGCCCGCGGCGTTCTGCAGGATCGATTGACTCGTGTACTTCCGAGCGATCTCAAGGGTCGGTACCGCGAGGGGCCGGACCCCCGCCGGTAGGTCGGTCGCCGCGAGAGTGAACTTCTCGGGGTCGTGGATCACCGTCCCGCCCGGCCGGATCCCCGCCGAATGAATATCGACCGTGGCTCGGTCGAGAGCGTACAGGATGTCCGCCCCGTCTCCCGGGGAGTATGGCCGCCCTTCGGACGCCCGGGCCTGGAACCAAACGTGACCCCCGCGGATCACCGATTGGTACGCATTGAGGCCGAAGAGGTGCAGGCCCATCCGAGAGAAGCTTCGGGCGACCGACTCGCCGAGCGAAGCGATGCCGTCCCCGGCCTGACCGCCGACGCGGACGGCAATCTCGTTCATGCGCCTATCGAGCGTCCGTGCGTATTAATCGGTTCTGTCAAGTAGAAATGTCCACAACCCTTAGAGGCGCGACCGATTGGGGCTCTCATGGCCGGTGACGTGACCGTCCTCCTGTTCGCGACGGCTCGGGTCGCGGCGGGAACGCCCCGGCTACGATGGTCGGTTGGTCGGCAGGGAGTGAGCGCGCGATCCCTCGTCCGCGCTTTGGGGGAATCGTATCCCCAACTCGTCCCGACCCTCCGGTCGAGTCGATTTGTCCTGAACGGTCAGTACCTCTCTACCCTCACCACCAAGGTGCGTCCGGGCGATGAGTTCGCAGTGCACCCACCGTATGGGGGCGGCTGAGAATGACCGTTCGCTTCACGCGACGACCGCTCTCCTTCTCCGCGGCAATGCGGGTCCTGGAGGGGCCCGGGCTCGGGGGGATCGTCGTGTTCGCGGGTCGGGTCCGTCCCGACCGCACGCGCAGTGGAACGGTCCGTGCGCTCGATTACGAGGCGCACCAGCCTCTGGCCCGGACGGTGCTTTCCGACCTCGAACGTACGGCTCGGAAGCGCTTTCGCGCGGGGCGAATCGTTCTCTGGCATCGGCTGGGCACGATTCCGGTCGACGAAGCATCGGTCCTCGTCGGAGCCGCCGCGGCCCATCGGGCCGAGGCGTTCGCGGCCGCCCGGTTTCTTATCGAGCAGCTGAAGACGAAGGCTCCGATTTGGAAGTCGGAGCGAGCACGACCCGTGCGTCGACCGCGACGACGCCCTCGTGGATTGGACGGACGATCAGCGGGTTGATGTCGAGCTCGACGACATCCGCCAATTCCATCGCGAGCTGAGAGACGCGTTCGATCACTTCCGTCAACGCCTCGACATCGCTCGGCGCCTCGCCGCGGACCCCTTTGAGGAGCGGATACGCCTTCAACGACTGGACCATATGGAGCGCCGAGAGCGGTCGGACCGGGGCGAGACGGAACGTAACGTCCCGGAGCACCTCGACGTAGATCCCTCCGAGCCCCAACGCGATGATCGGCCCGAAATGCGGGTCGCGCTGGACGCCGACCAGGACCTCCTTGCCGTCCGGGACCTCGGCTTCGACCTCGAACCCTTCGATCCGGGCCTCGGGCGCTTTGGCCTGCAACGATTGATGCATCGCCTGCCACGCCGTGCGCAGCGACCCCGCGTCGTGGAGCCCGAGCGCCACCCCGCCGACGTCCGTCTTGTGGGAGAGGTCGGGGGAGACGACCTTGAGCACCACCGGGAACTCGATGGCCTCCGCCGCTTCGAGCGCCTGGTCGAGCGTCTTGACGACCTTCACATCGGGGAACCGGATCCCGTAGGCGACGAGCAGGGACCGGGCGGCGTAGTCCGGCAGGACCGTCATGCCCGCTTGTCGAGCGCGATCGATCGTGGCCTGAGCCCCCGAGCGGTCGACGGAGAACTCCGTCACGATCGTCCGAGGCCGGGTCCACCAAGCGTGGTATCGCGCGAGCGCTCCGAGCCCCTGGGTCGCCTCTTCCGGGAAGGTGAAGGTAGGGACTCCGTTCTCCTCCAGGAGGGAGACCTCCCGAGAGAGGTCGTTCACGCCGAAGAGGCAGGCGGTGATCGGCTTTTGCGTCGAAGCCTTCGCGTCGAGGATCGCCCGCGCCACCGACTCGCCGGTCATCGTCGCGGTCGGGGTCGTGATGACGAGCGCCCCGTTCATCTCCGGCCCCTGAAGGAGGGTCTTCAACGTCTCCCGGTACTGGTCGGGATTCCCGTCGGCGGTCATGTCGAGGGGATTGGCGATCGACGCCGAGGTGGGAAGGCGCAGTCGAAGCTCGTCGTGCAGCGCTTGCGGGAGCTGCGGGAGCGCGAGACCGTGGCGGATCGCGGAATCCGCGGCGACGATCCCCGGACCTCCGGAGTTGGTGAGGATCATGAGGCGGGGTCCCTCGAGCTTGAGTCCCGACGCGAAGATCTTCGCCGTTCGGAACAACTCCCCGAGGGTCTCGATCCGTTGCACGCCCGCCTGCTCGAAGAGCGAATCGTAGAGCTGGTCGCGACCCGACTGCGCGAGCGAACCGGTGTGGCTCTTCGCGGCCCGCTCCCCCGCGACCGTCCGACCGCTCTTGATCACGAGGACGGGTTTGTGTTCGGTGACCTCGCGGGCCGTCTCGAGGAACCGGCGACCGTCGACGAGGCTCTCGACGTAGAGGAGGATGACCTTGGTGGCCTCGTCCTTCCCCAGCGAATAGAGGAGGTCGTTCTCGTCCACTCCGGCCCGATTGCCAACGGAAACGAATCGGGAGAATCCGATCCGCTCTGTCGTTCCGTAAGCGAGGATTCCCGCGCACAGCGCTCCGCTCTGGGAGACGAACCCGATGTTCCCTCGCGGGGGTAGGTTCTCGCTGAACGTGGCGTTGAGGCTCACGTCGGGCGCCGTGTTGATGACCCCAAAGCAGTTGGGGCCGACGACCGACATCTTGTACTTCGCCGCCCGCCGGACGACGTCGGCTTCGAGCAAGCCTCCGGCCTCGCCCATCTCCCGGAATCCCGAGGAGATGACGACCACCCCGCGGGCGCCCATCTTTCCGAGATCCTCGACGACGTCCGCGACCGCCGGGGCCGGCACGATGATGACTCCGAGGTCCGGTCGCTCGGGAAGTTCCGAGACGCTCGGGTAGCATCGGACCCCCGAGACGCTCTTCGAGGAGGGATTCACCGGGTAGACGACCCCTTTGAATCCCGCCTGGATGATGTTGCGGAAGAGGCTCGTCCCGACCTTTCCCGGTTTGTTCGACGCGCCGACGACGGCCACCGACGAGGGGAGGAACAGTTCGTCCAAGTCGCTCGAACCGCCGCTCGTCATGGTCTTCTCCTCAAGTACGGCTCCTCGGACGGGCAGTCCGTTATATAGCCACCTCCCCGTTCCGCGCCGCGTGACCGCCGAAGGAGAGCCCGAGCACTCCTCCGCGCCCCCGGCCAGGCCTCCGCAGCCCGCCGCTCGACCCGCCCCGCGGGGCATCCTCCAACGCATGGACAAGGGAAGAATCCAGCACGTTGTGGCGGTCGGCAGCGGTAAGGGAGGCGTGGGCAAGTCCTCGGTCACCGCGCTCCTCGCCATCGAACTCGCGCGCCAGGGCCGGCACGTGGGGATCCTGGATGCGGACATCACGGGCCCTTCGATCCCGAAGCTCCTCGGCCTCACCGGCCCGCTGACCGACGCCGGCGAAGGGATCGAACCGGCCGTTAGCCCTGCGGGCATCCCAGTGGTCTCCTCTCAGTTCATGGTCGAGGACGAACAGACACCGGTGATCTGGCGCGGCCCGCTGGTGACGCGCCTCATCACCCAGTTCTTCGGTAGCGTGCACTGGGGGGAGCTCGATTACCTGCTCATCGACATGCCGCCGGGGACGAGCGACGTCCCGCTCACCGTCTTTCAGACCATCCCGATCGACGGGATGGTGTTCGTTCTGACGCCCCAGGACCTCGCGGCGCTGATCGTGAAGAAAGCGATGAACATGGCCCGCGACCTCCATGTCCCGTTGCTCGGGGTGGTCGAGAACATGTCGTGGCTCACCTGCCCCCACTGCCAGGAACGGATCGAGCTGTTCGGACCGAGCCGGGTCGCCCGCGTCGCCCAGGAGTATGGGATCCCGGTGCTGGGGAGCTTGCCCGTTCTCTCGCCGGTTTCGGAGCTCTCGGACGTGGGTCGACTCGGGGAACTCACCGCCCCCGAGGTCACGGCGCTCGCCGAGATGTTCGTTCGCGCCGTGGACGACGTTACGAAGAACCGGGTGACGGTGCTCTAGCCGCCCGGAGCTCGGAGAACCGGACGACCTCGCTCGGGAGACCGCGCCGACCGAGCGCGGTCCGCAGTCCCTCGATGTGCGCGTCGCCGAGGACCACGGCCATCCGCCGATATCCTTGCTGCCGGAGCGAAGT
>Ga0074044_10001297_pt1 | contig 22876 bp, 24 predicted proteins | sample BogForMeECP23OM1_FD_94443 | JGI IMG/M metagenome (GOLD analysis project Ga0074044, IMG submission 94443) | Bog forest soil microbial communities from Calvert Island, British Columbia, Canada - Bog Forest MetaG ECP23OM1 | ecosystem: Environmental > Terrestrial > Soil > Wetlands ... | reverse complement strand
TCGCGCCGAAACCCGCGCAGCGCCCGGAACGCCAGCACGCTCGAGACCGTCACGCGCGCCGGCCGCTCCTTGGCCAGGTACGCGAGCACGAGCGCCGGGACGAGGGCGAGAAAAACGAGCGCGCCTGGATAAAGGAGCCCCATCGGATAACTCTTCAGTGCGCCAGGCCCAGGTCGCGCACCGCGCGCACGAAGAACTGCTGGAAGTCCTGGTCCGTCGTGTAGAGCGCGTAATGCAGCCCGCGCTTTACGCAGAACGATTTTATTTCGCGCGTCAGGCGCAGCATCGTCTCGCGATACTGCGTTCGTTCGCGGTCGCCGATCGATACGCGCAGCCGCTCGCCCGATTCGGCATCGACCACCTCGACGTCGCCGTCCAGGCCCTGGCCGTTAAGCTCCCGTCCGCCAAGAATCTGCACCGCCGTCAAGTCCATCGAGGCCGCGGTGAAGATCCCCAGCCCGCGCGTGACCGAGTTGAGCAGCATCAGGAAGTCGGAAACGATAAACACCTTGCCGGCGCGCCGTATCGCCAGCAGCTCGTTCGCCAGCGAGGTCGCGAAATCGAATTGCCCGCCCGGCCTCAGATCGGCCATGCGCCGCGCAAGCTCGACGATTCGATGGCGGCCGTTGACGAACGACGGATCGACTTTCCCGCCCTTGCCGCCAAGCACGCGCAGCATCACGCGATCGCCGCTGGCGAGCGCGACGTAGGCCAGCGCGAGCGCGGTCAGCATCGCGGATTCGAACTTGCGGTCGCCCGCCGGATACCCCATCGACGCGCTCGCATCGACGAAGATGTACGTGAGCAGGTCTTCCTCTTCCTGGAAAAGCTTGATGTAGAGTTTATCGCTGCGCCCGTATAGTCCCCAATCGATGTGGCGAAAGTCGTCGCCGGGCGAGTAATGGCGGAAATCGTTGAACTCGAGCGATGAGCCGCGCTTGGGCGACAGGTGCATGCCCCGGCCCAGCCCGGCATAGCGCTGGCGGGTTCTGATCCTGAGCTTTTCGAGCCGGGCGAGAAAACCCGGTGTAAACTCATCCGGCAGTCCGAACATCGGCTACGTGCGCGGCTTCTTGAGCCGCTTTATCACCTGCTCGAGGATCGATTCGGAAGAAACACTTTCGGCTTCGGCCTGGAAGTTGAGCAGCAAGCGATGCCGCAGGCACGGCACGATGGCGTCGTCGATGTCGTCGTAGCTGACGCTGACCCGGCCCGCCAGCAACGCGTTAACCTTGGCGCACAGAATCAACGCCTGCGCACCGCGCGGGCTCGGGCCGAAGCGCAAATATTGCGAGACCTCGGGAATCGCGCCCGGACCGCCGGGAGTGCATCCGCCGATCACGCTGATGATGTACCGCTCGAGCGGTTCGGCCACCATCACCTCGCGCACCAGAGCCTTGTGCTCTTCGATCGCCTGCGGTGCGCGCGAAGGCTCGAACAGCGGCTGAATCCGGCTGTGCGCCGTACCGGTGGTGCGGTTCAGGATTTCGCGCAGCTCGTCGGGTTTGGGCGATCCCATCACGACTTTGAAGATAAACCGATCCATTTGCGCTTCGGGCAGCGGATAGGTTCCTTCGAGCTCGATGGGATTTTGCGTGGCAAGGACGATATACGGCGGATCCAGGACGTAGGTCGTGCCGAAGACCGTGACCTGGTGCTCTTCCATCGCCTCGAGCACCGCCGATTGCGTCTTCGGCGTCGCGCGATTGATCTCGTCGCCGAGCACCATATGCGCGAAGATCGGGCCATGCTTGAATTGGAACTCGCGATGGCCGTCGGACTCGGTCAGCACCTGCGTGCCGATGATGTCCGAAGGCATCAGGTCGGGCGTGAACTGGATTCGTTTGAAGCTGAGCCCGAGCGTTTCGCTGGCCGCCTTGACCATCAGCGTCTTGCCGAGCCCGGGCACGCCTTCGATCAGAATATGGCCGCCGCAAAACAGCGCGGTCAACATCTTTCGTACGACCTCGCGATGGCCGACGATTACGCGTGCCACTTCGGTCTCGGCGCGCGAGAAAATCTTGCGAAAATCCGCGACCCGCTGATCCGGTGAAGCCTGTTGAGGAGCCGCTCCCATCCGTTGTCCTTCCTTGTCCTGAATCTAGCGAATCATGTCGCGATAGCGCGGCGGCACCAGTTGCCGTTCGTCGGGCGGCGCGTTGTCGCTGGTCGGCGCCAGCGGCGCATTGACGTAAACCGTCGTCGCCGTCGGCCGATCGATGTCAAGTACCGTTTTCCCGCCGCTGCCGGAAGAGGGCTCTCCCGGCAGCCGGAACATCACGTAGCGCGCATCCTTGATGTCAGGCGCAGCGCCCTTCTCGCCGGGCTTCAGGAAGCGCTGAGCATTGGTTGATGTCGGCATCTCGCCGAGATGGGTATCGCCGAGGTTCGAACCCATATCCTTGTCATTTTTGGGATTTCCGCCGGCGGCGGGAACATTACGCGCACTCTTGGCACCCGGCTTCGGGATGTTGCCGGGCCGGTTGGGATCGGGCTGGTTGCCGCTCTCACCGGGGTTATCGCCGGGCTTGTCGGCGCCGCCCTGATTCTTGGCGTCACCGGGCTTGTTGTCGGGGCCCGGATTTTTTGCGTTGGCGGCTTCTACTTGCGCTTCGGCTTTGGCGAGTTCGTTGCGGAGTTCGATGTTCGATCGGTCGCCCTTGTTCTGATCGTTCTTATCGTTCTTCGCCGACCCCTTTGCGCCTTCGTTCTTGCCCGAGTTGTTGCCGTTGCTGCTTTTGCCCGAACCCGGGTTGTTGCCGCCCAGCTTCTGGCCGGCGCCCGTCCCGCTGTTGCTCTGGCCGCTGCCAGCGCCCGCGGAGTTGCCCTGGCTCTGGCTCTTGCCGCTGCCCTTTCCGTTCTGTGCGTTCGATTTGCCGGTGCCTTGATTCTTTCCGGACTGACTGTTGTTGCGTTTCTCAGCGGCCTTGTCAGCCTGCCGCATCGCTTCCTCGATGCGCTTCTTTTTCTCTTCGGGCGGCAGCTTGGAGTTCTCCAGTGCGTCGGCTGCCTGGCGAATCTTTGCGGCCAGCGCCGTGTCATCGGAACTCGTCGATGATCTTGCGATCTCCTCGGCAATCGCTCGCAGCTTGGCGGCCTCGGTGTTCTCGGGCGTCGGCGCGCGCACCAATCCCAATGTTGCAAGCACCATCGCGATCGCGACCACGCCTGCAAAAATCGAAGAGCGCTTGAGCGGCTCGCCGACTTCGAGTCTGAATTCGCGGCGAACGTCCAGGCCGGCGAACGAGGCGATTGCATGCCGCCACAGAACCGGGAACAGCGGCGTGCGCCGTGCACGACTGCTTTCCGGCGCCGACGGATTGGCAAGAGTGGCGAACGTCACGATTTCCTGATCGCAATCCAGAAGGTCGTCAAGCTCGGCTGCCGCCGCAACAAAGTCGTTGGCGTGGCGATACGCGCGAAATGACACCACCAATCCGGCGACCAGCACCACCATGCCCCCGCCGATCAATGCCAGGCTGAGCACGGCGGCGCGATCGGGCGCCAGCAAATAGCCGAAGCGCGTCCAGGTCACATCGCCGATCGGCTCGAGGAACAATCCCAGCCCGATCGCGGTGACCGCCGGCGCAACCGCGCACAGCATCATGCGGATTGCGGCCAGCCGCGCGATTCGCGCGCTGGCGATCCCAATTGTCTCGACCGGATTGTCCACAGGATGAAATTATAGCGTACTCGACGCAGATGCGACCGTCCAATCGGCGTCCCGAACCACCCTATTTTGCCGGGGTTGCCGGTTTGCCTGACGGCGGTTTCCGCTCGAGGGCGATCGCGCGGCGATGCTCGTCAAACGATTTCGAAAAGACATGAGTGCCGCCTTCGCGCGCGACAAAATAGAGAAAATCGGTCCGCGCCGGATATAGCGCGGCTTCGATTGATTTCAGCCCCGGATTGGCGATTGGCCCCGGCGGTAAGCCGGTGAAGTCATAGGTATTGAAGGCCGACGCTGTGTGCACCGCGCTCGCGGCCGACTGTTTGGCGCCGTCGAGCTCGTACTCGGCCGTCGGGTCGGATTGCAGGGGCATCTTGAGGCGCAGCCGATTGTAGAAGACCCCCGCGATCAGAGGGCGCTCGCCGGGCGCTTTGGCTTCCTTCTCGACGATCGAGGCCATCGTGACCAGCCGGCGCGGGTCGAGGCCGACCTCGAACATGCGCTCCTCCACCTCCGGCGTCAGGACCTGGTAGAAGCGCGCGAGCATCGCGGCCAGCACGTCGTTGGCCTTGGCGTGCGGTGAAAATCGGTACGTCGCGGGAAACAGGTAGCCTTCCGCGCCGAGCGACATCAGGCCGAGCGCGCGGACAATCGCGCCGGCGCGCGCGGCCTGCTCGAATTCGTCCTCACAGACCAGGCCCGTCTCGGCCACCCGCTCCGCAATCTGATGGACCGTCAAGCCTTCGGGAATCGTGACTGTCACGACGATGAAATCGCCCTTGACCAGGTGGCGCATCACGTCGGGAATCCGCTCGCCGCCGTTGAAAGCGTAGTCGCCCGGCTTGATTTGGCGCGCGGTCTGGCTCATCTGGCCGTACAAGCGCAGCGCGAGCGCGCTTCGAACTACGCCGGCATCCGCGAGCGCGCGTGCGATCTGGCGGAACGATTCGCCCTTTTCAATCGTGAGCTCGCGCGGCGACGCAAATTTTTCGGTGGGATTAAGCCAGTAATACGAGAACGTGGCGTATGATGCGCCAACGACGATCGCGATTACGAGAATTGCAGCCGCAAGCTTCATCCGATGCGAGGATATATTTCGCGCCGCGATTTTTCATCAGCCGCAGTCGCCGCGCGGAATTTTCGGGTTCGCCTGCATCCAGCCTTCGAGGATCACGACCGCGGCGAGTGCGTCGATGCCTCTCTTGCGTGCGCCTTTCCTGGCCGGGGTGTCGCCTAGACGATCGAGGGCTTCGAAGCTTGTCAACCGCTCGTCGAACATCTCCACGGTGACGCCCAGCTCGGCCGCCAAATGCGCGGCGAATTTCCGCGCGGAGACGGCGGCCGGGCCTTCGCTGCCATCCATGTTGAGCGGCAAGCCAACGACGAATATGCCAACGCGGCGGTCGCCCAGCATCGCGGCGATCGCCTTAATGTCCTTTTTGAGCGCGCGCCGTGCGACGATCCCCAGCGGATGCGCTCCCATCGAGGCCGCGTCGGAGACCGCAACCCCGATTCGCCGGCTGCCGAGATCAATCGCTGCGATTGGCATCCGCATCCCCGTCCAGTCCCGCCGCGCACGGCCGCGAGTCGCCATATATGTTCCCCGGGCGATGATTCATATGTGCTTATTGTAACCGAGATTCATGAATGCGCGGCGCTACGGCAACCGAAATGCAAAGAATTGACTCTGCGGGGTTGCGTTGGGTTGCCGAATCGCCTAGTTTCGCTAACCATGGCGGCTCGGGGGAGAAGCTTGGCGGGATATCCGCGCGCGCTGACGGGATTGGTCGTGGCCTTGGTTGCGACCGCCACGGCGCTGTTTCTTTTTTTCCAAGCAAATTCACAGACTTTTTCCTCGCCGCTCGACTCACTCAGTTCCGAATTGGATGCGGGTAAGGACACCCCGGACGTACTCGAGCAGTCTGATTCCGTCGATCCCGCTCCCGCGTCGATAACGATCAGCACCACGCTTGACCGCACCGCGCCCATCGAGAGCTACCTTCGCGAAGCCGGGATGGAGGCTGGCGACGCACATCAGTGGGCATCGTACATCCAGCACATCATCGCTAACCGATATTTTCACAGCGGGCATTCGCTGACCCTATACAAGGATCCCGAGACCGGCGAGATGCGCGGCGTCAAGTACGATCTTGACGAAAAGACCGCGATGACCGCGGCGAGCCTCGGCGCCGGCGTGCTTAAGGCGGGTCTGCGGCCGATCGAGTATTTCATTCGCCCGATCAAGACGACGTTCGCGGTCAAGGATAACTTCCAGCGAGCGGCCGCCGAGAACGGGATCCCCAAGCCGATTGTCGAATCGCTGCAGGATGCGTTCTCGAGTCGCCACGATCTCAACCGGCTCGCGCCGGGTTCGGCGATCAAGCTGATCTACCAGGAGAAGGTCAGCCGCGACGGCTTGTACACGCTGGTTGGCGACGTGCAGGCGGCGCAGATCCGGTTTGGAAGCCGCACGCTGACGGCGATCTCGTTCAGCGACGAACACGGCCGCCCTCATCTGTATGACGAACAAGGGCACGCGCTCGGTCCGCAGTCGCTGCGGTTCCCGCTCAATTTCCAGTACATATCCTCGGGCTTCACGTTCCATCGCTATCATCCGATCCTCCACGAGTACCGGCCGCATGTCGGCGTCGATCTGGTCGCGAAGTACGGCGAGCCGGTCAAAGCGGTCGCCGACGGCCAGGTCATAAGCGCAGGATGGCAGGGCGAGCTCGGCAATTGCATCCGCATCCAGCATCAGCATGAGATGGTCAGCATCTACGGTCATCTGTCGAAGATTAGTACCGAAGTGAAGCCGGGCAGCTACGTTCATATCGGGCAGGTCATCGGAAACGTCGGCTCGACCGGCCTTTCGACCGGGCCGCATCTCCACTTCGCGATGGAAAAAGCCGGCGACTGGGTCAATCCGCTGACCGAGAAACTCGGCGAGAATCATCCCGTTTCGCCCCGGATGAGAGCGATCTTCGACGATCTCAAGGATCAGTACCAGTCCGCGCTGGCGGAGCTGCCCGACCTTGGCAGCCATTTCATCGCGGCCGAAGCCCGCAAGCCCGCAATCTCTAAGTTTGCCGACATGTACCACGTGACGCTCGGCCACAGCCCGGGCAAGAGGGTGCATCTGCGCGGACAGAGAATTTCCAGCAATAGCAACGGCTTCGACAGCGGGCTTTGATCTGAACGTCTCGCCGTTTCGCTGCAATCTTACATCGCCTTTGCCGGTTCGCAGCTTTCCGGTTAGAGCTGAGATCGCGACGCGTCGCAGCTGAAATGCGTGAGCATCCCAATACCGATTTCTTCAAGCCCGCGGCGCCGCGCGTCTTTGGGCATCGCGGATCCGCCGGCACGCATCCTGAAAACACGCTCGAATCCTTTCGCGCCGCCGCGGCGATCGGCGTTCAGTATCTCGAATTTGACATTCACATGACGCGCGATGCCGAAGTCGTTGTCAGCCACGACGACCATCTGGAGCGCACTTGCGGACTCGCGGGTGTAATCCGCGAGCTGACATACGCCGAGCTTGCGGCGGCAGATGCGGGCCGGACGTTCACGCTCGACGGCGCGAATTTTCCATTCAGGGACAAGGGCATCCGCGTGCCGCGCCTGGCCGAAGTGCTCGCGGCATTTCCAAAACTGATGATGATCGTCGAGGTCAAGCAAATCTCGCCGAGCGTTATCGCGCCGATGCTCGACGTGATCGATCGCGCGCGGATGCGCAGGAACGTGCTCGTCGCCAGCGAGCATCAGGAGCCGCTCGACGAGGTTCGCAAGCTGGCGCCGGAAATTCCGACTAACTTTTCGTACCTCGAATGCGGCCTGTTCATTCAGGCGATGGGGACCCGCGACGCCGGCTATCGTCCGCCCGGCAACGCGGTCGAAATCCCGCGCAGCTATGAATCGTGGCAACTCGTCACTCCCGAAAGCGTCGAGTTCGCGCATCGCATCGGGCTCGAAGTGCACGTCTGGACGGTGAACGAGGAGGCCGAGATGGCGGAACTGCTCGACATGGGAGTGGACGGATTGATCAGCGACTACCCGGCGCGCGCGCTCGACGTGGTCCGCGGGCGTGCGGCGGCACGCCGCTGAGCGCGCTCTTTCAAGTTTGCCGTGGGCTTTGTTACGATTTCGCGCGCTCGTCCAAAAAACTTACGCGGGAGCGAAAATTATGAAGCTCGATACCGGTCTCTCGACTCGCAACTTGCGCGATGTTCCGGCTGCCGCCCGCGCCGCAGAGGCGGCCGGATTCGACGCGATCTGGATTCCCGAGGCCGGCAACGACGGCTTCCTTCCGGCCGCGCTGATCGCGGAGCACACCAGGAAAATCAAGATGGGGACTTCGGTTGCGATTGCGTTTCCGCGCAGCCCGATGATTACCGCAGCGACCGCCTGGGATCTCGCAGGAGTTTCCGAAGGGCGGTTCATCCTCGGGCTCGGCACGCAGGTCAAGGGGCATATCGAGCGGCGCTACAGCACCAAGTGGGAAGCGCCGGTGCCGCGCTTGCGCGAGTACCTCCTGTCGCTGCGCGCGATCTTCAAATGCTGGTCGGAGGGCGGCGCGAAGCTTTCGTTTCAGGGCAAGTACTACAACTTCTCCTTGATGACGCCGTTCTTCACGCCGGCCAGACACAACTACACGAACGTGCCGATTCACATCGCGGGCGTGAACGAACATATCATCCGGCTGGCCGGCGAACTGTGCGAGGGCTTGCATGCGCATCCGTTCAACTCGCCAAAGTACCTGCGCGAATTCGTGCTGCCGAACGTCGAGAGGGGGCTGAAAAAAGCGGGGCGCTCGCGCAAGGACTTCGAAATCCAATCGACGGCGTTCGTGATCGTGGGCAACAACCAGGACGAGATAAAAAAAGCGCGCGAAGCCGTCCGCCAGCAGATTTCGTTCTACGCCTCGACGCGAACCTACAAGATCGTGCTTGATATGCACGGCTGGGGCGACGTCGCCCAGCGGCTGAACGAAAAGGCAGCCAAAGGCGAGTGGGTCTCGATGGCCAAGGAGATCACGGACGAGATGCTCGACGTGTACACGGTCGCCGGCGCCTACGACGAGATCGCGGACAAGGTGATGGATCGTTACGACGGGCTGCTCGACCGGATTGCGTTTTACATTCCGTATCGCGCGGGCACCGACGACGCGCAATGGGCAAAGCTCGCGAAGCGATTCAATGGCTGAGTTGCGCCCTTGCCATGGTAGATTCTCATGACCCGCAAGAACAAGGAGAAAATTTCGATGAGCAAGGGAATGTTGAAAACGATGGCTGCGGTTGCGGCCATGGCGGCGTTCATGCTTCCGGGCGCGAGCCGGCTCGCGACGGCGGCCGACGCCGCACCTTCAGCGGCCGCGGCGCCGGCGCCCGCGATGGAAGAGCCCGGCACCAGGAGCTTCACGCTCGTCTCTGTTGAGGTGGACGACGCGAAGATCTGGCTGCCCAGCGTCATCGCCGTCGAACAGGGCGACAAGGTAAAGCTCACCCTCAAGAATCTGGTCCCGGGCGCGACGAATCAACACGGCTTCTCGATTCCCGCCTACAACATCACCGAAGTCGTGACGCGCGGCGAGCCAAAAACGATCACGTTTGTTGCCGATAAGGCAGGCGTATTCCCTTACATTTGCCAACTGCATCCCGGGCATATTGGCGGGTCGCTAATCGTCGAACCCAAGAAGTAGGCGACGTTGGCAAGGGCGCGAGCGACCGCAAAGCTCGCGCTTGCCTCGCGCGCCCCCGATGCCATCGGCGTGCTAAAGGGCTAGGCTTGATCGCGCATGCGCACGGTAGTCCTCTATGCGCGTTCGCCCCAGTGGCGCACGTTAGTCGAGCGCGCCGACGAATTGATGGCGTCGGCGGATTTTCGGGTGCTCAAATCTGAAGGGCGGACCCGGGCCGGATTCATCGACGTGCCTGGCGCCGGGCCCGCGTTCATAAAGCGCGTCGAGGTCTCCTCATGGGGCGGTGGCGTCTATGCGCGAGTCCGCGGATCTCGCGCCGCGCGATCGCTCGCCGGCGCCGCGATGCTCGACGCGCACCGCCTCGCGCATCCGGAGCCGCTGGCTGCCATGGATTTGTACAAAGCGGGCGCGATTCGAGCGTCCTATCTCGTCAGCCGCGCGCTCATCAACGCCGACTCTCTGAGCCGCTTCATGCTCGGCCCCGGAGAAATCAAGGGACGCGACGTGCATCGCCGCAAACAAATCTCCGATACGGTGGCCGCGCAAATCCGGCGCCTGCACGAGTCCGGTCTCTACACGCGCGACCTGCAAGAGACCAACATCATGGTCGAGGAAAACGAATCGGGCGGCTTCAACGTGTACTTCATCGACCTCGAGGATTTCCGCCGCGCCGCGAACGTCTCGTGGGATCGGAGAATTCTGAACCTGGTGCATCTCGACCGCAGCGTCGGGAGGTTTCTCTGCCGCGCGGCGCGTCTCGATTTTCTATACTCCTACCTGGGCCATCGGCCCGGCCGCGCGGCCGCGCGCAAGCTGGTCGCCGAAGTTAAAGCGGCGCGCGAGTCGATCGATCGCCGCGAGCGCCGTGGCGCGCCTGCTACGGAGCCTGTCGTGGCGCCGCTCGCCGGAGGGACCCGCTAGTGGCTTTTTCGATCCTCCGCCGCGAGTACGACCATCACACCGAGCAGGTTCACGCCGCCGGCGGAAGCTGGGTGCGCGACGTGATGCTCGGGCTGAACGACGGATTGGTCGCGTCGTTCGCGGTTACCTCCGGCGTCGCGGGCGCATTCGTCACCGGCAATGCGGCGATGATGGCGGGACTGTCGGAGATGCTTGGCGGCGCGGTCGCGATGGGACTTGCGGCGTTCATCTCGGGCCGCTCGCAAATCGAATTTTATCAAAGCGAGATACAACGCGAGCGCGAAGAAATCCGCCGATGGCCCGAACGCGAGCGCGAGGAGATCAGCGCCATCTATCGAAGCAAGGGATTCGCGGGGCCGCTGCTCGATCAGATCGTCGCGCACATCACGGCGGACCCCGAGCGATGGAGCAACGTCATGATGCGCGAGGAGTTGGGCTTCAACGAAGGATCCTTCGACAGCCCCGTCCGCTCGGCGTTCGCTGTGGGCTTGTCGTACCTGGCCGGCGCGGCGGTGCCGGTCTGGGCGTACATTTTTTTCGAGCCGGGCCAGGCCCTGCGCGTGTCAGCCATCTCGACCATCGCGGTGCTGTTCGCAGTCGGCGCGTTGAAGACGATCATCACCAGCCGTTCGTGGTGGCGCAGCGGACTCGAAAGCATGTTGGTCGGAGTGGCAGCCGCGGGCGCGACTTATGCCGCCGGCCGCATGTTTGCCGCGCGCTGAATCTCCGCACGGCGCGCGCGTCATGCTTCAACCAGAATGTCGTCGCCGTCGGCCTTCACCGCGTAACATCCGAGCTTGACGCTTGGGTCGTCGAGGTTCGCGCCGGTCGTAATGTCGTATTCCCATGCGTGCCACGGGCAGGTGATGGTGGTGCCGTCGAGCTCGCCCTCGGCGAGCGGGCCGCCGCGATGCTTGCAGGTGTTGTCGATGGCGAAGAATTTTCCACCCGCGTTGAACAGCGCGATCTGTTTGCCGCCGGCCTCGACGAGTTTGCCGCTGCCTGCGGGCAGATCTGCCACCTTCGCAACTTTGATGAAGCTTGCCATCCGCAATTCCCTCCGCTCAGGTCGTGTACTCCGCGTTGATTCGCACGTAATCGTAGCTCAGGTCGCAAGTCAGAATCGTCGCGGTCGATTTCCCCAACCGCAGATCGAGCCGCACCGCGAACTCGCGCTCGCGCATCGCGATGCCCGCAGCGGGCAGCGCCTCGGTCAGCAGGCGGCCGTGCGCGGCAACTTTCACTCCGCCGATCCAAAGTACCAGCTTGTCGGACTCGAGGTACGCGCCGGACGATCCGGCTGCCATCAGGATTCGGCCCACGTTCGGATCGCATCCGAAGAACGCCGTCTTGACCAGCGGCGAGTTCGCGATTTGCCGCGCCGCCCGCTCGGCGTCGGCCGGATTGCGGGCGCCGCGCACCTCGACGGTGACGAGCTTGGTCGCGCCCTCGCCGTCGCGCACCAGTTCGCGCGCGAGCGCCGCCGAAACTTCCGCGACGGCGCGATCGAATGCGGCCTGCTCGCGCGCGCCGAACGCGCGATTGTCCGCGGCGCCGCTCGCCATAATTATCACCGTGTCGTTGGTTGACATGTCGCCGTCAACGGTGATCGCGTTGAAGCTCGTCGGCAGCGCGGACTTGAGCGATCGCTTCAGCGCCGCGTGACCGATTGCGGCGTCGGTCACAACATATCCCAGCATCGTTGCCATCTTCGGGGAGATCATCCCGACGCCTTTCACCGCGCCCGAGAGCGTGATTGTCGAGCCGCCGGTCTTGAAAGTCGTCGCGGCGGTCTTGGGGCGCGTGTCGGTCGTCATGATCGCCTGCGCGAAATCGGCGAGCCCGTCTTGACGCAGCGATCGTACGGCGTCGGCGGCGCCATTCCTGAATTTCGCGAAGTCGTAAAGATGACCGATGACGCCGGTCGAGGATGGCGCGACCAGTGCCGGTGCGCATCCCAGAAGTCGCGCGACTTCTGCGCACGAATCGCGCGCCAGCCGCATCCCTGCTTCGCCGGTGAAACTGTTGGCGCATCCCGAGTTCGCGATGACCGCCTGCAAACGGCCCGACCTGACGCGATCCATCGTCACCAAGACCGGCGCGGCTTTCACGCGGTTGGCGCTGAACACGGCTGCTGCGGAGGCCGGACGATCGGCGGCGATAAGGCCCAGGTCCAGTGCGCCCGGCTTGGTCTTCAGGCCGGCGCTGACCCCGGCGAATCGAAATCCGCGCACGACGGCAGGCTCGAGATCAAATTTCATCTAACCGCGAATAGACCCTGGCTGCGCCGCGGCTTCCGCGTCACTTGCCGTGGCAGCGTTTGTACTTCTTGCCCGAGCCGCACGGGCATGGATCGTTGCGGCCGACTTTTTCGGTTTCGCGCTTGGCGGGCGTTGCGGCCGCCGCCTCGCTCTCGCCGCCGTGGCTCATCACGACGCGCTGCGGCTTGGGCTGCTGAATCTGCTCGACGTCCTGGCGGCGCTGCACCTGCACCGAAAAAACTTTCTCGACCACGTCCTGTTGCATCACCGCCATCAGCGCTTCGAACATAGTGAACCCTTCTTTCTGGTATTCGACCAGCGGATTCACCTGGGCGTAGCCGCGCAGCCCGATCCCTTCCTTCAGATGGTCCATCGCGAGCAGATGGTCTTTCCAGAGTGAATCGAGCGTCTGCAGCATCACGATCTTTTCGATTTGGCGCATCACCGGCTCGGTGAATTCCGCTTCGCGCTGATCGTAAAGCCGGCGCACGCGCTCGCAACCGATCTCGATCAGATCGTCGGCCCCGTGGATCGGATTGCCGCCTACTTCGGTCTGCGCGTTGAAGCCGGGGCGGAACGTGAACTGCTTGAAGAACGCGTCGTCGATCGCCTTCCAGTCCCATTCCGCGGGGTCGATTTCGTTGTTCGCGTGCGCCGCCGCGATTTCTTCGATCAACGCGTCGCACATGTCGAGCACGTCATCCTTGAGCGACGCGCCACTGAGCAGTTCGCGCCGGCGATGGTACACCACCTCGCGCTGCTTGTTCATGACGTTGTCGTATTCGAGCAGATGCTTGCGGATGTCGAAGTTGTGCGCTTCGACCTTCTTCTGCGCGTTTTCTATCGCGCGCGATATCCATCGATGCTCGATGGGCTCGTTGTCCTCCATCCCGATTCGGCCCATCAGGCCCTTGAGCCGATCGGCGCCGAAGATGCGGAGCAAGTCGTCCTCGAGCGACATGTAAAATCGCGACGATCCAGGGTCGCCCTGGCGTCCCGAACGGCCGCGGAGCTGGTTGTCGATTCGGCGCGACTCGTGGCGTTCGGTGCCGAGGATGTGCAGGCCGCCGGCCTCGAGCACTTTCTCGCGCTCGCCCTTGCACTGTTCGAAGTACTTCGCGAGCGCGGCCTGAAAATTCGGATCGGCCGGGTCCTTGGTGCCGGCTTCCGCCGCCGCCATGAATTCCGGATTTCCGCCGAGCACGATATCGGTGCCGCGACCGGCCATGTTGGTCGAAATCGTGACCGCGCCGAAGCGCCCGGCCTGGGCGACGATTTCCGCTTCGCGCTCATGGTTCTTGGCGTTCAGCACGGAATGCCTGATGGCGGTTTTCTTCAGCTTGTCGGCGACCCGCTCGGATTTTTCGATCGAGACCGTGCCCACCAGCACCGGCTGGCCGCGTTCGTGGCAGTCGCGGATTTCCTCGATCACGGCGTCGAACTTCTCGTCTTCGGTTTTGTAAACGACGTCGTGATTGTCGATGCGGATCATCGGCTGATTGGTCGGAATCACGATCACGTCGAGCCCGTAAATTTCCTTGAACTCGACCGCTTCCGTGTCGGCCGTGCCGGTCATTCCCGACAGCTTCTTATACATTCGGAAGTAGTTCTGAAACGTGATGGTCGCGAGCGTCTGGTTCTCCGACTCGATCTTGACGTTCTCCTTTGCCTCGACCGCCTGATGCAGCCCGTCGCTCCATCGCCGGCCCGGCATCAGCCGCCCGGTGAATTCATCGACGATGATCACCTCGCCGTCCTTGACGACGTAATCGACGTCGCGCTTGAACAGCGTGTGCGCGCGCAGACCCTGGTTGGCGTGATGCAGCAGCAGGATGTTGCGCGGGTCGTACAGGTTCTCGACGCCGAGGAGCTGCTCGACGCGCGTCACGCCGTCCTCGGTCAGCGCGACGGTGCGCATCTTCTCGTCGATGGTGTAGTGCTCTTCGGGCTTGAGGCGCGGGATCACGCGGTCCACAACATAGTAAGTGTCGGTCGATTCCTCGGAGGCGCCGGAGATGATCAGCGGCGTGCGCGCCTCGTCGATCAGAATCGAGTCCACCTCGTCCACGATCGCGAAGTTGTGCTCGCGCTGCACGTAGTCCTCGAGGTTGAACTTCATGTTGTCGCGCAGGTAGTCGAAGCCGAACTCGTTGTTCTGGCCGTAAGTGATATCGGCGCGGTAGGCGACCTTGCGCTCCTGGTCGGTCAGGCCGTGGACGACGACGCCGACCGTCAGTCCCAGGAAATGGTAGATGCGTCCCATCCATTCCGAGTCGCGCCGGGCCAGGTAGTCGTTGACGGTGACGACGTGCACCCCGCGTCCCGACATCGCGTTGAGCACTGCCGGCAAGGTGGCGACGAGAGTCTTGCCCTCGCCGGTTTTCATTTCAGCGATTCGCCCCTGGTGCAGGATCATGCCGCCGATCAGCTGCACGTCGAAGTGGCGCTGGCCGATCGTCCGCTTCGAGGCCTCGCGCACGACGGCGAAGACCTGCGGCAGAATCTCGAGCATCGCATCGTCGCGCCGCTCGCGCTCTTCGATGGCGCTGATGCTCGCCTTCCACTCGGCGATTTTGCCGCGCAGTTCGTCGTCGCCCAGCGCCGAGGTCTCGGCTTCGAGCCGGTTGATCTCGTCCATGTCGGGACGCAGCCGTTTGATTTCGCGTTCGTTCTTCGAGCCGAAGATTTTCCGCGCTACGAGGGAAAAAGCTGAAGCCATCTTATATGAGCGATTTATGCGGCAAGTTTGAGCTTATGTTCTTGGCGAACTCATCGACGCGGCGTGCCGAGTTTAGCTGGAAATCATCTTATCCTGAAATCCGGCGACAGGAGAAAGGTGCTGCTAGCGCTCGATGCGAACCGCGGATTCGACCTGCGGGCCGAGAAATCTGCGGCCGACGCGGACGAAGCGATCGGGGGTCTCGGTGACGAAGAAACTCTGGCTGCCCTCGCCGCCGCGCCGGGCGAGTTTGAGGGTCCGCAGCCGCTCGCGCACCTCGGCCGCCGTCGCGGTCGCGGAGTCCACGATCTTCACGCGCGGGCCGAGAATTCGCGCGAACATTTCGCGCAGCAGCGGGTAATGCGTGCATCCCAGCAGCAGCGTGTCGATGCCGCTCTGCTTGAGACTCTCCAAATAGTGGGCGACGGTCAATTCCGCGACCGCGTTGTCCGTCCATCCTTCTTCGGCCAGCGGCACCAGCAGCGGGCATGCGCGAGTGTAAATTTCGGATCGCGGGCTGAGCCGCTGGATCGCGCGCGTGTACGCGCCGGACGCGATCGTTGCCTCGGTGCCGATCACCCCTATTTTGCCGTTGCGCGACGCCTTGACCGCAGCGCGCGCCCCCGGCTCGATCACGCCGATAACGGGCACCATCGTGTCCGACGCGATCGCGTCCAGCGCGACCGCGCTGGAAGTGTTGCAGGCGACCACCAGCATTTTGATCCCCTTGGCGAGCAGGAAGCCGGTGTTTTCCTTCGAGTAACGGACGATCACCTCGTTGGATTTCGTGCCGTAAGGCAGGCGCGCCGTGTCGCCGAGGTAGATGAAGTCTTCGTTGGGCAGCGCCGCAGTCAGCGCTTTCAGCACGGTAAGTCCGCCGATGCCGGAATCGAATACGCCGATGGGCCGGTCGATCGCCGCGCGCGAGCCGCGGACAAGTCCGTTCGAAGCCGCGATCGAATTCGGGCGCGCCGCAGATTTTTTGCGAGTCCGCATCTTTGTATTCGTGCTCATCCGCGCGCGAGCCGCTCGCCGATTGTAGCGGGTCGCACCGGCTCCGCGCCAAAGACGTGTTCGTGGACGCTGGCTGGTTCCATGCACAGGTAGGCGGGGATCTCAGCGCCGGCTTTTCGGAAACGCTCGGCCAGCGTGCGGTAGAGACTCAGCCGCAGAGGAGTGAAGGCGCGAAAGCGGCCGTCGGGGGCGAGCACGTCTTCACCGCACAGCATCGGATCGCTCGGAAAACGGCTGCGCGCGGCGCCGCGCAACCGCGGTGTCATCCGCAGCCCGCCCATACTGATGAAGGAGATCTGTTTGGGCGGAACAACGTCGATCAACTCGTCGATCAGCCGGATGTAATCGCGCTCGGCGCCGGGATATGCGATCAGCGGATCGAGGTGAAACGCGACGCGGTAGCCGGCCTCGAGAACCGCGCGCGCCGCCGCGATTCGCGCCGCGGGCGATGCGGTCAGACGCTCCGAGCTTCGATAGACGGCGTCGGGCGACAGGGTCCACGAGACCAGCACGCGGCCGCGTGGATCGACGCCAAGGAGATTTTCAATCTCGTCGGTCTTGGTCTTGAGCTCGAGCGTCAGATTTTCGCGCGCGGCGAAAAAATCGATCAGGTCGCGGCTGATCGCGGTGATCGAGTCGAACGCGAGCGAGTCCGCCAGCTCACCCGTGCCGACGCGGAAGTTGCGCCCGCGAGCGTTACCGGCGAGCCGGTCCAGCTCGTCGAATGAGTCGGCGAAATTCGCGTACACCTGGAAGGCCGGATTGTCAGCGAGATATTCCTGCAGGAAGCAGTACGAGCAATCCATCGGGCAGTTCGACGCGAGCGTGAGCACGAGGTATCCGCAGCACGCGAACTTCGTGGACCCCGCCGGACACGGCATCAGGAACGGAGTCTTGCGGCGCGCGATCACGAGCCGGCGCTTGCCTGCCCCGAACGGATCGCGCGCGCCGGATGCGGGCCGGGCCGCCTCGCGCGTTTCGTTGTCGGCAACACACGTCACGGGCACATCGCGCGGAATCGCACGCAGGACGCGGGTCGCCAGCGCGGAGCCGGCGCATCCATGCTCGACAAACACGGCGTCGAGATCAAATTTCATTTTTCACTTCTTGCCGCCCAGCATTTCAATAATCCGCGTCAGTCCCGCCCGCGATCGATCGAGCGCCTCGAGCAGATGCGCCAGTTCGGCGGCGCTTCGCACCCGAAGCGAAACCGTCAGCTCATCAGAGCCAAGCTCTTTGGGCAAGTCTATCGAAATGCCGCGGGGCAACTTCAGCGCCGAGACTTCAGCGCGGAGCTGCTCCTGCATCTTTTTCAGCCGCGGGTAACGAAGCGTTCGAAGTGCCTCCAGGAGCGCGCTCGCGCGAGACGGCGCGGAGCCGGGACCCGTTGCAATGCGCCGAATTTCGAGGCGATCGAGAACCGCGGCGACCAGGATCTGCTCGCGCACGGCGATCTCATCGAGTGTGTCGAGCGCGGTCACCAGTTGGCCGGTCCGAAGCCGCAGGGCGCGGGCGATATCGAGCAGCGCGACGCGCGACTCGGGATCCATCGCGAGCCATCGCATGAGATGGCTTGGCGAGAGGCGTCGCTCGTCAGCGATCGTCCGAATCTGCGCCTCGATCTCGTCAGCATTCATCTGGAATTTCGCGAAGCATGGATCGCATCGACTTGGCCGCGCATCCGATCTCGGGAACCGCGCCCATTTCCCAGCCTCGCGCCTGGTCAGCAACCCGCTCGTACAGGCGAGCCTCGTCGATTCTGCCTCGCCGCCGAAGGCCGCCCGCGTAGATGCCGCATTTTTCGCCGAGCACTTCGATCGCTGCGGTTCGCCTCGACGCAGAGAGCCTCTCGTCCGCGAGCAATTTCGTAAGCGCGAGAATGCGGAAGCGATCGAGGGCCGGAGTGGTCGCCGAGGTTTGATCCGGATGCCCGCCGCGCCGCGTCGCCAGCGGCTCGTCGAGCAGGCCGGCTTCATGGTCGATGAGAATTCGCAGCCACAGGTCGTAATCCTCAGCGGCAGTCATCAGCTCATCGAAGCCGCCGCGCGCGCGGAAAAGCTCGGTGCGCATCAGCACCGCAGACACGCTGATCAGGCAGGTGCGGAGCGACTCGACGAAAATATCGCCGGCGCGCTTGCGATGGCGCACTCCGGGATTCACGCGGCGCCCGTTGCGCATCCAGATTTCGTTGGTCTGCGAGATCGCGCAGCCGGGATTTGCGCTCATGAACGCGAGTTGGTGTTCGAGCTTGGTTGGCGACCAGAGATCGTCAGAGTCGAGAAATGCTATCAGCGGCGCGCGCGCCAGGGCGACGCCGCGATTTCGCGCGGCGGCGGGACCGCGATGATCGATGCGGTCGATTTCGATTCGGATCGTCCCTGCGTACTGCTCGACGAGCCGCGCCGGATGTTCGGTTTCGGTGGTTGCGTCGGTCGAACCATCGTCGATGACGATCAACTCGAACGCGACGGACCTTTGCGCCAGCACGGAATCGATCGCGTCGGGCAGCATCGCCCATCGATTGTACGTCGGGATAATTACTGACACTTCGGGAGTCATCGCGCCTCGGCGCGTTTGGCGGAGTCGGCGCCGTTGACCGCAAGGATTCGGCGGCGCAGCTCGTCGATTCCCTCACCTGAAGTTGCCGAGCAAAAAATTGGGCGCACCCGCATCGCGTCGAAGCGTTTGAGCGCCGCGGCGCGCTCCGAACGGCGCAATTTGTCGCACTTGGTCGCGACCGCGATGACTTCGATGCCGCGCTTCGCGGCCATCGCCGCGAGATCGAGTTCGCCGGCCTGAGGACCGCGGCGGCAATCGATCAGGATTGCGATAGCGGCGAGATTGACGCGGCCGTGGATGTATTCGTGCATCATGGAAGCGATCTTCGCCGCCTCCTCGTGACCCATTTTCGCATAGCCGAAGCCCGGCAGGTCGCACAGCGCCAGCGTCTCGCCGACCGCGAAGAAGTTCAGGCATCGCGTGCGTCCGGGAGTTTTGCTGGTGCGCGCGAGACCCTTGGCTCCGGCGAGCGCGTTGAGCAACGAACTCTTGCCGACGTTGGATCGGCCGGCCAGGGCGACCTCGGCGCGCTTCCATCGCGGCCATCCGTCGAGCGCGAATGAGGACGTTACGAATTCTGCGGAGAAGGGAATCATGTTGAGCCGCGGTTCAGCCGGCGAGCTCGATGCGCGGCGGGATGACCGTGGTTGCTGGAGAATCGAGCCGCGCCAGTTCGGCGCTAAGTGCGCTGCGAAACTCGCGGAGCTTGATGCCACGATGGCGGTCGGGATAGGGCGCGAGGAATTTCAGCGCGGCGCGGAGATGCAAGCGCGCGCTGGACAGCGCTCCAGCGCCAAGCTTGTGATTCGCGACCGAAGCGCGCAGCAGCCCGCGGCAGAAGTCCCAATCGCCGGTGTCGTTTTCGTTGTCCAGCAGGTTCATCGCGTCTTCCATCGCTTCGTGCGCTTCGAAAAATTCGCCGCGATTGAACAGCTCGACGCCGAGCGCGAGTTGAGCGTCGATTTCGTTCATCGTGATACTCGCGTGGGAAACGGCCGCCGCCGCTCAGGGCTCTTCGTCGCTGTCGGCCTGATCGGCGGTCTTGATGTTGAGAGTGCGCTTCAAGGTTTCCAGCTGCGCGACGAAGATGCCGCGAATGACGTGCTTGATGACGCCATCGGGCACCGGAATCGACTGCAGCATATGAGTGTTCTGGTGGTAGTCGATGAATGTGCTCGCGCCTTCATCGCCGAGCTGGTACACGGCCTGAGTATCGAGCATCGGACTGTTGACCGTGTGGTAAACGATCTTTTTCTCGTCGGGCAGGTACTCGAACTCGAGCTCGGTAGTAATCAGTTGTCCGCCCGGTCCCGCGATATCCATGTCAACGGTCTTTTTGTTTCCGCTCTGCGATACGACGCGCACCGCTTTGACTTGATCGTTGTGCGTGTTCTCGACGTTGCGAATCGCGTCGAAGACCGTCTGCTCGGGCGCCGGGATGCGCGCAGTGAAGTCTGCCTTCCACACGTCGCCCTCATGCGTGATGTCTTCGGTGAGCAGGCCGGCCTGCCGCGCGCGGCGCGTTTGATAGTAGCGCCAACCGACGATCGCGACGACCGCGAGAACAACCACTCCAGCCAGGATTCTGAGTGCCGTCTTCATTGATGAATCGCTTTCACCTCATCGTTCGAACGTGCCGGCCAATTCCGCCGTCGCGATCACGTGGCCTTTCATCGCAGACTGAACGGCGTCCGCGTCGGCGTGTTCACCGGGTGTCAACTCTGAGTCCAGCGCGAACAGACGAAAATAATAGTGATGCACTTTCCCCGGCGGCGGACACGGTCCATTGTAGCCGATATGCGCGAAGCCGTTGATTCCATTTTTTCCGCCGCCCGCAATTTCCGCAGTGTGCGGCACGCCCGCCGGCAGCGCCGTTACACCAGCCGGAATATTGTACGCTACCCAATGAATGAAAGTTCCACCGGGCGCGTCGGGATCATCGACCATCAACGCGAAGGATTTCGTCGATTGCGGCGCGTCGCTCCACGCGAGCGCGGGGGATCGATCGTCGCCGGTACATGCGTAGTCAGCGGCAATCGCGGCTCCGGGAGATATCGCGGGGCTGGTCAGCGCCATCGATTTCATCTGCGCTTGCGCTGGGCGCGCATAGGCAAGGCCAACCAATAGAGAGATTATGGCGATTGAAATTCGCGGGAGATTGGGCATTACAACGCTCGCAGGCACCGTTTACAGCTCCGGATGTGCATTTTGTACTGATGTATCCGCAAAGATGGGTGACTTCACGTACAATAAAGCAAGAAAAGAGCGAAAAGTGTCAAGAATCCTCCTAAGCTGCTCTTGACCGACAGCGATGATTTTGAGACCCTCAAAGAGACTCATGATGAGCGTAAGGGGCGGATAAATCATCCGAAAGATGCGAAAAAGGGCATCAATTCCAAGCGCTAGGCAGCAGACAGGGCTCACGTTACCGGGAGATACCATGGCTACTGAAACAAAGTATAGCTTGCCGCGTGTGATGACGGTCAAGGAATTATCCGAATACCTGCGGGTCCATCCTTCGACGATCTATAAGCTGCTCCGTCGCGGAGAACTGCCGGGCTTCAGGATCGGAACCGACTGGCGTTTCAACGCCGAGGTGATCGACCGTTGGTGCCTAGAGCGAAACATGAAAGCTCCGGACGGCGGCAGTTCCAGCCAGAACTAACGCGCTCGATTATCGAGTCGCCGACGCCCCAGCCGCGAACGCGGTGCAGTCTGCGTCGCCGCAAAGTCTCGCGGCTTCAGTCAAGGCCCGCGGCCTCGCGCTTGTACCTCGCCCTTGACCTCGGTACCCGCCGTGCCTCACCATACCCATCGTTCAGATGATATCACCGGTTCGCAAGAATGCGCCGGCTCTGCAGCAGGTGCGTCGGCGCGGTTCGCTCGATCAGGTGTTGATCGACGCGGCGATGGATCTGTTCGCGTCGTACGGATATCGCGGCACCTCGCTGGCGCGAATCGCGCAGGCCGCGGGCGTCACCAAGGGTGCGCTGTATTGGCATTTCGCCGACAAGGAAGAATTCTTCATTGCGGTCGTGGCCAAGGTGCTTGGTGAATGGACGCCGGTATTTGAAAAATCCGCGCATGCGACGAACGCGGTTGAGTTCCGCGCGGAGTTCGGGCGGATGTTCGAAACGATGGCCGCGCTCAACGAGAAGAATCCGTGGGTCAGCCGTCTGCTGCTGATCATCGCGCTCGAGTCGCACAAGATTGGGCCGCGGGTGCTCCGCTCGATGCGCAAGGCGAACCTGCACGGCATCGCGAGTTTTCGTGAACTGGTCGAGCGCGGGCAGCGCCTGGGGATTTTCGACGCGGAGCTCGATCCGGGTTGGGCGGCGACCCGGATTTTTTCGAGCTATCTCGGACTCGCGATGCTTTGGTATCTGCACGGCCCGCGATTCGATCTGCGCCGCTCGCTGCGCCGCCAGGCCCGCGAGTTTCTGCGCCAATGGAGCGTCGCCAAATGAAGGCGGGGCTCATCTACGAAATCGAGTCGGTAAAGCCGCACGCCGCGGATTACGAATATCGCGTGTTCTGGGAAACGATGGAGCAGATCGAGCTGGCCGATCGGCTCGGCTTCGACTCGGTGTGGACCGTCGAGCATCACTTCCTCAACGAATTTTCCTACTGCTCGGCGCCCGAGGTCTTCCTCGCCTGCGTTGCGCAGCGCACCAAACAGATTCGCGTCGGCCACGGCGTCGTGGTGCTGCCGTTCAGCCATCCGCTGCACGTCGCGGAACGGATCGCCGTGCTCGATATCATGTCGAACGGGCGCGTCGAATTCGGCACCGGGCGCGCGACCACGATGGATGAGCTGCTCGGCTTCGGCGTGCGTCCCGAAGAGACGCGGCCGCGATGGGCCGAGGCGGTCGAGGCGATCCCGCGGATGTGGCGCGAGGATCCGTTCACGATGCATGGCAAGTACTGGACCGTCGATCCGCCGGTCTCGGTGATTCCCAAGCCGATTCAGAAACCGCATCCGCCGATGTGGGTCGCGGCCACCAATCCCACCACCTTCGAACTCGCCGCGGAGCGCG
>Ga0074044_10001296_pt1 | contig 22890 bp, 20 predicted proteins | sample BogForMeECP23OM1_FD_94443 | JGI IMG/M metagenome (GOLD analysis project Ga0074044, IMG submission 94443) | Bog forest soil microbial communities from Calvert Island, British Columbia, Canada - Bog Forest MetaG ECP23OM1 | ecosystem: Environmental > Terrestrial > Soil > Wetlands ... | reverse complement strand
GCACCGGATCCGTTTCCGGCGTGCCCACAATCAACGAGAGATCGCCCGCCAGCAGATCGACACAGCGCCTCACCGCTGCAACACCGTATTCCCCCGCCACCTTATTGACGATCGCCGCGGCGCTCGGCAGTGCGGCCGGACGATCACCCTTCCACCAGAGAAACCCATCGCTCGCCGGATGAAAATTACCCTGCAGCACGCTCGCCAGCGGCACCTTGAGAATCCCCGCCGCCAGGCAGGAAAACAGTCCGAAAGAGTCCACGACAACATCGGGATCGAAATCACGCATCAGATCGACATGCATAGCCGTGGCCCCGCGCACAAATTCCTCATCGCCAAACAGGGCGCCAAACATATGCTCCACATCCCACGCCAGGCTCGCTTGCGCGAGATCGCTCGGAGCTTCGGGCACGGGTCGCGAGGGCATCGGCAGGTTTTTCAACCCCGCATCCTCGATCAGTTTTGCGGGGACCGGTGCGGGGTTGAACATGGCAACGTCATGCCCACGATCTGCCAGCGCTCGTGCAATGGGCACAAGACGCGTCGGCAGACCGAGATCGTTTGCCGGCAGCATGGTAAACAAGAATCTGGCCATCGTGCTCCTTCGTGAGTCGTAGTATCAATCTAAGGGTTTCTGGCGGCTGTCACCGCCGGTAATATTGTCGCAGGCGAATTGTCAAAGCTGCCACCCAGAGAAAGATGCAGGTCGATGCGATTGGCGAGTTGAGCGTTGCGTAGTTTGATTAGGACAGCTTGACTTTCAATCTGCCCAGCTTGCAACTGCAGTACCGACAGAAGGTCCATGCTCCCGGCTCTGTACCTCAGATTTGCCACCCGGACCGCTTCCGTGTGCTCAAGGACTGCCATCAACACCATGGGCTGGTTAGGATTTCTGGCGGTCGTGCCATGGATGCAGGCATTCATGTGGGCATTCAAGCCGACCGACGTGGTTGATATTCGTAAGAAACGCGGCGATCAGGGCGACCATCACCCCGAAAGTCAGAAAGTCCCAGATGTCCAGGTGAAAACCAAGCATAGAGATACCTGCCGATTCTGACTCTGCGAGACGTCGACTTCTGGTCGGTTACGCCTGCGGGGTCGGGGTGCTGTTGACGCCTGGATTCAAAGTTTCCCCGGCGGAATGTGGTCCGCGGGGGAAACCCGTCTCTCGAAACGGGAGATTTTTCGACCTCCCCTTGGAAAGCTTTTTTGAACTTGGTCGCCGACCAAAACGCCATGATTTGCGACCGGCGCTTCGCTCTTACTTTTCCTTTTGCCACATTCGCCTTGATCGCCGGCCCTGATTGCGCCACCGCCAGGTCAAGCTTGAATGCGGCCACTTTTTTACGCGGCGGGTCAGAAACAGAAAGACAGGGCCAGCGTAGAAGCCCCTTCACGTATTCATAACTGTCAAAAATGACAGGGAATAGCCGAAATTCGAAATGTTGTCGCCGGGATTTTACGGAATTAGGCGCGACATTTCATATTCGAGGACGGCCGGGTCATTGGGATATGGTTCCGTTCGTCCAGTTCTGGTAAATCCCAATCGCTCGTAGAAGCGAATTGCGGGTTCGTTGTTGCTTGTGACCATCAGAAGCAGGATACGGGCGTTACGACGATGCGCCCAGTTGAGAACTTCCTTCACCAGCAGGCGGCCTACGCCTTGCTGACGGTGAGTCGGAGCTGTCCACATCGAGACAAGCTGCGCTCGCGTTGCATCGTTTTGATCCAGAAATGAGCCGGCAATGCCGCATGCAGTTTCGCCGTCCATCGCCAAAAATCCCACCCCTCTCTCACCATCCATGCGTTCTGCGCGTGCGAGCCACTCGGAGTCGGCAAATTGTGACTCCTTTCCGTAAGTGGAGCCGAATGCATGTGGGGCTTCTTGCAGCGCACGAAGGCGAACCGCCTTAAAGAGGAAAGCATCCGGCGGCGTCACTGGCTTAATAGCGATCACGGACTGTCACTCTGGAGTGCCCTACCTGCGAACCCGAAGCATGTGCCGAGTCTACGATAGGTCGAGCGATTTCCCGTACTCGGCATCCTGTCAAAATTCTATCTGGGCCAACTCTACGAGCGTACCCATGACCACGACCCAACCATTCACAAATATCGGGAATCTCTTTCTTACTTTCCGAGCTCGCAACCCCGCCTCTCCCAGGTCGGCGAGGCCCCGACCCGCACGCCAGCGACTGCTGCGATAGGCTTCGTCACCAGGACCACAGGCGATGCGGTTTCCCTGACACACACCGCCAGGAATCTTTCCTCGCACGGAACATCAAAACTGCTGCTGGAGATCGAATTGGCCGCCGACGATTTCTGTCAGTTTTACTAGTGACCGGCTCGGCCCGATGCTTATAGACTGTCCTGCGACGCTCAGACTGAGGAGGCAATCATGCGCATACACTCGAAATCGATTTTCATTGCTCTTGTGACCGCCTTGCTTGGGCTGTCGATCGCATGTTCAAAGACGCCAAAGCCCGCCGACGACGCCATAACCAAGGACGTTCAGACCAAAGTTGCCGCGGACCCCGATACAAAGGACTCCCAAGTCAACGTGGCCGTCAATGACGGCAAGGTTACACTGACCGGAAAGGTAAGTACCCCAGCCGTCCAGCAAAAGGTGGAAGAGATAGCCCGGCAAGAGCCGGGAGTGGCCGGCGTCGATGATGAGACCACCATCGATACCGGCGCCCAGGCCACACCCCCGCCTCCTCCACCACCCATTGTTGTACCTGCCGGGACGGTTCTTACGGTCAGAGTGGGACAGGCGCTGAGTTCCAACAACAGCCATGCCGGCGACAGTTTTCCCGCCACGCTCGACAAAGCGGTGAGTGTCGCGGGCGTGACCGCCATTCCTGCACGCTCCAGAGTCAGCGGCACCGTCGTGACCGCCAAAGCTAAAGGCAAGATCAAAGGCGAAGGCGAACTTTCCCTCGCGCTCACCAGCATTACCGTGCAAGGGCAGACATACAACATCAAGACCAGCGTACTGAACAAAACGATCCAGGGGAAAGGCAAGAGGACAGCGGCCACGACTGGCGGAGGAGCCGCCGGGGGCGCCTTGATCGGCGGATTAGCAGGCGGAGGTAAAGGAGCAGCCATTGGTGCGTTGGTGGGCGGTGGCGCCGGACTGGCGGGCGGAGCAGCGACCGGAAACCAGCAGATTCAAATCCCGGTCGAGTCGGTGCAGAGCTTCCGCCTGTCTGCTCCCTTGACGCTTCCACCCCCGGGTCAATGACTGTAGGACAGCGCGCTTGCCATTGCCGTGGATGAGAAGACCGTCGCAGACGATGAAGACAGCGAGGAATCAACCATGCCGGATGAAGAACAAAGTAGAGCAGGAACCGAAATAAGAGAAGAAGCCGAATTCCAGCAGGAACTGAAGCTGTCCGACAAGCTGGCCATTGAGCGGACAGTGATGGCAGCCGACCGAACCATGCTGGCCGGGGTGCGCACGTCAGTGTCGTTGATCGCCTTCGGATTTACCCTATTCAATGTGCTGAAGTATCTGCAGGAGCATTCTCCCGTGAAATTCATGCGCCCTCATACCCCCAGGAATATCGGTGGCTTCATGCTTTTGGCGGGAACCATCCCACTGCTTGTCATGATCGTTCAATACATGCGTATCCTGAAACGGATGGGCAAGACAGAAAGTGCCGTTAGCAACCCAAACTTCCAGATGGCTATCGCGATTCTGTTGCTGGGCACAGTTCTTCTGTTGACTCTGATCGGAAATATCCTTCTGCTGTGAAAGCCGCAACGCGGGTTCGACTAATAGGCCGCGACAAATATGCGGGAACAGATGCGCGGTCGAGATTGCGATTCAGGCTCCGACGATTTCTCGGACCGCACGATAGCCCTGATCAATGGCGGTGTTGGTGTACGCATGGCCGTCGGCATCCGAGTTCGCGATTTTGATTCTTCCAAACGGCTGACGTCCAATCACACATGGGCGTTCGGACTCCGGCCGATCCAGAGGCTCGAACAATTGGTTGTATTCGTAGGCGTATCCGTGAGGCCAGCGGTTCACCGTGATCGCCTGAATGTCGCGAGCAGGATCGAAGCCTCCCGCACCGAGCATGCGCCCGAGCTCATCTCGCACCTGACGCTCGAAGGTTTCGAACGTGGTGCTGACCAGCTCAAACCGTCCCGCGCGGTATTGATCCTTGCAATCCAGCCCCGGCTCGCACGGCGTGCGTAGAAGGTGAAGCAGGCAGGATTGATCGGGCGATCTCGGATAATGGTAAGCGCCCATCGAAACCGGGAAGTCCAGCGTAACATTGCTGAAGTAGGCCCCCGGAGCATAGATTCCGCTCACCCCTAGTTTCTGAAACGCCTTCCAGTTGCTGATTTGGACATTCGCGTAAACCAGCGGAAGCTTGACGCAGTAAGCGAGGGCTTCCTTCTGCGTATCGGACATCTCCGGACATAGATACGGGATGATCATGTTGTAGCAGGCGAGTATGCAATGCGAACCGCGGACCCGACGTGCCTTCCCGCCACGGACGTACGTTACTTCGACTTCTTTCGCATTGGATGGATCACCCATATTCCGTACTCTCACGGCTGTACTGTTCAGCCGAATACGCACCGGGGAGGAAGCGTCGTCGATGCGAGCATAGTTCGCGCGGGCAGTGACGACATCTTCCATGGTATTGCCGGGGAGAGAATCCGGCACCAGCGATCGCACCAGCATTCGAGCGATCGATGCGTTGCCATCCGGAAAATGAAAAATGTAAGGCTCATCCAGCTCCGGATTCTGCTCATGGCTCTTCGGAAGCTGCATCCCCTTGAAACCCGGAAACCCATCCCGGGCGCAGTCATACGCGGAAACAGCATCGATCCCGACAGCATACAAATCGTGCGTCGAACTCTGGAACACTTTGACCACATCAGGGTCAACCTTCACATACTGCAACAGGAAATTCTTGTAGCTGGTCTTAATGAGCTTGGCTTTTTTCTGCGCCGGAGTAAGCTCCGGCATGTAATCGACGCTCGCCTTCTGCAGTCGCAGGAGATCTTTGCGGGCGGCTTCCGAGATGGGGATCTCGGAAACATTTTCCAGCGTGAAGTTGATTTCGAAAAAGTGCAGGCTCTTTTCCAGCACCAGGCGATCGACTCCAAATGTTTCCTTATCAAAGAACACCGCTTCACTCAGGTGCTTCGCGGCGTACAGATTCTGATCGTAATACTTATAGAAGCGCCTAACGTCAATTCCCAGCTCTCTCAAAAGCCCGATGGCTACCTTGCTGTAATTGCCCGGGGCCTCGATCGATTGCGTCCCCCCGTACCCCAGCAGCACCGACTTTCCATCCCCAAATTCGTTGCGCTTGGCGTGACCGCCGAAATCGTCGTGGTTATCGAGAATCAGAATCTTCGATTGTTTCCCCGCCAACTTGCGATAGAAATACGCGGCTGCCAGGCCGCTGATGCCCCCACCAACGATGACCAGATCGTAGGACTCGTCCATCTCCACCGGCTCGGCCCACTGATTGTCCTTACCGTCACGCAGATCGTGCGCCACTTCCCACGAACCATCGTGACTTCCGCGCATTCCGGTCTTGGCCGGCGGATAATAACCGGGATCCTTCTCCGGAGCGAACGATGCTTGGGGCACGCCAAAAACTTCCAGCCACTTCGAATCCGCCGGAATCAGTGATGTACCTATCGCGATGCTGATCCCGTTCAGAAAATCGCGGCGAGATATTTCCTTCCCCATGCCGAGCACACGATCGTGGCCTTTACCGCTCATTTGCTTGCCCCCAAAAAAGTTGGTTAGCGATCACTTGCAGACAAAGTTGGCCGCATCGTTGGTACTGCCACTGCCCTTATACACGGCTTCGCGCGGGTAGAAGCACAAGGGACGAGTGAAGGCGACGCCTTCGCCCGGATCGTTATTGACATAATGCGTGGCGAGAACTCTGTCCGGAGCGACGCCTTGCTCAACCCACTCGACCACTGGGGTAAGCATATCGAACATATTCGCGCCCGGGCCGCCTTTGCAGTGGTTCATCCCGGGCACCATAAAGAGCCGGTAAAAATCTCCAGTCGTCTGCCACTTTTGTTGCGACGAGCCACCAGGGAAGCCCTCGAGGAAATTCACGACGCTACCGAAGTAGTAGATGCTTGTCTTCGGCGGCACTTCGGGATCGCTGAATCCATGGTATTGAATGAGCTTACCGCCGCGGCCCTCGAACCGTTCAAGGTTCGGGTCTATCGAGTTCAGAACCGACGCTAGCGTTTGCCCGGGAACCACCGGTTCGTTGTCCACATAAGCGGGCCCCGAAATCCAGTCGAAGGTTCGAAAGTCCCAATTGGGATCGTCGAAGACAAAATTCTCGAAGAAAGGAAGGCCAATCTGCGCGTGATCATCCGTTTGCGGCGCAGGCGGCGGTTCCGGCGAAATGGAGGATGGCCAGCCATCCACCTCCCCGCCCCGCTCAAACGGCGGATAATACCCGCGCTGCTGCACCATCTCACTAGGACCATTCCACAAATGTCGAACCGCTTCCACCTGAGCTGCGGTCAGGCAGTTCGGCGGCGTCTGCGAACTTTCGCAAAGCAGCGCTGCCGGATCAAAATGGCAGCGTCGCGGATCATTCAGAACCCCATCGACTACTCCATCCAGCGCGTCGCAGGCAGCGTTGACGGCGTTTCCCAGGAGCGCATCCTGCGTAGTGAAAACGCTGCCGGCAGGATTATTAAACATCTGCCACACCACCCACAGATTGCCCCCGACATGATGATGCGTGTAGTGAGCGACCGGATCACCGGCAACGATGCCGTCGTAATCGTTCGGGAAACGTTGCGCCTCCTTCAGTGCCTGTCTCCCGCCGGTTGAGCAACCGGTGAAGTACGAATACTTTGGATCGTCGCCATAAAAGGCGGCTGCAATCTGCTTGCCGATAACAGTCATCAGATGGATTGCGCGATATCCAAAATCAACGATCTTTTCCGGATGTCCAAGTGCAAACGATCCATCATCGGTGGAAGTTCCAACGTGGCCTGTGTCGGTGCCAACGGTGGCATACCCAAGTGCGACGCCAGGCGCAATCGCACTGTAGGGGATCGATCCTGCGTAACCGCCGTTTCCGACTCCCTCGAACCTCCCGTTCCAGGTTGAAGACGGCATCCACACTTCGATACCGATCTCCGAATCGCTGGCGGGTGTCAGCGTCGCTGCCACCCGGCAGAATGCAGGCATATTCGTGAAGACCTCACCATTCGGTGCTCTGTAAGTACCCGCCGGTATCGACTGCGCTGCCGTGATCGTAGTGTGCGACGGCTTAAGCAAGGCCAGATTCTCGCACGTAATTGCCGGAGCCCGATCAACGGCGAATGCCGCCAGAAGCAGCGCCCCACATATCTTCCATAGCGACATGCTGCGTCCTTCCCTCTTCCTGCATCATTATAAAGTCATGTCCGCGGAGTCCGGCAGAGTGCAATTAATTGCACACCGACATTCACACGAAATTATTAGCACCAGCCGCCGAGTCATTCATCCAATGGATGGGTTAGCACCGTTGGAGCAGTGGTGCATCAAGCCCTGCGTCAGGGCAGGTCACATCATCCACCCGCCAATTCCGCAAGAAGGAGAATAGTTATGAGATCCCACCCCAGGGTTTTGTTGCTCCTCGCCGCCGCTCTCGTCTCTGCTTCAGCCCACGCCCAGTACGGGACCACTCCCATACAACACGTTGTCGTGATCTTTCAGGAAAACCGCACGCCCGACAATCTCTTTCAGGGATTGTGCACGGCAAATGGTGGGGTACCCGGGTGCAGTTCGACCGCAACGGCGGGAAAATACGACATTGCAACAACCTATGTGAATGCCGACGGCGAGACAGTACCTTTGACCCCGGTAGGCCTCGCTACCAACTTCGATCTCGATCACAGCCACGCCGGCCCGAAGCTCAATGGAACCATCAGCGGCTGGAATTTTGAGTTTGAGAACCAAGGTATCTCCGGCAAGCCGGCAGCCAACGTTCCCTCCGTCTGCGGAGCCAACATCTTCGGCTGCGTCGTTCCCGCCAATAACTATTCTCAGTTCATGTATGTCTACAACACGCCTGTAACCAACAGCAACGGTAGCCGCGGGGGTCTTCTCGACCCCTATATCACTTTGGCGACGACCTATGGATGGGGCAACCGGATGTTTCAGACTAACCAGGGCCCAAGCTATCCGGCGCATCAATATATCTTTGGCGCTACATCGGCGCCCACCGCGGCCGATGACGCGCTCGGCATCTTTGTCGCAGAGAACGGTTCCAGCACGAACTACGGTTGCGGTTCGGGACAATCGGTTGAACTGATCAGGCCCAACGGAAATGGTGCGCCCCCTTTTGGCACCGAAACTCCCGGCGACGAAATCGCGCAATGCTTTACCAGGAATGCCATGGACTACCTGTTGAGTAAACCCAACCCCAAAATCACCTGGACCTACTACGCCGAAGGGCAAACTAGTCTGTGGGTAGCGCCGAACTCGCTTTCGAACATCTGCATCCCTTTGAACGGAGTATGCACTGGACCCGACTGGACGAAAGGAGAGTCGAACGGGTACGTCGACACCACGCCGCCCGATGTCTTGACCGACATCGCCAACTGCGCTCTCTCCCAAGTTAGTTGGATAACTCCAGCCGGGCAATATTCAGACCATCCCATTAACAGCGGGCAGGGGCCGTCGTGGGTGGCATCCATTGTCAATGCCATTGGAACGAACACAAGCTGCGACGACGGTACCGGCTACTGGAAAGACACCGTCATCTTCATTACGTGGGACGATTGGGGAGGCTGGTACGATCACGTGCAGCCGGTCTTCCAGAGCGGGGCGAACCAGGACGACTATCAACTCGGTTTCCGCGTCCCGCTCGTCGTCGTTTCGGCCTACTCGACCAAGCCCGGCTACATCAGCAACCTGAAATACGATTTTGGCAGCATCCTCAAAGGCATCGAAGGCATTTTCGGCCTGGGCAACCTCGGCTTTGCCGATGCGCGGGCAACCAACGATCTCCATGACTTTTTCAACTTCCATCACCCGGCATCGGCGTATAAAGCAATTCCTGCTCCACTCGAAGGAAGTTTCTTCACCAAGACTCAGGCGCTGGAGGTAGATCCCCCGGATAGCGACTAGACAACTCGCGGCAGAAGAAATCTCGGGAGCGTCGTTGGGGACACCGACCGGCAATGACTCTACATTCCATCAAACAGCGCACTCGCAGCGTCTCGCCGCGCGAATTGTCCGGTAAATTCGCCGGCACCGACTTTGCCTGCGAAGGTGTTGAGGAGCGTGTGCTCAGTGAAGAAGGCGTCAGACGTGTGGAGTGCCCGCCACGTTCAGATGAAATCCGTAGCGGACAAAACACGCACCATGCTGACCATCGAGGAGGCCACGTGCAATCAACATCTCAACAAGACGTTCCTGCCTGAAGACCTGGCAGCGCGCCAGCCATGAAATACTAACCTGCTACAGTTCAGCAACTGTTATTTCTTAAAGACCAGCGGAGGCCCGCTGACCCGCTTCCCTTTGAGGTTGACCGTCACTTCGATCCGGTCCGCAATCGTGACGAACGGAATACCATGCGTCATCCCGTAGTCCTTGCGGTCGAAGGCCATCGTCCCCTTAATATCGCCCGAGCCAGTTCCCATGCCGGCAACCGTAAACGTCAGTGTCTCCGGCTTCGATACCCCTCGAATGGTAAACGTTCCCGGCAGATCAAAGGTGTTAGGACCGGTCTGCACAACCTTGGTCGAGTGGAACGTGATCAGCGGATCCTGCTTCACGTCGAAGAAGTCTTTGCTTTTCAACTTGCCGTCTTTCATGCCGCTTCCAGTATTAACGCTGTCCGCCTGAATCTTGATGTCCAAAACGCCCGACTCTGGGTCAGTCGACGTGAAGGTCAGGGTGGAGTCCCACTTCTCGAATGTGCCGGTTATATTCACCGACGCCTTTACATAAAACTTCACCGAACTGTCCTCGGGCGAAATTACGAAAACGGGAGCCTGAGCTACGCTAAATAACGGGACAAACGCGAAGAGGCAGAGGACCGCTAAACGCACGCTGCTGAGGGTGGTTCTAGACATAAATTTCCTCCGAACTATTGCCTGGGAACAGACAAAGTGAAAGCAAGACAACGCACTATGACACTCGATGAGGGTCAGAGGTAACTGTCAAATGTGACAGGCGGGCTCAGGCCCAGGGTTTGTCACACGCTCCAACCCCTCGTCTCCGAGCGGCCTCAGGCCATTAGCACCTCAGCAACCCGCAACCAGCCACCTCACCATTGCAGAAGCAGAAGCTCGGAACAGAATCCCGGCCCCATGGCGGCCAGCAGCCCAAGCGTGCCCGGCTCAGGACGCCGATTTTTCATCACGTCTTCGAGCACCACCAGCACCGACGCCGAAGAAAGATTGCCCACTTTACGCAGACAAGCCCACGACGCATCCAGTTCCCCATTGTTCAACCCGAGCGCCGCCGCCGATGCTTCCAGCACCTTCGGCCCGCCCGTGTGCATAACATAGCTTTTGAGATCGCTGCGCTGATGCCCGTTGTCGGCCAGAAACGCGTCGACATCCCGACCCAGGTTTTCCCGGATCAGAGTAGGAACCTCGGTCGAAAGAATGATGCGGAAGCCCTTCTCGGAAATGTTCCACCCCATCATCTCTTCCGTCGCCGGATAGAAGATTGAGCGCGTAGCGAGAATCTTCGGTCCCGCGATTCCATTCGGCTGAGAACGGAATTCCTCGCCAGTAACAATCACCGCCGCCGAGCCATCGGCAAACAATCCCGAAGAAATTAAATTCGCTACCGACAAATCCTCACGCTGCAAGGTGAGCGAACAAAGCTCCACCGATACCAGCGCGGCTGCCTGCGTAGGATAAGCGCGCACGTAGTCGTAGCAGCGCGCGATTCCAGCCGCGCCCGCAACACATCCCAGCCCAAAGATTGGCGTTCGCCGGATATTGGCCGGAAGCCCCATCCGGTTGATCAGGAGCGCGTCGATGGAGGGACTGGCTACGCCCGTGACCGTCGTGAAGAACAATGCTCCCAGCTCCTGTGCTTCCACTCCAGCTTTATGAAGCGCCAGGCAAAGCGCACGCTCGCCTAATTCCTGCGCCACCTGAATCCAAATGTCATTGGCTTGGCCCCAGGTTTTAATATCCACGTACTGTTCGGCAGGAACCGCGAGATAACGGCCATCCACCGTCACATTCCGATGCAAACGGGCTAACAACAGAGGATTCTTGAGTTGGTCTCCCCAATAGTCCTGAAGCTGCTCCAGGAGTGCTTTTTGGGAGTAATAATTCTTGGGGAACGCGCTCGCCGCGCTAGCAATATTCACAGGCTTTGCGCCGCCGCAAACGTATCCGCCACCACATCCGTGGCGTTGGTCTTTAGCTGAAACTTGTGGGCATCGATTTTCATGAAATCACCTCGGCCTAACATGATCAGAGAGCTCCGCAGAGCTCCTGTTTACCTTAATTCTATGCTTGCAATCCATGCTGCCTGCTGCACCGCTCCGGCAGCATAGACGCTTCCATCACACTGCTGTTTCGCTGGACCGTGTTAAGACCGGGAAGCGATAATATATATTCTAACGTCGAATGCCCCATTTAGCATGTTCCAGCACATTGCCGAAATTGCCAAGTGTCAAAATTAACAGTCATCGCCCCCAAACCCTCCTCAGGCAACAGCTCGGCGAACTTCCCGCTCTCCAGGCGGGACTCGCGCCGGAAGATAAGGCAAGCGCGCCGAGGACGCCCATCGCGAACGGATCGGACCCATCAATACGCTGGAGAGGTCTTTTTGAGCTCTTCTCGTAGCCAGGAATTTCTTGGTTGTGCGTCCCACCCAATCGTTTCCGTAGCAGCCGCGGAAACCCTGTTCGAGCAAGGCTTCCAGCACTCCCGGGGCGCAATGGGGATGGTTCCAGACCAGATGCTTGGTGTCAAACTTCGACCAGTCTTTTTCAAAAATGCCGTAGCCGGATTCGAGTTCATGCCACATTTCCGTCTGTGGATGCGGTGTAACGATGGTAATTTGCGAGACATCGAGCTTTAAAGAAGCTAGTGTTTTCAGATCTTCAGCGATCGATTCCGGTGTCTCCGGCGGCAGGCCGATAATGTAATAACCTTGCGCGTACATGCCGGCGGTTTTGAGGCGCTCGGCAAGTTCAAAGGCGGACTGCGCCTTCTCGTTCTTATGCATCTGCTTCAGAATGTCCTGGTGAAAACTCTCGATGCCGAACAGCGCGCCTTCCATACCGCAGCGTTCCCATTCCTTGAAGTTCCGAAGCAGCAGATCCACGCGCGACTGCACCAGCCATCGCACTCGATGGCGCGCCAGTAACTCGATCACAGCGTCGGCGTGCGAAGGAATATTCCCGAAATTCTCGTCGAGCAGCAGAACAAAATGGATGCCATGCTCAACATAAAAACGCAGCACCCGATCCAACGACTCCAGCGAGATTTCCTTGGGTTTCGGGGCAAACGTAGTCGTCTGGCAGAACGTGCAGCGAAAACTGCATCCGCGCGACGAAAACAGAACGCCCAGCGGAAACGACCACCCTCCCGGCAGACGGAAGCGGGTTACGAGCGGTGGATGCTGGACTTCATCGATCCGCGTCCCCAGCTTCTGTGCCAGCGCGTCTTCGCTGTAACTGGTGAACACATGATCGAAGTGCGATTGAATGGAGGGAGTCAAAGCGCCATAATTTCCCGCCCACAACTCGCGCACTCCAGCCTGCCGCGCTTCCCCGGCCATCGCCAGAATGTCGTTCGTCTCTTCCAGGTAAAAAGAAAATCCGACAGCATCCCAGCCCTTCTTGAGTTGTGCGGAAAACTCTGCTCGCGTCGGATATTCCAGGATCTTCAAGTCTGGCAGATTCTGCCGCAGAAATCGCAGACCGAACGAGATCGTCCGGGGCATACCAAAACGCCAGCGAAAATCTCGCGGCGCGTTCTCCCGAAAATAATCGTAGAGGCCAGTCTCGCGGCAGCGGGTTGTCAGCAGAATTCGAGGCAATCTTCCCCCACATGTGCAACTTATCACAGAAGTGGATTGGGGCGCGGCCAAGACTCTAGCACATCCTCGGTTCAACTGCGAGCGGAGAGCTATCGCACCCGAGAAAAACTCAACCCATCTCTTCCTCTGCAGGTCTCGGTGATCGGAATCAAGAGCGTTTTACTGGGGAATCGATCGCCAAGACAGGCGTAGAATGGCACCGCTGTCTGGAGGTCATAGGAAATTCGAATGACGCGTCCCCGATACGTTTCTGTGTTGCTCCTCCTTCTCGCCGGCTTCCTCGTGTTTGCGGTGGGCCAGACCCCTGCTCCGCCTGTACATTCAATCGTCCTGCATGCCGCGCGATTGCTCGATATCAAGAATGGCCGCATCGTCAAGCCCGGCGAGGTTCTGGTGCAGGGCGAACGCATTGTCGAGTCGGGGCCGGCTGTGACGCATCCCGCGGGAGCGGAGGTAATCGATCTCGGAGATCGCACCCTGCTGCCGGGCTTGATTGATGCGCATGTCCACCTCTTTCTGCATCCCGGCGCCGAGGATCTGCAAACCGTGCAGGAATCGGTGCCCCAGCGAACGATCACAGCGACCCTGGCAGCTCGCGATGACTTGATGGCGGGATTCACCGCCGAACGCGATATGGGAACCGAAGGCGCGGGTTCGGCCGATACCGCCGTACGGGATGCGATCAACGCGGGAAACATTCCTGGTCCGCGCCTGCGCATCAGCGGAAACGCCGTGAACATTCTCGGTGGCCACGAGGATGCCATTGGTTACAACCCGGAGCAGCACGTTCTGCCCAACGCCGATTACGCCAATAACACAGACGAACTCATCGCCGTGATGCGCCGCCAGTTCAAGGAAGGCGCAGACTTCATCAAGATCTACGAAACCGGGCCCGATTCTGTGGGCGACGGCAAGTTTCACACCATGTATCAGTACACGGAGCCGGAACTTGAGGCTGCGGTCCACGAGGCGGCACGACTGGGCCGCAAGGTGGCAGTGCATGCGACCGGTGAACCCGGAACGCTCTATGCCGCGCAGGCGGGAGTCGCGTCCATCGATCACGCCAATCAGCTCAGCGACGAAACCATGCGGCTGATGCGCGAGAAGCAGATCTATGCCGTTCCAACTTTTACCATCTTCGAATATTTTGCGAATCACGCGTCTGCACCTGCAGTCGCTGCCCGCGAGCAAACCATGCTCGATTTGCATGCCCAGGAATTCCGGAAGCAACTCGCGGCCGGAGTGCCGATCGCGATGGGATCCGACGTGGGACCGTTTCCGCACGGCACGCAGGCGCGCGAGTTTGTGCTGATGGTGAAATATGGAATGTCGCCGCTAGCGGCGCTGCAAGCGGATCTGTTACACGGAGCGAAGCTGCTGGGCTGGGACGGGCAGATTGGAGCTCTCGATCCCGGCTATCTCGCCGACGCTATCGCGGTCGCCGGCGATCCGCTGCAGGATATTGGGACCCTGCAGAACGTCAGCTTTGTGATGAAGGGCGGTGTAATTTACAAGAAATAACCCGTGGATGGCCGGTCGCAACCACTAGGAACCCGTCCTCGCATAATTGCCTTCTTTATCAAATGAGTTCAGAAATTGCTCGAACTCGGCTTGATTGGCCGCGATGGTCTTCGCCGGTCCTGTAAATTTGATGAACACGTTCCCACCCGGACCCTCCACAATCGCACCCAGCAGCCGGTAATTGTTCTGCAGCGACTTCGATGCCGCCATCGGTCCTCCCATTCCCGTGTAATCGCCGGACGCATCAATAGTGGTTACCGCCAGTCCGTGAATCCTCCGCTTCGCGATCTTCGCATCCGCTGGCTTGCCCCCAGGAGCCACCATCTGTCCCTTCCATCGGTCCAGATTCGCCTCCACACTGCCGCCTTGCCCGGCGCCGAAAAAGTAGACCACACATTCCGCGCTCGCACTGTCTCCGGCCGCAGCCGAGATCGTGTAAGTCGCGGCTCGCATCGGTCTCGCCTCCTCCGTCTTCCATCCCGTTGGCTTCGTCCATTTCAATCCCGCCACCGAATCGGCGAATAAGGACGCCACCAGAAACAGCACCACAGAAATCATCCGCATCCCCCCAGTATAGACGTGATAGACGTGCGCCTTGCCAATGCTGAGCACGGCTGCTCGCGGCCGGCCTTGGTCACCGGTTCCGGTTGTGAATCTATACCCCCTGGTTGTATCGTTTACGTCTCCAGGAGAATCAATGCGAACGACCACACTCGCCCTTCTTATCGTTTGTCTTATGAGTTCGGTATTCGGACAGAAACACCCACCCGCCAAAAGCCCCGATCCCAGCCAGGCCAAGGTTCAAGCGAACCAGGCGGCGACTACGACTGAGTCGGCCGACGCGCAGAAAGATAAAGACGACGCTGAAGACAAGGGACCCTGGAAGGCTCTGCAATATCGACTGGTCGGCCCATTTCGTGGCGGCCGCGTAGTCGCAGTGTCGGGCGTGGTCGGCCCCGGCAATGACAACACCTACTACTTTGGCTCCGTCGCCGGAGGCGTCTGGAAGACGACTGACGGCGGCCTCAACTGGAAACCCATTTTCGACAAGCAGAAGGACGCTTCGCCCGCCATCGGAGCGATCGCCGTTTCTGAATCTGACCCGAATGTCATCTACGTCGGCACCGGCGAAGCGTGCATTCGCGGCAACATCGTCGGCGGTAACGGTGTTTATAAATCCATCGACGCGGGCAAGACCTGGAAGTTTGTCGGCCTGGCTGACACGCACGCCATCGGGCGCATTGCCGTCAATCCCAGGAATCCTGACATCGCTTTCGTCGCCGCCCTCGGACATCCCTTCGGCGATAACGAGGAGCGCGGAATTTTCCGCACGCAAGACGGCGGCAAGACCTGGGAAAAAGTGCTCTATAAGGACGCCAAGACCGGAGGCATCGACATCGTTCTCGATCCCACCAATTCCAACGTCCTGTTCGCGGCCCTCTGGCAAGCCCGGCGCACGCCCTGGAGTCTCGACAGCGGTGGACCCGGCAGCGGCCTTTACCGCTCCAGTGACGGGGGCACCACCTGGAAACAACTGAAAGGCCACGGCCTGCCCGAGGGAATTCTCGGCCGCATCGGTGTCACCGTCTCCGGCGCGAACCCTAACCGCGTCTGGGCTGTCATCGAGGCCGACAAAGGCGGAATCTATCGTTCCGACGACGCTGGCGATTCCTGGCACTTAACCACCGACGACCACCGCTTTCGCCAGCGTGCCTGGTATTACTCGCACATTTTCGCCGATCCCAAGTCTGCCGACACCGTCTACATCCTCAACACCGGCGCGTATCGCTCCAATGATGGAGGCAAAACTTTCAGCCGGCTACGCGCGCCACACGGAGATAATCACGCGCTCTGGATCGATCCCGCGAATCCCCGGCGGATGATCAACGGCAACGATGGCGGCGCTATCGTCTCCATCGACGGCGGCGACACTTGGACCAGCGTCTATAACCAGCCCACGGCCCAGTTTTATCACGTCGTCACCGACAGCCGGTTTCCCTATTACATGTACGGCGCTCAGCAAGACAATTCCACCGTGGCCATCGCCAGCGCGAGCGCGAACGGCGCCATCGATCGCCCCGACTGGTACGACGTAGGCGGCGGCGAAAGTGGCTACATCGCGCCCGATCCGATCGACCCGGAGATCGTGTATGCCGGCTCCTACGGGGGTGAGATTACGCGCTACGATCACCGCACCGGCGAAGAACAGGCCGTCAACCCCTGGCCGGTGAACCCGATCGGGTGGGCTGCCGGTGACGTCAAACATCGCTTCCAATGGACGGAGCCCATCGTTTTTTCCCCGCATGATCCCAAAACCATGTACTTCGCCGGTGAAGTCCTGTTCAAGACCACCGATGCCGGAATGAGTTGGACGATCATCAGTCCCGACCTCACGCGCAATGACAAGTCGAAACAGTGGAGTTCCGGCGGTCCGATTACCAAGGACAACACCGGTGTCGAAGTCTATGACACGATCTTTTCGGTAGTGGAATCGCCGGTCCAGAAAGATTTGATCTGGGTAGGCACCGACGACGGATTGGTTCAACTCACACGCGACGGCGGCCAGCACTGGGAGAACGTTACCCCTAAAGCCATGCCGGAGTGGGGCACGGTGAGCATGATCGAGGCTTCTTCGCGCGATGCCGGGACGGCCTACATCGCCGTCGAACGCCACAAGTCCGACGACTTCGCACCGTACGTTTTCAAGACCACGGATTTTGGCAAGACCTGGACCAAACTCGTTGCCGGACTTCCCGCGAACAATTATGTCCATGCCGTAAGGGTCGATCCCCGGCATCCCGCTTTACTTTTCGCGGGAACGGAACAGGGCGTTTACATTTCGTTCGACGATGGCGGGCACTGGCAATCGCTGCAACTGAATCTTCCGCCCGCTCCCGTCAACGACCTGGTAATCAAGAACACCGACCTCGTCGTGGCCACCCACGGACGTAGCTTCTGGGTGCTCGACGACATCACTCCGCTCGAACAATACGAAGATTCGATTCCCCAGCAGGAGGCCCATCTCTTCACGCCCGCCGCGGCCAGTCACACTGTATTTCATGGTTCTCCGTTCGCCGCCAATGCCGGAAAGAACCCCCCGGCAGGAGCTGTGATCGACTACTGGCTGAAGGTTTCACTCAAAAAGCCTGACGAGGCAAAACCCAAAGCTTCCGGCGCTGCCGCCGAGGGCGCGCCGGCAAAAACTGAAGCCAGTTCGTCGGCTCCTTCCTCTGATACTAAGAAAACCGATGCCGATTCCGAAGCGCCCAAAATCACGCTTGAGATACTCGACTCCTCGGGCAAGGTCATCCGCAAGTATCCCCGGAAGGAAGAAGCTGATAATGACGACGAAGACTCCTCCGGCCGCGACCGCAATGCCGGCGCCCTGCCCGCCGACGCTGGCCTGAACCGCTTCGTCTGGGACTTGCGCTACGAAGCGGCGACGAAAGTGCCAAAAGCACCGCTCTGGGGCGGCAATACCGACGGTCCAGAAGCACTGCCAGGCACTTATCAAGTACGGCTGACGGTGTTAGGCAAGACCTATACTGCCCCCCTCGAGATTAAGGCCGATCCTCGGCTGAAAATCGCTCAGGAGGATCTCGCCAAACAATTCGATCTGCTGCTCAAGATCCGTGACAAGGTGACGGAAACCAACGATGCCATCATCCAGATTCGCGATCTTCGCGAGCAGATCAACACAATGAACACGCGCCTCAAGAACGACCCTCGCGCCAAGGCCATCGCCGAAGCTGGCAAGGCGGTCGACACGAAGATGACGGTGGTCGAAGAAGCGCTGATCCAGACCAAGGCCAAGAGCGGCCAGGATGTGCTCAATTTCCCGGTTCGCTTGAACAACGATCTGGTCGCGCTCAGCGGTGTCGTCGGCAGCGCCGACTCCGCTCCCACGAAGCAATCCTACGAGGTATTCGATATGCTCAACAGAAATGTCGATGAGCAACTGGCAAAATGGAAGGTGATTCTTTCAACCGACGTAGCAGCTTATAACAACCTGGTGAAACAGCAGGAGGTTCCCGCGCTCGTGGTCGCACAACCGGAAGCGGGGAAATAAAGCAGCAAGGTTCCGAACTTCGATTCCGGAGCTTGTCGTCCCGGAACTTGTTGCCCCGGAGCGCACTTTAGTTTCCTATTGCGTCATTTCAGACGTGCTCATACTCGTGTCCTCGTACACGAGGAGTTGCAGCGAGGGGGATTCGACCGATCGCTCTCTCTTTGTATGCTTTCGCGAAGCGAACTCTGATTAGCCAGAAAATCATCAACACCAGCGGCAGGAAACTCAGGAGATAAAGCACGCCTGTCTTGCGCAACAAGGCGGGGAACAGGTGTTGTCGCGCCAGAAATATGGACGCGGCGGCGACGAACAGCGCAAAGCACATGCGCCACAGATGCCGCGCCAGACGCTGTGCGCCAGAAATACCGCCGCGCACCAGCATGCGAATGTCTCCTACGATCGCCAGCCCCGCCACGGAACCCAGTAAAAGGTAAGGCCCGATGGGCTGGCCATACTTCAAACCATTCGGACTTTTTGCGGCTTCCACTCCCCACGTCAAGGTGAGAGCTTCGACCGCCAGGATCAGCAGAAGGGCGGCCCAATCGAAGATGCCAGTTTCCATGGCGCGGCGCCTAGCGGTCATCCACGAGGTAACCACCAGATAAAACGTCAGCGTGGCTCCCGGAACATTGCCCACCACGTCCTTCGCGAACGACAGGTACACCCCGGTGAGGGAGAGCCCGACCATGGCTATGACAAACACGTTTCCAGCGATGCGATGGCGGTTGGAACCTTTGAGGAACGCCACCGCGACAAATCCAGACAGCATCCCCACGGTGCCGGCGGCGATGTGGGAAAGTAATATGGGCGAAAATGACATTCTTCCCTCCTTGTGCTACCCGGGCGTCCTTCCTGTATCAGGCGTGCATGCAAATCAGATCGGCTCACGATAGCGCCGCAGCCGTACCGCTGCCGCCAGGAATATAGCGGCCACTCCTAGCCCGATCCACAGTCCCGGGCTGCCCAGAAACGCACCCGGCGTAATGTGTGTCATCGGATCCGTAGGGAACATATCGCGCCCTGTGCGGGCGATAACCGGCGCCGCGCCGATAAAGTGCGAGCCCACGATTGCGGCAAAATGCGTTGTGTGGAACACGATCTTTTCGACCCCGCCGATCGCCAGCAGCGGTATGGCGGCCCACAGCAGCGGCGCTCGTCGCGCCCACCCTGACACCAGTAGCAGCCAGCAATAGATTGGCGCGGGCCAGAGCGCATGGGCCGTCAGAAGGTGGTAGAGCAGCAGCCACCACATCTGCAGGAACGACATCTGTGTCCATAGCGTCGAGGGATGCTGGCCGCTGGCTGAGAGTACTGCGCTGCTCACCAGCAGCATGATCAACTGCGTAGCAACCGTAATCACGAACGTGAGCAGTGGCAGAATGATGAGCGGAATGCTCGCCTTCGCGAGCACTGTGATGAGATCGGAAACCGGCAGCGACTTCCAGAACAGTATGCTGCGATCGCGTCGCTCGCCATACAGCGCGTCGAGACAATAGAACACACTCACCAGAATCAGGGTCGCCATCAGCAGGCCCGCGGCGAAGTCGTAAGGCATCGCAATCGTGTCGACCTGGTGCCCCGCGTGGAGCGAGAGCCCACGCATCCTGTGCGCCAGACCAATCGTGCTGATCAGGAAGCCGGACAGGATGACGCCGGCAACCACCAGCGGCGCGACATAGATGGAACGGTTCTCCCACAATTCGCGTCGCACCGACCAGTACAGGAGTCGACTCGCCGGGATCGCCGCCGGCGCGATTCCCGGCGCGCCGAACGAAGACTCCGGTAGGGCGTTCGATTGCGTATTCATCGGGCTCCTCCTTGTGCTGTGCCGGTCTGATTGCCCATCACCGCTACGAACAGGTCGGCAATGCTCGGTGTGCGCACATCGCCCAGCGCCGCCAGTTGCTGGCGATCAACGCGGCTGCACGTTAAATCGAACAGTAAAATGCTGCGACCCAGCACCTGCCGCTCGTGCATCGGCTTGAGCGCGCGGCCTGCCTCCACCCGCTCCGGATGCACCGTCACTTCCACATACCGCGACTCGAATTCTTCCATGCTGCAGTTGAGCACGATCCGCCCCCGGTTGATGAACATGAGATCGGTAAGCACGTGCTCGACATCTTCAACCTGATGCGTCGTCACCACGATGGTGCGGCTGCGGTCGTAGTAGTCATTCAGCAGCGCATCGTAAAACTGCTTCCGATACAGGATGTCCAGGCCCAACGTCGGCTCGTCCAGCACCAGCAGCCTCGCATCAATCGCCATGATCAGCGCGAGGTGCAACTGCGCCACCATTCCCTTCGACAATTCCCTCACCCTGCTACCGCGCTTGATCGTGGTTTTGGCCAGAAAACCTTCCGCCTTCGCCCGGTCGAATCGCGGATGCACCCCGGCAACGTAGTCGAGCGCCTGCGAAACCCTGATCCACCGCGGCAGCACCGCGACATCGGCAATGAACGAGACGTCGCGCATCAGCACATCGCGCTCCCTCCACGGGTCGCGCCCCAGCACCTTCAGTTCTCCCTGATAAGGAGTAAGGCCGAGAATCGCATTCAGCGCCGTGGTCTTGCCTGCGCCGTTCGGGCCGATCAGTCCCAGAATCCGACCTTCTTCGACGCGCAAATCGATTCCGTCCAGCGCGATGGTCGAGCCGAAAACCTTGCGCAGGCCGCGTGCTTCGATCACTGTCATGGCTTCGGCTCCTCCTCTGCAATCTCCCGCTCTGCAATTCCCGACGATCCACCGCGTGGCGATGCGGCATTCGAAGAGGGCTGCCGGCTCGCGCCCGCTCCCAGCAATTCTTCCCGTGTCAACCCGAGCCGCTGAATGGTCGCGTGGATCCTCGGCCATTCTTCCGCGAGAAATTTCTGGCGTTCGTCCCTGAGCAGCAGATTGCGCGCCCCCGCATTGATGAACATGCCGCGACCTCGTTTGCTCTCCACCAGTTGCTCATCCACCAGTTGTTGATAGCCCTTCAGGACTGTGAGCGGATTGACCCGATACTCCGCCGCGACGTTGCGCACGGAAGGCAGCGCATCACCCTCCTTGAGCACGCCATCCAGGATCATCGCGACCACGCGGTCGCGAAGCTGGCGATAAATCGGCTGACTGTCGTTCCACTCACGGTCCATACGGTTTTCACTTAGCCCTTACCCAGACCTTACCCCCACCTTGCCCCACCGTACCTAAAGATACCCCGCGCTTCAGTTCATCCGGTGCAGGTCAAAGTGCGCATGCATCGGCTTGTCTTTCATCATGAACGTCCAATCCTCCGTGTGATGGTTGGCGTCGATAATGGTGAACACCGAATGGTGCATGTGGTACTCCATACTCCCGCTGATGTCCGCGAACTCGAACTCGATCGTCTTGCCGTCGGGCGACATCTTGCCGGTCATGCGCGGACGGTTCCCCGCGTCGCAATAGTGAACCAGCGTGAGCTGGTCTCCGTCCACATAAAGCATCGTCACCGGATGGTCGTACTTGGTCGCGTCCAACGGCGTTCCTGCCTCCTGAAACTCGTGCACCAGAACGTTTCCCCGCGAGGTCACGCGCAGCGAGGCATGCATCGTAACGCCGGACATCGCCGGTACGTCCGCGACGGTGACCGGGCCCTCCCACTCTCCCGCCAGACTTTTCATGGTTGTGAACGACTTCTGCGCCTCGGACGGCACAGCAGCCGCGGAAGACTTTTGCGCGTCAGACTGGGCAAAAGCCACAGCCACAGCGCAGAGCGACAGCAGAACAACCGGCAGCATAAAACGTAGCGATTTCATATTTTTCTCCTTAACCTCAGTTTTTCCTCGGGTCTGGTTCTCTCGCGTACTCCCATGCGAGCGCGGCATCTGCCTCACTTCGTCCGTTGCAGGTCGAAGTGCGCGTGGAGCGCCTTGTCCCCCGGTTCCAGGTAAGTCCAGTCCTCGGTGTGATGGTTCGCATCGACAATCGTGAACACCGCATGTTGCATATGTCCGTACTGTAGATTCCCGCTGACGTCGAGAAACTCGAATTCCACCGTCTTCCCGTCCGCCGACATCTTCCCTACCATGCGAGGCCGATTATCCGCGTCGCAATAATGAGTCAGCAGCAGGCGGTCTCCATCCACCACGATCATCGTGATCGGATCGTCGGGCCTTCCAGATCCCGTCGCCTCATGCATCAGCGTGTGCCCCATCGAAGCCGTGCGCAGCGAGACCTGCGTGAGCTTGCCTTCCATCTCGGGTGCTGGCGGAACGATGGTCACGTGTCCTTCCCATGATCCGGTCAGAGTTTTCAGTTG
>Ga0074044_10001295_pt1 | contig 22904 bp, 30 predicted proteins | sample BogForMeECP23OM1_FD_94443 | JGI IMG/M metagenome (GOLD analysis project Ga0074044, IMG submission 94443) | Bog forest soil microbial communities from Calvert Island, British Columbia, Canada - Bog Forest MetaG ECP23OM1 | ecosystem: Environmental > Terrestrial > Soil > Wetlands ... | reverse complement strand
TTTCGGCCACCAGATGAGGTCGTTGTACTCTGCCTTCCCGTCTCGGAAATACGCCTGCCGCATCATGTCAAGACTCACGACGGGCACGCCCCAGATGACAGCGTCCACTGCGCGGCGTTCTACGGTTCGGGTGCTCAACTCTTCAGGTGTGAAGGTCTTTGCCTGCTGGGCCGTGGCCGATTGTGCTGATAGGAGCAGGGCGACGATGAATGAGAACTTGAGCTTTGCCATTATTGGCATGACCTCGAAGGAGCGCTCGTTGGGATTTGGCTTCAGCGGCCACATCGTAGCAGCGAAATTGGAATTAGCTATCGTCAATAATGACAGTAAGGTAGCTCGTAGTTAGCGCGCTTACCGCCTAGGTCCCGGTAAACGCGGTAACCGGAAACTGACCCACTATCGAAATCAGCGTTTGATTGACCCGCTATACCTTTCTCTGTTATCAACAACGCATTACAAACGAACAGCGAGGACTTCATGCCTATCACACGAAGAAACTTCTTTCGCAAAGCCGCCACTGGCGCGGCTATTGCCGCAACTCTTCCCCCACTCGCGGAACTAACCTTCAGTGAACTGGTACCTTCATCCCGCGCCAGTGAACCCGGCGGCCCGATCATTCTAAGCCGCAACGAAAACGCTTATGGTCCCTCGCAAAAAGTCATCGCCTCCATGCAGGACTCTCTGCAATTTGCGAATCGCTATCCAGACCCGGCGGTAAACGCCCTTCACGAAAGAATTGCCCAATCTCATTCCATCAAGCCGGAACAATTGGTCCTCGGCTGCGGTTCCGGTGAAATTCTCAGCATCGCCGCTTCCTCTTTTCTCGCTCCTGGCAAGACCCTCATCACGGCTGTGCCTACGTTCGAATCCATCGGTCGCTGCGCCAAGGCCCTCGGCGCGCAAGTCGTCGAGATTCCTCTCACCCCAGCTTACTCACATGATTTAGCCGCCATGCTTTCTCGCGCCGACGCCTCCACCGGCCTGATTTACGTCTGCAACCCCAACAATCCCACAGCCAGCCTAACGCCCCGCAAGGATCTCGAAGACTTCGTCCACAAGCTTCCGCCTTCCACGACCGTCCTCATCGACGAGGCCTACCATCATTTCGTCGGCACAACTCCGGAGTACACCTCCTTCATCGACAAACCGGTGAACGACGACCGTGTCATCGTCGCGCGCACCTTTTCAAAAGTCTTCGGCCTCGCAGGAATGCGCGTAGGTTACGCCGTCGGCGCCCCCGAAAAAATCCGCTCACTCTCCGCCCACCGTCTCCCCGAAGGGCTCAATGCCGTCGGCGCCCGCGCGGCTCTCGTGGCCTACGAAGATATCGAATATGTTCAGATGAGCGAAAAACGCAACGCTGCCGACCGGGAGGAATTCTTCGCTCAAGCCAGAGCCCGAAATGTTCAAGGCATCGCTTCGTACACGAATTTCGCCATGCTCAAAACCGCTCACCCCGCTGTCGAAGTGATCGAACACTTCAAGAAAAACAACGTCCAGATCGCCCGTCTTTTTCCATCCATGAGCACCTATGTCCGCGTGTCCTTCGGCACGCCCTCCGAAATGAAAGAATTTTGGCGCGTCTGGGATCTCATGCCCTCCGCTTAAATGAGTTTGTAAGAACTGTGACGATGGCCGCTCAAAATGAGAGCGAGTGTGGCCCGAGCGTTGGGTCTTAAGCATTGGTCTCATAGCCGTATGCGATCGAAGCGTAATCTGTCATCCCAATCGATCCACTCGGTCAGAAACGCGCGGAATCCGCGATCGGCGCCTTTCCGGGCCCTGTCGAGGCGCTAAAGTCCCTATCAGCTTTCTCCTCAAGGCAATCCTGCACTCTCAGAGGACAAAGGATAGCAAAAAGCGACTAAGCAACTCTTTGCGTTTCAATACGTTACAAGCCAACTCCTTCACCGCCCCTACCGATGCATACTCTTACAGATTCTATCCTTGGTAAAAATGTCCCCACTCCTCCCAAAATGCAATCTTCGCCCCGTCCTAGTACAGGCGTACCTGCCAGCATTGAATCGATTTTGTACCCGCAGTCCTATTGTTCCCTAGCCCGCTCCCAGATACACTCTGACTTCGATCAGGAGGTCTTCCTTGACCGGTTCAGAACGCCGCACTACGCAACGCTTCCAAATGCGGCTGCCGCTAACTGTCCGTTGGACAACGGGCGCTGCGGTTGGCGAGACGAGCACCGAATCCCGAGACGTCAGTTCTCGCGGTGTTTACTTTTTCCTTTCCAAAGACGTCCGCGAAGGCTCTCCCGTCGAAATTCTTCTGACCCTTCCAAACGAAATCACCTTGGCAGGTCCGGTGCGCGTGCGCTGCCTCGGCCGCGTCCAGCGCACCGAGCCGCGCGACGAAGGCGCCATCGGCGTCGTCGCCGCGATCGAGCGCTACGAATTCCTCCGCGGCGAGGACGACTCGAAGTCGTAGTCTCGCGTTGCCACTGCATCGCGGAGTTGCAGCGCTTCTTACAAATTTTTTGAAACAACGGCATCGTTGCAGAATCCGCGATCGCGGCCTGCGGCGCGCCTGGAACACAAGGATTTTCTACAGGTTTCTTGCTCGCTCACTGCGGAGGCGGGCAGGATAAGCCGGGGTCCCTCGGCCCCTCAGCGGAGTGCCCCGGCTCAATTTTTTCCCGGCGGTTCGGGTGGCACAGGCTTCAGCCTGTGCATGCGGTCCCGCCTCCCGTAGGGGCACGGCACGCCGTTCCCGCTCTTCAAGGCAAGGAGGGCTTCGAGGCATTTCGCAAGGCCGTACCAGGTTCGGTTCCCACGATCGTGCGCAACTATAAGGCTGCCGTAACAAGACCGGTGCGAGATACGACTGTCAATCGAGCGATGCAAGTGTGGCAAAGTAATTATTTCGAGCGCGTCCTGCGAAACGGCGAAGAATTCGCCAACGCATCGCGCTACATTCAAGAGAACGTCGCGATGTGGCACCTCGACAAACACAACTCGTAGGGGCACGGCACGCCGTGCCCGTCGCCGCGCCGCCTCTTGTAGGGGCACGATACATCGTGCCCGTCTATGTATGGCCACCCCAAAAAGAAAAAGCCCCGACCAAAGGTCGGGGCGCACGTTTCTCCATCTCCAAACTACCACATCCTCCAATCCCCCACCTTTCTCTATGCCCAATCCGCCAACGCCAACCCTAATGCCGAAATCCTCTTTCATCCATGCACGAACGGCCAGATCCCGCTCGGCCCGTCTTCTATTGCCTTTCGAACACTAGTATGTCCGGCTCGCGCCGGCTTGGTACGTGCACGGTCATCGTTATGGTCTTGCGGTCGGCAGAAAGCTGGATCTGCCGCGTGTTCGTAATCTTGCCGTTGAACTTGCCGGTCATTTCCAGAGTGTCCTCGTTCACTCGCCGCGCCGCTGATGTGGAACCTGCCCTCACATTCGGGCCTGTATTCGGATAATCTTTTCCATCAAACTTCACGTTTTTCGTCTCTCCTTCCGAGACATTGATAAACGAAAGGCCGTCCCCCTCGTAAGGCTGTACCTTAAGCACAATCACCACACTCATCGTCTCGCTCGAACCTTCCCAGGTCCCCGCGAAGCCAGACGTTCCTGCCGTCCGCTGATACACATATTTGACGTTGGAGCTGGTCCCGTCCGGGCCGAACTCGGTGTAGTCATCTTTCAGCGTATTGCCATCCTTGGATAGCTTCCAGATCCCCGTCAGCAGAATGCGGCCGTCCTTTTTGCGGACAACCTTCCAGGAGTCGGCCCCCTCGATGGTCACGGACAAAGTGGTCCCCGCAAGCCCCGGCTGGTCCGTGCCATCGGCCGCAATCGTCTCAGCGCTGCCGGCGCCAAAGTCAAAGGCGTACTTGTTGCCGGCGACGCTCTCGACCTTCATCACGTCGATCAGCTTACTTTTGGATGCGTTCAGCTTCCATTCGCCGACGAAGGGGTTGTTCGACGCGCATAACGCACCCGCGGCGACGCAAGCAACCAGCAACAATCGAAGAGCACACTTCAGCATGGAGCCCCCCTTGCCCTAGCAATACGTGCAATACGGCGAAAGAGTTACTTCGGATGATCAAGATATCTATCTGCCTTCTGGGGGTCGGACTTTCAGGTCCGGCATAAATCCCGCCGCTTGCCGTGCGCCTTTAGGCGCTGAGGAATTGCCCTCTGGTCTGCTCACACACTTCGTAGGGGCGCGGCTCGCCGTGCCCGTCTTTGTGGGCCGCACATTTCTCAAAAAACCAGAAAAAACCGCGGACAGACGGACAGTTTTCCTAACATTGGATGACCGGTTCTCAAACGCTGTCACTGTTTCGGGAAAGATGCTTCAGAAATGTCCCGTGTGTCCTCATGTTCCCGGCGAGACGACTGGTTGCGGAGGCCCGCGACGTACCCAAAATTCCACAAATCCCACTCCGCGTCGCAATAACTCGACCACTGCCGGCAGGAAGGACTCCGCGTGTTTTGGATCGTGGGAGGAAATGTCGCGTCGGGTCCTTCGATTCAAATTCCCGGTTGCCCCGGCATCCGGTAAGTGTCGATCCGACGATTCCACATGCCCGCGCGCGTCACAAGACAATTGCCCTATAAATCCCCACTTCCATCTGTTCAATTCTGCACAACTCGCATGTGGTCAATTTTAGTCATCTAGACGGGTTAGTCCTAGAAGTCTACGATTGGTCACCTTTGGACCAGTTTCCTGACTTGATTGGAGGAGCAGAGCTGGATGGCGAATAAAAGTAAGCGCGGTGCCGGTCATGCATTTCTGCGTAGAAAATTCCGTTCGGGGATGACTTTTCGGAACTACCGGGACAGAGAGGTGGTCTTTTCGCAAGGAGATCCAGCTGATTCTATTTTCTACGTGGACAGCGGGACCGTGAAGCTCACTGCGGTCACTACGCGCAAGAAAGCGATAATCGCCATCCTGCAACGAGGTAGCTTTTTTGGCGAAGGCTGTCTAGCGGGGCAGTCTCGGAGGATTTGCACGGCGAGATCAATTGGACAATCCAACGTCATTCGACTGCAAAAGGAGAGGACAATTCGCACGCTCAGGAGAGACCCGCATTTTGTAACGCTGTTCGTTGGATATTTGCTTTCACGGGTTGTTCGAATCGAGGAAGACCTGATAGATCAATTCTTCAATTTCAGCGAAAGGCGGCTGGCTCGGGTTCTGTTGTTGTTTGGGGAAATAACCAAGGAATCGAAGTCGGACTCTCCCCTGAAGCTGAGCCAATCAACTCTGGCGGAGATGGTAGGTACTACCCGCCCAAGAGTAAGTAAATTTATGAACGAGTTCAAGAGGAAGGGCTTGGTCAGCTACAACGGAGGATTGAAAATAAATAGCGCACGGCTCACCCAGTTCCTGCAAAATCGCCCCATGTCGGTCAAGAAAACGTAGACCCGTCCAGATGGCTTCGACTTTCGGCGCTGCGACTGCCGAGCTGCGACGCTCTAGTAACGGAGGCTAGAAGTGAAAACAGAACGACTAACTAGAAAGCGACAATCTTCTGTCGTTTGCCCTACGTGCGGTGTGGCTGGCGGGAAGCGGTGCGTTCTCAGTGCTGGTGGTTTACGAAACGAGCCGCACGCAAACCGGAAGCTCTTGGCGGCTGCAGCGCTGGAACAGAAAAGAAACTAGAACCGATATCGAAGGGTGAGGAAACGTGCCCAAAAGGAAAGAAAGAGAATCGGATGCCGCTGTACTGGCCCGTTTAAGAAAAGAACTTGCGAAGCCCTGTCTTACGAAGTCAGTAAGAAAAAAAGCAACGAAGAAACAGATTGCATCATGGAAGGCAAGTTAGTGGAACTTCGACAACGGAGACGGGCATCGGAGTGTAGTAAGGCGTACTGCTGCGCCCGTCCCGCACTGACAAACTGATACGCATCCGCCATGCCGAGAATCCAACCTTGCCGATGCAATCACCCCAAGACAATCCATCACGCTAGGCCTGCTAAGAAAAAGTTGCAAACCCCATGCAGCTTTCCTAATTGTAAGTGTCGAGGGTATAAGCCTAAAAAACCCAGATATCCATAACGGGACTGTTTTCGCGGGTGGCCGACCCTGAATCAGCAAATACGCCTCTGGGTGCCCCATGCTTGCGGGTTTGGTTCGTGCAAGGGTGGGTCCTTCTTTTCTTCTTTCTCCTCTCCCGCGGGTGCCCCAGACGCCGGGGTCGCGTCTGGGGATTCTGACTCTTCCTTCTGTTGCTTCGTTACGGTTCTCTACCAATGTTCTGGCCGCCAAAGCTTTCGACCATCATCACGTCGATGAGCTTACTCTTGGATCCGTTCAGCTTCCATTCACCGAGGAAGGGGTCGTTCGACGCGTATAACGCACCCGCGGCGACGCAAGCAACCAGCAGCAACCGAAGAGCACACTTGAGCATGGGATCCCCCTTGCTCTAGCAATACGTGCAATACGGCGAAAGAGTTACTTCGGATGACCGGAGATCAAATTAAGCCACAACTTCGGGAAAAAATGCTCCAGAATCGTCCCATCTATCCCCCTATTTCCAACTTTGGAATCGCGGATAAGGCAGGTTAGAATCGGTGCCCATGAAAATCACCTTTCGTTCACTGGTCTCTTTTTTTTCTATTGCCGTGGCAACAGCCTTTGCCGTTTTTCTGATTTCCTCGTTTCACGCGGCAACCGCTCAGACACCCACCAGCTCAGGGCCCGGCCGCGATACTCCTTCGGTCGATAGCGCGGAGCAGCAAGCGGTCCTGGCGCCCATAACGCAAATGTTTGATGGCATGGCGAAACGCGACGCGGCGGCGATTAGGAAACCGCTGCTGAGTGGCGGGACGATGGTGCTGATGAGGGACGGCAAGCCGACTCAAATGACTTTTGAAGATTTTGCGAACCGGGTAGGAAAACCTGGCACCACGCAGATTCAGGAGCGAATTCATGATCCGCTAGTGCGGATCGATAACGATCTGGCGGTGGTGTGGGCTCCTTTCGAGTTTTTGGTGGATGGCAAGGTGGACCACTGCGGCACCGACTTGTTCAACGTTGTCCGTGCGGATGGTCAATGGGTCATTGCCAGCGTCGCAGACACGGGACGCAAGGATTGCGCTCCCAGGTAGACGCGTACCCATGCTCCAAGGACTCGGAGTTGAAGTCAAAACCCGCACCCTGAAAACCGCGGGGGTGCGGCACCCCGTCAAACGTCTGCGGCACCCGCCTTCCGATGGATTAGGTGATCGACTAGAAAGAACCCAAACTCAAGACCCGCCCTCAAAAACCGAGGACGGGACACCCTCCGCATAACTGAGAGTCTGGGCCACCCGTCTGCTGCACCCGGCGATGGAAGCCAGAATTACGGATCATGTTTGGAATATCGAAGAAATCGTCGGGCCTATGTAGGAATGCCAAGCCTAATCTTCATTGCAGTTTTTGACACCTGTAGCTGCCTCGCCAGTGACTCCACGCTATTGAATCCATTGTTGGACAGAGAATTTATTAAAGAAAACGGCATGAGGATGTGTGCGGCCATTTTGTTGGCAGCGGCTTCTTCCGCAGTGCTTAAACCGCTGCGGTACATCGTGTCATCTACTAGGGCACCCTTGCTCTCCAGTAAGTGGCGGTGCAGGAGAAAGTGTGCAATCTCATGCGCGATGGTGAACCTTTGCCTAACCGGAGCCTCGGTGCTGTTTACCATAATGCTGAAACCACTCGACCCACCATTGGCCGAGTCCCGAAAAATCTTTCCTGAAATGCTTGACGGAAGCGAGTGCGTTCCCCAAACACTTAGACCTAACTCTTTTGCCAGTCCCATTACGTCAACAGGAGCCAGTGAATGGTACTTAGCCAGAATTTGCGCCGGGCTCTGCGGTATGTGGGCCGGGGTCGTGGGGTTCTGGATTTGTTGTTGCAATACTGACATTCTGTACCCCCTCTCCTGGGTATGGCGGCGCTACAGGCGCTTGCTGTTGTATCTCGGTATTAGATGCTGGCACGACCTCTTTCGCCGCATTTCCACTAACTAGCTTGTCTTGAATATTATCCCATGATCCTAAAATCTCTTCCATCCGAGATGCTAATTCAAGCATCCTCCCTGGGGATGGATATTCTGCCATGACCTTCTCTATCGCACCAGTCGCCGCCTTGGCAGCGGTGGACTTGATCTCACCCCAACCCCAAATGGCTGCAATAGCTAGTCCAATAGCCAAGACGGCGAGCATAATGCCGAGAGCCGTAAGCATGATCGCGACAAAGCCTTCGAATGACATAGCGAGCACTTTATACACGATCAGAAGGAGCAAGCGCAACAAGTCCAAAAGTCGTAATACTTCGCCCATTTGGTGAGCGATGATACTCTTTTAGGGGTGGATTTCAAACGTACCACTACCCCCTCTTCGGACCGTTAGGGCTGCTCCACCCGCCATGGGAATCAAAGTCTTGCTCTGCAAGATTCCATCAGTCGCATAGAATTCACAAACGGTGAAACTCGGGGGAAACTCGTGGACGGAAACTCGTGGACGAAACTCGGGGACAGACGGAACGTTTCTAACGTCGGATAACCGCTGCTCGAACTCAGCCACAGTTTCAGGCAAAATCATTCCGAAACCTCCCGTGTGTACCGGTGTTTCAAGCAAAGATGCAGACAAGTTGCTTCTCACCAAATAATCAGTTTGGGAAGCCTAGCGAATCATTCCACCATGCTGAGTAAGCAGACCGGGGTATTCCTTCTCAATCGCTTCTCGGAGTGCACTATCCGCCGCTGCTTTTGAAGGGCTGGAAAACACAACCACATCATCCGTACCTTCCGGCATCCCGTGGACGACTTCCCATTCACTGTTATCCGGATTGAAGTTCCAAGAAAAATTGGTAGGAATGGGGCCGACTCCAATTTGTGATCGGTATTGTGGCCCGGCGAATGGTCGAGTCAACTTGTTAGCTTTTGTCATGGTGTCCTTCTTTGCTGAGAAATGAGCTTAGTAGTTGAGGGGCTTCCACTGGCGGCAAGCGCATTCGGTACATCCAGATTCGCCCTCTGCTCCACCTGAGAAGATGTCGCCTCGCTTCTTACCGAGAAGCCCATCATCGACTCTCATTGCATCCGTCTCACGAATATTTCTGGTGTGCACCGAGAACAAATGTCCGCACTTACATTGCTCCAATGCCAACCGATCTCTCTCGTCGAAGCAGTTCTGGAAACCACGCAGATCATCTGCATCGTTGATGATTTCCCATCGGTCAAAAGCGATGTCGGTCTTACGAATAATGGTGCCAGCCGCATCGCGGGCAATCATAAAATGGTTAACGATGCGACCACCCTGAGAATAGATAACCTGCATCGTGTCCCAACCTTGGGTTGGGTGTGTTCCGGACTTATAGGTCACGGTAATCTGGTGTTCTTCTGATGTCAGCATGTTACAAACCTCTCATAAGTTGCCATTCTACGCCTTGGCGAACAAAAGGCAAACATTAAAATCGGGACCGAAGGGGACGGGGGGACGTTTTCTGCTACTTCCCGCCGGGTGCTACTGGCTATCAGCGGTTTGAATCGTAGATCGCTGCCCGGTCCATCATGGGCTTGAGTGTCAGCGCGGTTACTCCTATTGCAATCCCGAGGAGTGCGAGCAGCGCGGCTAGGATCGTGTGCCCTTCGGCCACCCATACCGCCATGCTTATTGCCAGCGCGCCATTCGCCAGCCCGGACGCGCGAAGCCAGGGAGCGAACTTTCGCGCCTCGATGCGAAGGATTTCTCTGTCCATACTGCCCATAAAGAGCAAAACCGCGGCCACGATTAATTGAATCGAAACGCAGAATAAGATTGCGAAGAACAGCGCGAGGCTCCATGTTCCGCTTGTCACGTTTTTGAACCGCCAGGCCAGATACGCGAGCAATGCGCAGCGCAAACAGATCTTGATGTGCAGAATTTCCCAAAGCCGGTATGGTTTGGGGCCCGCCGATCCGAAAAGCTTCCGCACCAAGGCGGGCGGCTCTTCGGGTTTCGTGGTCTTCACTGAGTCCGAATCGCGGGCAGGAGCTTGATCGCTGTCCTTCGAGGCCAATGATCGCTTGTCGGACGCATAATCATCTCTCAGTTCCTCCAGCGCCAACTTGACATCATCTATGTGCTGCGTGCGCCGGTCCCGGTCCTTGCGCAGGCAGCGTAGGATGATCTTTTCGAGCTCCGCCGGCAGATTCGGCGCGAGGTCCCCAGGTGGCAGCGGCTCCTTCTGCAGGATTGCCGAAATTGTGGACATTTTGGTTGCGCCCTCAAATGGCCGGCGGCCGGTGACCATTTCGTAGAGAACCGAGCCAAACGAAAAAATATCGGAACGCGCATCCACCTTTCTGCCTTCGGCCTGCTCGGGCGACATGTAGGCGACGGTGCCGACGATCGAGCCATCTTCCGTTAGAGGGGCGTCCTCAGCGGTCATCGTCGCAGTGGCGCCTTCGGAATCGAGAGTCTTCTCGGTCAGCTTGGCCAACCCGAAGTCCAGCAATTTCACGCGGCCGTCCTCATCGATAATAATGTTGGCCGGCTTGAGATCGCGGTGCACGATTCCGGCCGAGTGCGCGCGGGCCAGGGCATCTGCGATCTGGATCGAATACTTCAGTGCGTCTCTCAAGGGTAAGAGGCCGCTCTTGCCGATCAGCTCGTGGAGCGTCTTGCCCGCCACGAACTCCATGGCAATGAAATCCGTGTCTCCAGAGGAGCTGATGTCGTATACGTGGATGATGTTGGGGTGATTCAGAGCCGAGGCGGCTTTGGCTTCCTGCACGAAGCGGCGCTGGCGCTCCGGGCTGGTCGTAGCATCAGCGCGCAGGATCTTGATGGCCACGGGCCGGTCGAGATGAGTATCGAAGGCTTGGTAGACCACCCCCATGCCGCCCTCGCCGAGTTTTGCTTCAATCCGGTAGTGGCCCAGCGCCTGGCCGATCATGGGGTCCATATTAGGACCTCGGCGTAATGTTAAGACCTCACCATAAGCGAGTCAACGGAGACAGAGAGAGTTTACGGCCATTAGAGGCGGAACTAGCGTGGACTTTGGCCTGCCCCTTGGCCGCCAAAGTCTTTCCTGTACGCCAATACCTGTTTCGGCGGCCCGGGACCCGAGACCGGCCGTGACTGCTCGTATCGCCGATTACATTGTGAGGACGGCGCGGAAGCGGGTCTTGCCCTCCGCAACACGCTCGTAGGCCTTTGCAGCTTCCGCCAATGGGTAGGTTTCAACTATCGATTTGACTTTTCCCTGGGCTACGTAATCCAGGGCTTCGTAGAGATACTCGGGGCCATTTTGCTGGCTGCCGATGATTTTGATGCGCTTGAAGAGCAACTCGATCAGCGAGATCGAAAGCGGTTCGGCGTCGGCACCCATAACGATGAACCTGCCATCCGGGCGCAGACCCTGAATGCTGTCCATCATGGATTTGGTCGAGTTGGAGGTGCTGAGAATGATGTCAGCGCCGCCCGCTGCGAGAAGGTTCTTTCCGTCGCGCACGACTTCGTCCGCGCCCAGTTCGCGAATCATCTTGTCCTTATCGGGAGAGTGCGAAATCGCGATGGTCTCAAAGCCCGCAGCCTTGGCGTATTGCACCGCAAGGTGACCAAGCCCACCGATTCCAAGTACGGCCACGCGCTCGTGCGGCTGCGGATCGGCCCAGCGAAGCCCGCTATAAACGGTATACCCCGCGCAAAAGATCGGCGCCGCTTGCTCGTAGGAAACCTTGTCGGGAATTAGGTAGGTAGCGTCGGCTTTCATCAGCATGTACTCGGCGTGACCGCCCTGCACCTCACCTCCCGTGCCCTTCAAATAGGGGCAGAACATTCTGCGGCCACGCAGGCACCATTCACAGCGTCCGCAGGTGGATTGAATCCACGCCGAACCGACGCGGTCGCCTATCTTGCGAATGGTCACATCAGAAGCCACGGCAACGATCTCACCCACCGGCTCGTGGCCAAGGATTCGAGGAAATTGTCCCGGAAGGTGTCCAAGCGTTTGGTGGACATCTGTGAAGCAGATGCCGCTTGCATGCATTTTCACGAGCACTTGACCTGTTGCCGGTTCAGGCCGAGGAACATCCTTGATCTGCCAGGAACTGCTCACGGCGGGCACCACTGCGGCTTTCATATCGCTTCCTCCAGCTCAGTTCGATGCCAGAGGATTTGCTGTCGGTGCATGCCAGTACCTGTTTCGGCAGCGGGTGCCCCATCCTTGCGGGTCTGGTCCATGCAAGGGTGGGTCCTTCTTTTCTTCTTTCTCCTCTCCCGGCGGGCGCCCCAGACGCCGGCGTCGCGTCTGGGGATTTTGACTCTTCCCTCTGTTGCTTCGTTACGGTTCTATCCCAATGCTCTGGGGTGCCCCATCCTTGCGGGTTTGGTTCATGCAAGGGTGGGTCCTTCTTTTTTTCTTTCTCCTCTCCCGGCGGGTGGAGCACAGAATTCCGCCGGGGTGCCGCACCCTTCGGGTTTCAAGGGTGCGGGTGTTGACTGTCTCCCACGGGCGGACTCCAGAGGACAAAACAGTTCGTTTTCGCTACTTCCCACATCGATTCCACGATTTTCTTGTACAATAGGAGCATAAGCGCTTATCTGTCTAAGCGTATAAGTGGAAAGAAACATGGAAGAAGCCGTCCGCTGGAGTGTCAAAGTTTCGAGGGAAACCGACCTCACGTTGCGCACCTATCTTGGTGCGCGAGGAATGAAGAAAGGCGATCTCTCCAAGTTCATTGAAGAGGCCGTACGATGGCGCATTCTGAGTCGTACCGTGCGCGACATCAAGGCCCGCAACGCCAACGCCAACGCCAACGTGAACGAGTTGCAGACTATCATTGACGGAGCGGTTCGCGAAGCTCGCGCGGAGCTTCGTGCCAAGAAAAAGCGCGTTAAAGCCTAAATGCGTGTACAACTCATCCCATAAATGCTTTTTAGGAGGGCACGGCTTCAGCCGTGCCGAAAACGACTCGGAAAAGGAGGGGCTTTAGCCCCTGAAGAATCGTGGTATTTCCGGGGCTCTGATTTATGAGATGAGTTCTAGTGCTCGATACCAACATCCTGGTGTCTGCCCTAATCGCCCCGGCTGGTTGCCCCGCCGCTATTTACAACGCTTGGGAATACGATCGATTCACGCTCCTGACGTGCGCCGAGCACATCGCGGAAGTCAGGGCCACGCTGCGAAAGCCGAGCATCGCTCCCCTCATCGAGCCCTATAAAGCTGGCCGCCTCATCAATCAGATCAAAAAACTCGCGGCTAACATCGTGAATCTACCGCAGTTCGTCGTTCGGCGGATCCTGACGGCGACTTCTTGCTGGCGCTCGCGGAGGCCGGCGCAGCGGGTTATTTGGTGACCGGCGACAAAAGCGGATTGCTTACCCTCAAAAAACACAAGCGCACGCAAATCATTACCGCTCGCCAATTCGCTGAAAGGATCGTGGGGCGGACCCGGTGATCCGTGTCGGGCGTAAGGACTGGCGGAGTGCCTGCAGCCTCAGGCAGCGCTTTTCTACCTGCCGTCTGTCGCTGTGTTTCAGTCTCGTCTGCCGCCAGTCTTTTGGAAATCAGTCGCCGAGGAACATGCCCCTTCCGCATCCAAGGTTCTGAAAGCAGAACTCCAGGAAGTAAGATATGCCGAGTTGGGTGGCATAGTCCGGAAGTTTTTCAAGCGAACAACGGAATACAGGGACATTTCTTGTGCCCGGGGGGTGGGATGCGTATAGTGCCGGAATGCACCGAATCTGGTTGCTTTTGCTCTGTGTAGTTGTTCTGGTGTTCTTTGGGTTCGTTTATCTCGCCTATCTATCTTGGCCAAAGATGACACTCAAGAAACGGATTGCCAGTCTTTTGCTCCTTGCGCCAGATATTCTTATTATTGTGTGCATCATCGCGTCAGTGTCGTGCGGTCATCCTCCTCAGGGATCGCGTTGTTTCAATACACAGTTTCTATGTGGCGTTCTACTGGTGTTCATTCTCCCGCTTCCAGCTTTGCTCGGTACGCTGGTGGCGCTCGGAATGTTTATACACGCTCGCTCCGCTTCATAGGCAGGCGAAGACGGCGAAAGCGCTGGGCCGCCGGGTGCCCCGGACGCCGGGCTTGTGTCTGGGGGTTTTGATTTTTCCGTCTGTTGCTTCGCTACGGTTCTCAGGCGAGCGTCGATGCTAGTAGAACTCGTCTCGTAAATGGATCACGCGCGCTTGAAGAGAGTTTCCTCAGGGGCTAAAGCTCCGACCCCTTAAAAGACATTTATGAGATGGCTTCCAACCACTTTACTGATAAGCCCGTCCGTCAGACGCGTTACGCTCCGTATTGTTCTGCCCTCATACAATGGAATTGGGCCACTCCGGATGCGCTGCCCCAAATGCCAATTCGATCATCCGCTGCAGACCACCGAGTGTCTGAAGTGCGGAATCGTTTTCTCGCGCTACCAGCCGGCGCCGGAAAGCGCCGCGAACCAGGTTCATCCGGACGGCGCGGTGGCCGTGTCCGCTCCTCTCGCACTGGCCGAGCCTGCGACCGCTGCCAACGACGCCCTTAGCCGTGCAGATGCGCGGACCGAGTTGAAGTACCGCGTCTTCGCGCTTCCCGCAGCCCTGCTTCTGGCGCGCCTCGTTGCGGGCACGGGCCTGCGCATGGTGGCAGCCATGCTTGCCATGGTGCTGCACGAAAGCGGGCACGCCATCACCGCATGGCTCACCGGCCGCTGGGCTGTGCCGCTGCCCTGGGTTACCCCCCACGGCCAAGAGCGCTCCTGGGGGATCGTTCTGCTGGTGACCGCCGCCATTCTCTTTGCCGGATTTCTGGCGTGGAAGATGGAGCGTCCGGGATGGCTTCTTGCCGCCGCGGCGCTGCTCGTCCTGCAACTGGTCGCGCTATCTTCGCCGGCAGAAGCCATGATCGTATTCTTCGGCGATGGTGGCGCAACGGTGCTGGCCACCCTGCTGATGGCGACGTTTTACGCGCCGCGCGAAAGCCGGCTATATAAGAGCTGGGGTCTGCGCTGGGGATTGCTGGCCATCGGGGCACTCAGCTTCATGCACGTTTTTCTGATGTGGCGAGGGCCGCTCGAAGATCTTCCGTTTGGCGAGATCGAAGGAGTGAACCTCTCCGATCCCAGCCTGCTCACCGAAATGTACGGCTGGACAGTTCTTCAAATGGTTGATCGCTATGCCCGGCTGGGCACCGTCTGTCTCGCGGCCCTGCTCGCGCTCTACGTTTGGGGACTGGTCTCCGCGTATCTCGAATTGCGACGAAGCCCGGCTGCGTAGAAGCGCGGGAAACTCGGGGGACAGACTGGACGTTGTCTCTGTCCTTTCTACTCACTGCTCACTATTCACTGCTCGCTTTTCCACAAGCACAGTTACCTCTGCGCGTCCTGTACTCTTGGGCAGGCGATTTTCGTGCGTATTGTAGGCCATGATGGAATCCGCCCAGCAGCGAATCAGCACAAGCATGCCGGCGATTCGAGCCGGTCACACTCGGCTAGTGTGAGCCGTAGTGTCAGCGCCATGAATCGAAAAATGGCGTCCATCCTTTGCAGTGGGGGAAAGTGTCGAGATGCTCGCGGAAATTCACGATACGCAGAACCAGGTTTCTGCTGAAGAGGCCACTGGGTCGATTTCGCTTCTTGACCTGGCGGAAATTCTCGATCAGCACAAAATTTGGGTGGAAACGGGCGGAGAGTCCGGCGTCAAAGCAGATCTTTGCGGCGTCAATCTTTCCCACTCCGACTTGACCGGCGTTAATCTCGAAGGCGCTTTTATTCAGCGAGCGAATTTGATTGGCGCTGATTTGTCGATGGCGAATCTCCGGGGAGCCAGCCTTGTCCAAGCGGATTTGCGCGAAGCCAATTTACTCGGCACCGAATTAAGGGGCGCTAATTTAATGGGCGCGAATCTTTATGGCGCGGAAGGCGTGTGGGTCGGACGTCTCGGCGGAACGAATCTTTTCGATGCCATTCTGCCGGAAACTATCGCAACCTTCGACAGCACTAAAGCAATCTCCGATGCATCAAAAGTCGCGCGATGGTTTTATTTTTTGATTCTCGGTGCAAGTCTTGCCTGCATTGCGCTGATCGGCTTGACGACGGATGTGCGCCTTGTCGTGGATGCTTCCGCAATTCCCGTGGCGCGTTTCCCTAAAATTCTGTCCATGACCAGTTTTTATCTGGGCGCACCGCTCGTGCTTTTCATCTTATATCTGCGTTTTCATTTTTTGCTCTTGCGTTTGTGGGGCAGCATGTCTGGACTGCCGGCCGTTTTCAAGGACGGACAAACGCTCGAAAAAGATGGCCCGTGGTATTTGATGGGTTTGGTACGGCGCCACTTCCGATGGATGCGCGAAGGACGTTCGCCCTTTTGGGTGCTTGAAACGATCGTAGCTACCGTTCTGGCCTATTGGGTGGTACCGGCGACCCTCTTTTTGTTTTGGCTGCGCTATCTCGTGCGTCAGGATTTTCGGGGGACGCTGTTGCACGCCTTTCTCTTGACGCTTTCCGTAGCGGCAGCGACATGTGTTCCAACGATTGTGGCGCGCGTGCTGCAACCGGGAGATTTGTTGCGTCAAAAGTCGAAGAATCTTCTGCGGCTGAGTTTTGCAACCGCTCGAATTGCGCTGCTGACGGGGTGCGCGCTTCTGATTTTTTCGCTCGGAGTGAACCGAGGGTTGCCTTCGGACAGCAACATCGCGACGCAACATTCGCAAGCTAGTTTGCTGAGGTGGGCTTCGGAAGCGATGCAATCGATCGGATACAGGCCTTACGCGGAGTTGACGGAAGCGACGCTCTCCGGGCCGCCGCCGCACGGAAATTGGAGCGAAGAAGCGCTCGCTTCGGTCCCGGGAGCGAAACTGAACGAAATGAATTTGCGATTCGCCCGGGCCTACAAAGCGTATCTCGTGAACGCAAAACTCTGGCGCGCAAATTTGGAAGGAGCTTATCTTTCCGAAGCGGACATGCGAGGAGCGAATCTGCGCGAAGCCATTTTGCGAGACGCCATTCTCGACCGCGTCCTGGCCTCGAAAACGGTGATGGTGTCCGCGGACGCGACCCGCGTAAATTTCACCGGCGCCGATTTGCGCGGCGCTGATATGTCGTTCGCCACTCTCGAAAACTCGCTGCTTTCGAACGCCAGGCTCGCCGGCGCCTCGCTCTATGCCGTAAATCTCCGCAACGCTCAAATGTTGCGCACCGATTTGTCGCGCGCGGACATGAGAGACACGAAATTGGAGCATGCCGTGCTTTCGTTTGCGATTTTGGAGCAGACGGATTTTTCCTCGTCAAAATTGCTTGAGGCGAACATGACGGGCGCTTTGTTCAAGGGAACGATTTTGATGGATGCCGACCTCAGGAACGCCGATTTGCGGGGGGCGTTTTTTAACGGGGCCATTTTCCGGGGAACGGAAATTTCAGGTGCGAACGTGGCAGGAGCCGACCTGCGCGGCGCGCTGGGATTGACAGCCGATCAAGTTTGCTCGACCCACGGATGGCAGGCCGCACAACTCGATGCGGATGTGCTGGCGCAAACGCGGAGCTTGTGCGGGTCCGCGCGTTAAACTTCCGCAGTGAGCTGGTTTTCGCAATGCAACCTATCACGAGCCTTGCGCTTTAGACCCACATAACGTATTTCACCGTATTTCCTACTCCCTTTATTGTATGGCGCAAGGTTTCCGACCCTTTTACTCTCCCGTGGAGCAAGGAGGTCGCTGACTGATGCCACTACTAAATATAGTGATTGTTTTGATCGTTGTAGGAGTTTTGCTTTGGCTTGTCAACCGATTCATACCCATGCAGGGCACAATCAAATCGATTTTAAACGCGGTCGTTGTGATCGTTGTAGTCCTGTGGCTTTTGAACGTATTTGGACTTTTTAGTTCCTTTTCCCATATCCGCGTTGGAGGATAGCTAAATCGCGGTGCTTGCTATTTGATTTATGGCGCTTGGCCGGAGCGCTACTCTGATTTCGATTGATTCCGCAGCGCGGCGAGAATCCACCTTTGCAAGACGATCCGGCAGTGTGGCTTGAGATCGCGAAATTCCAGGCCCATTCCCTTTGCCGGTTTGACGTAAACCACTGTCCCCTTGGCCTCGAAATACTCATCTGCGTAAAAGATCTTTACGAAGACAGACGATAGTTCGGCGAATGGAGAGGGGGTCTCCAGGTAACAGCCGTGGAGGCTGATTTCCGTCGCTCGAACGGAGACGGTGGCGCTGGGCGAGCTTTCCGGAGCGATCTCGGCACTCGCGTTGAACGAAAACCTAAAACCGCGGCGGTCTGGGTTCATGGCTATTAGACTATTCCATTGTCATTGGGATTGTCGCTCGCTGGATGAAGCGCCCGTCGCGAATTATAAAACAGGGTTAGAGAGCGTCTGAATCGCGGCCCGCAGCTCAAGTCGATGGCTGGACGTCTCCGGTAGCCCGGCGATAAGTCCAAGTGGAGTCACTTCCGGGTAGCCTTCCATCCTTAATTTCCCCGACTTGGTTCTAGCGGCGAGGTGTGTAGAATCGTTTCGACTTGAACGGCAAGCCGCGTCTTGAAAGGAAGCGAATCTTTGTAAGGCAAATAGAACCATAGGTTGTTTGAAGACTACGACCCCCTGAAGAGGCCAGTGATGAGGAATTTAAGACTACGGTTATTCGTTTCCCTATTGCTGATCGCCACTAGCCCGGCGTTCGCGCAGCAACCCAGGAAAGTCATCATCAATCAGGACTGTTCGGGGCCCGGCGGAAGCAATATGCAAACGCTGTTGACGTTGATTCAATCTCCCAAGGTCGAAGTGCTGGGCATAACCGTCGTCAGCGGAAACCAATGGCGCGACGAAGAGGTCGCGCATACTCTGCGATTGCTGGAGCTCATTGGCCGCACCGATATTCCGGTCGTTCCGGGAGCGGTATTTCCGCTCGTGCACCGGCGTAACGAAGCGCTTTTGTGGCAGGCAAGGTACGGAAAAGTCGAGTTCGCTGGGGCCTGGGATGATCGCTGGTGGCACGAACATGACGTCATTCCGCCGCTGCCCGAAGGCCAGCCGACTACGCGGCCGGCCGATGAGGACGCCGCTCACTTCCTGATCCGCATGGTCCACAAATATCCGCATGAAGTGACGGTCTACGAAGGCGGACCGATGACGAATTTGGCGCTTGCCAACGCCATTGATCCGCATTTTGCCGAACTTGCCGAAGGACTAGTGTTTATGGGCGGAAGCTTGAGCCCGCGGACGGACGATCCGGAGTTCATCAGCAGCCCACGCCACGAATTTAATTTCTGGTTCGACCCAGAGGCCGCGAAGAGCGTGTTGCAGGCGCCTTGGAAAAAAATCGTCTGCACGCCCGTCGATATCTCCGTGAAAACCAGAATTACGGATGAAATGGTTGCCGAAATCAAAAAGAGCAACAGCGCCGCAGCGCAATACGTAGTGAAATACTTTATGGCCGACCAGGGCGGTTCCTATATGTGGGATGAACTGGCGGCGGCCGCGTGGATTGACCCGACGCTCATCACCAAAAAGGAAACTCGCTATATGAGTGTGGACATCGACCACGGTGCGGGCTACGGAAACACGCTGACGTGGGTAGAGAAAGACAACCCGAAGCTGGGGGCACAACTCGTCGAAATCCAGATGGATTTGGATCTGGCAAGATTCAACAAGATGTTTGTGGAATTGATGAAGGCGGCTACCCCGCAAGCCCATTGAACGGGACATGTCCGGCAGCCTTGCCTTTGATGCGACAAGCTTTGGATTATCACGGAGTCAGATCGCACCGTGACCACCCTCTAAGCCTGCACCAACCTTACGGATGTGAGAGCGCCGGACTCGTACGCCGCGTGCACATCGCTGATGGTGGCCTCATCGAGAGGAAAGGATTTGACTGAATTCTGGGCACTAGCGCCTTTCGCTATCAACGTGACCGCCCCAAACATCAAAAGGCGCATGAATTTTATAGAAACTTCCATCGCGAGTAATTTTTGGAAACCGGGGACAGACGTAACATTTGCTAACGTCGAATGACCGCTGCTCGAACTCTGCCACAGTTTCAGGCAAAATGATTCGGAAACGTCCCGTCTGTCCTGGATTCCCCAAACGGAGACAAGGAGCTTCACTATATGCCCTCTATGCGGTCAGACAACAAAGGACTCACCGTCAAAATAAATCTTTGGGCCTTGCAAGAATATCTGTCCGATTTCGATTCGAGAAAGGCACGACTGTGAATTGCAGGTCGGATGACGAATGCCGAGACAAGAGAAGCGAAAATGTTCCACGATGCCGGGGAGTTGATCACCACGCTAGGCAAATGGAATACCGCCAAATTCAAACAGCTTAAGAGAAAAACTAAGAAGACCTAGAACATAGCACGTCAAGAAAAGCTGGGGATAATTGGTGGAACGCGGGATTTGCAAGCTCTGCCTCGATGAAAAGCCGCTTTGCGACAGCCACCTCGCGCCTGCGGGACTGTACAAGTACTGCAAGGCCGTGGGACTGGGTCCGGTGAGGATGACCGCGAACGAGATCGCCGTCGCAAACGAGGAAATCACCACGTACCTCCTATGCGAAGAGTGCGAACAGCGCCTCAATCGGGACGGCGAAAATTGGCTTCTGCCCAAGCTGGCGACTATGGAGCATAAATTCCCGTTCTACGACATCGTGACTGATGTGGCGCCGGACACGTGGGAGGAGGGCGTTGCGGCGTACGCCTGCGCACGAAACCCCAAGGTCGGTTTCCGGAAGCTCACAAACTTTGCAATAGGAGTCTTCTGGAAAGCGTCAGTCCACTCGTGGAGAGAAAACAAGAGCGGCCCGATGATACAGCTCGGCAAGTACGGAGAGGAGTTCCGGCGCTTTCTTGTCGGCAAAGGGAAATTTCCGAGACAGGCGGCGCTTTTCGTCGGGATGAGCCCGCCGGAAAAAGCCGTCGTCGGCTTTATGATGCCGCACTTTAGGGGCGTAGGCACGTTCCATCAATTTATCTTCTACGTGCCGGGGATCTTCTTTGTCCTTAACGTCGGCAAGCAGATAACCGACTTCGACCGTCAATTGTGTTTCTATTCCGACCCGTTGCACCCGATTATCCTGGCGGACTTGTCGAAGGATATTTACGCTATGGTTGGAAAACACACAGCGAAAGCGGTTCGCTCCAAGGAAGTGACCGATTATCTGAATGCGAAAAAAAGTTAGTGGAAACCGGGACAGACGGAATGTTTTCCTAACGTCGAATAACGAGTCGCTCGAACTCAGCCACAGTTTCAGGCAAAATGATTCGAAAACGTCCCGTCTGTCTCCTTCGATCTCGAGGAAAAGAAGAAGAAGAAGAAGAAGAAGAAGAAGAGTCAAAACCCGCACCCTTAAAACCGAAGGGAGCGGAATCCTTTTAGCCCTCGCGCCACCCGGCTAGGCAATAAATGCAAAGAGGCTAGCGAAAAGCAGCCCCACCCTTGCGAAAAACAAAACCGCAAGGATGGGCCACCCGCCGGCGTCCGCGGCGCGCTGCTGAAACAGATATTGGCGTTCAGGAAAGACTTCGGCGGCCAGAGCATTGGGAGAGAACCGTAACGAAGCAACAGAAGGAAGAGTCAGAATCCCCAGACGCGACCCCGGCGTCTGGGGCACCCGCAAAGAGGCTAGCGAAAAGCAGTCCCACCCTTGCGAAAAACAAAATCGCAAGGATGGGGCACCCAAAGGCGTCTTTGCGGATTGAGGATCGGCCGCCCGCCGGCTGCGTCAGACCTGGAGATTGCGCAGGTAGGGGACGCTGGCTTTCATGAAGTCGAAGTTCATTTCGACGAAGTAGTTTTTTACGCCGCCGGTTTTTGCGGCGGTGAAGATTTTTTTCCAGTCGAGAGTGCCTTGTCCTACCGGAACGATTTTTTTAGTTGTGGCGGACCAGCCTTGAACGTGCATAGAGAAAAAGCGGCCGGGGTACTTCATGAAATACTCGGCGGCGTCGAAGCCTTCGCTGATCGTGGAAACTTGGAACTGGAAATTGACGAGTTTGGGATCGAGAAGGCCGATCAGGATGTCGTAGGTGCGCTTGCCGTCAACCGATGACGTTTCGAAATTTTCGTTATGCAGGCCTTGACGGATGCCAGCAGCGGCAGCCTTTTCTCCCATTTTGTTGTATTCGTCGGCGGCGCGCTTCACATCGTCCATCGTGGGATTTTTGGGACCATCGAGGCTGGCGACGAGCATCTGCGTGAGGCCGAGATCCTGGGCCCAGGCAATGCGGCCGGCCTGATCTTTTCGAAGCTCTTCCATGCCGAAGTGCGAGCTGATGCAGGTGACGCCCCAATCATTCAGCATTTTCTTGAGCTCGGAGCCTTTGTACTTGGCGAGGCCGCCGAAGCCGGAGTCGTCGTAACCGACAGGAGAGCAGAGTTCGATGTTTTGGAATCCGGCCGCAGCGAGTTGCTTGATGGTGCCGGGGAAGTCTTTGGCGATGCCTTCTCTCACTGGCCAGGTTTGGCAGCCGATGGGCAGGCCTAGAGGATTGGCGTGGAGTTCGAACGCACTCGAAGCGAGGAGGCTCGTCGCGGCTGCCGTTCTCGCGGCAGCTTTTAGGAATTCTCTTCTTGGGATTGCGGGCATTCAGGGCTCCTTGAGTTCGTGAGACAGTATTGCAATTTTTGAAGCGGGCGGGGCCCTTACAGGGTAAACAAGCCCCGCCCCTACAGAGTGTTGCGCGACACGGCTACTTTTCTTCGCCGAAGAGCTTGATATCTTCGGGACCTTCTTGGAGCGGGCCGGTGTTGCGGCCCTGTACGAGTTCGCGAATTTGCGCGACGATGTCGGGATTGGCGAGCGTCGTGATGTCTCCTGTATCCATGTGATTGGAGATCGCAGCCAATACACGGCGCATGATTTTGCCGGAGCGCGTTTTGGGCATGTCTGGGACGATGTGGACTCGCTTAGGGCGCGCGATTTTGCCGATGATGGTTTCAATCGTGGAAATCACTTTATCCTGAATCGCTTTGTT
>Ga0074044_10001294_pt1 | contig 22908 bp, 18 predicted proteins | sample BogForMeECP23OM1_FD_94443 | JGI IMG/M metagenome (GOLD analysis project Ga0074044, IMG submission 94443) | Bog forest soil microbial communities from Calvert Island, British Columbia, Canada - Bog Forest MetaG ECP23OM1 | ecosystem: Environmental > Terrestrial > Soil > Wetlands ... | reverse complement strand
TGACCTCCTGGTGCCTCCTCACACTGGCTGGCTGATGGACCACCTCAAATTTCAGTCTATCCGGTCCTGGAAAGTAGACCGCGCACCAGCCTTCGGGGTCGTACGGGAACTCGCCAGGGCCGTCGAGAATTTGCGCGCCGAGTTTCTTGACCAGCTCGCATGCCTGATCAACTTGCTCGCGAGTATCCGTGTTGAATGCGATGTGATGAAGCCCCACTTCATAAACCTCGAACGGATGCTTGGCAAATTGAGGCTTCGCCTCCCATATGTTCAACACCGCTCCATTGCCTGCATTAACGGTCACCCGCAGGCGCTGCCCGTTGGGGTCCTGGATGACGTCCCAGATGTTGTAACCGAGAAACTCCAGAAACGGCTTGAAGAATCCCATCGCACGCGTCAGGTCGCCGACCGTGATCGAGACGTGATTCATTGATCCGATGAGTGGCATGTTCGGACGTCGCCTCCGAGCGCCTCTTAGCACGGCATACCAGTGTCGCGGCAAACCCTCGCAACCGAAGCCATTCACGGAGCTGCGAAATCGCGCGAGGCGCGATCAACACCACTCGCCGCGATGGCCCCGATGAAACGGCAGCGCCGCGATCAATCGCGGGGCTTGATTCGATAGCGGATCGGCACCCGCTTGGGTCCGCCGACGAAAGTGGCGGCGATGTCTTCCGTCGGCGCTGCCAGCTCTATCGATTCGAGTCTCGGCAACAGCTCTCGAAAGAAAGCCCGCAATTCCATTCGCGCGAGATGGGCGCCCAAACAGAAATGCACGCCAATGCCGAAGGCGAGATGCTGATTGGCGTTGGCGCGGGTCACGTCAAAGCGAAACGGATCTTCAAATACGGATTCGTCGCGATTGGCTGACAGATACGACAGCAGCACGCGATCCCCCGGCCGAAACTGAGTCGTACTCAGCGTGAAATCCTCTTGCGCATGCCGCAGGAAGTGCCTGACTGGCGATACCCAGCGAATCATTTCGTCCGCGGCGTTATCGATCAGCGCCGGGTTGTTCCGCAGCAGCCGCAATTGATCGGGATGCTCGATCAGCGCGTGCAATCCGCCGGCCAGCGAGCTCGAGGTGGTGTCGTGGCCGGCGGTCGCCACGATTACGTAGTAACTGAAGGTCTGAAACTCGCCGAGAGGTTGGTCGTCAATCGCGCCATTGGCGATCGTCGATGCAAGATCGCCGATCGCGTTCGCCCTCCTCGCCGCGGTCACCCGGCTGAAGTACTCAGCGAACTTGGTGACACTGTTGTTGGTCGATTGCGCTCGGTCCAGTCCGGTCCGCAAGTCCGGGTCTTCGGCGCCGAGCAGATTCTGGGTCAGCTCGAGCATCAGCGGTTCGTCTTCTTCGGGAACGCCGAGAATGCTCATGATGACCTGCAGCGGGTAGAATCGGGCGATCTGTCGGGCGAAATCGCATTCCCCACCCAATTCCATCATCCGGTCAACATACTTTCGCGCGAGTTCCGCCACCCTCGCCTCGACTCGACGGCGAAGATTGCCGGGCTTGAACCAGTCGTTGGTCACGGCGCGATAAGAGTGATGCTCGCGACCATCCATATGGACGAGAGTCTTCAGCCCTCCGCCGCCCTGGCGTAGCTGGTCCAAATCCGATCGAGTCATCAACACCGGAGACATCGTGTTCAGAAATTTATCCGGCTCGCGCTCGATCGCAATGATATCGGCCAGTCGCGTCAATGCGTAAAACGGCTCAAAGCCTTGCGCTTCCACCCGCCGGATTGGCTCATGCTTGCGCAGCCAGGCCGCGGTCTGATGCCAGGAATCGAGATCCAGGTATCGGCGCGGATCGGTAAAGATGGAATCGGCTTGTTCAGACCTCGTCGCTGAATCATTCATCGGTATCGCCCCCAGTATTGCCTTTCCGTTCAGCTCCGGTGCCGACGCCCCGGCGCAGCAATCGGATGAGCAGGTCGCCAATCTCTTCGACCTTCATCGATCCGTCGCGGCGATACCACTCCGGCGTGTAGTTGGCGGCGCCGATGACGAGCATTCTGAGCGCGCTGCGATCCACCTTCGGGTCCAGCTCTCGAGACTTCATCGCCGCCTGGATCAAATCGTCAAAAAACCTTCCGTAAGCCCGGAATTTGTCGTTGACTCTCTTCCACATGTCTTCGGGAGATTGACCGATCGAACGCGAGACCGCGCGCGCGTAGTCGCTTTCGACCAGCTGGAACTTCAGATGGGCGCGCAGCGCCGCGGACAGCCGATCGAGCGGCGTGCTCTGCGGCGGCATCGCGTCGACCACCGCCCGTGCGCGGGCAAACGACAGCCGCACGCCTTCCTGCAGAACCTCCTCGATCAGCTCCTCGCGGGATTCGAAGTGGTAGTAGAGGCTGCCCGACTGGGTCCCGGCCTCTTCGGCAATCTCGGACAATTGCGTGCCGATATAGCCGCGTCGCGCCAGCACTTTCGCGGCAGCGTCGAGAATCTGCTTTCGCTTGAGCTCGCCCCGGGAGCTCATCTGCTGGCGCTTCGATTGCGCGTAAGCACGCAAAGGTCTCACAGGCCGCTCCTCTAAGAATGAATCAAATTCTCACTCTAATTAGAATTAGAAGTCAACCGGCGCAACGGCTATTTTCTCTTTGTCTCTTCGATTGAGTCTTTTAATCGTGGCGCGGGCGTCCCTGCCCGTGGATCGATGCGCGGACTCTTTTCCACGCCACCATACTTTGGGTTGCGGCCCGCAGCCCGCACTAAGGAGCCGCAGGCGACGAACGTGATCTCGCGCGGCATTACTCTTGTCTGTCATCCTGAACCGCCGCTTCGGCGCCCTGAGCGGGATTGAGCCGGAGCCCTGAGCGAGTCCGCGAGTCGAATGGGGAGAGGGGCCCCCCGCAGTCTGCGGAGTGAAGGATCTCGCGCGGCACTCCTTCGCCGCGTGATTTCTTTCCAGGCTCGAGAGGAAAAACAACCTCACGACCCCAAAAACGGCGGTCGCAAGGTTGTTTGCACCGGCACGCGCAATCAACACCATTCAGCCGCATCGAAATCCACGCAGCGGGCGTTTATATGCTCGGTGGAAGACCTCAGCTTGCTGGTTTCTTGCCAATGCGGCTAGCTCGAATTGACAATGAAGCGGTAAAAACTCACAGTAGGCGGCATGCGCTCAGTAGTCCTCGCCGGCTTTTGCCTCTTGGCGTCCGCGGTGCTCCCGTCAGTAAGCCGGGCACAGGAGGTTCCTGTTTTCGCGATTACGCCGGTGGAAAGCTCGATTAAGTTCGATGTGGAAGCGTCGGTGGCTATCAAGGGCACTTTCGATAAGTGGGACGCCACTTTGACCTTTACCTCTCCCGACGCGTCGACCGGGGTTTTGGACGTCAGGATTCACGCTGCCACAGTGGATACTGGAAGCGGCATCAAGAATGGGAAGCTCAAGAGCAAAGACTTCTTCGACGTCAAGCAGAATCCGTTGATCACCTTCAGGTCAACAAAGATTGTGCAAAGCGGCCCCAACACCTTTGAGGTGGATGGAAACTTTACGATACGCGGAGTCACCAAATCCGAGAAGCTGACCCTTACGGTGTCCGGCATGGGGACCGGCGCCGGCGAGATCACCGGGATACTGGCCTTCGACCGTAAGGACTACGGGATGAACAGCGGCATTCCCTTCATCAAAATCGCCGATCGCGTCGAGGTGACCGTCGCGCTGAAGGCGAAGCGAACCAGCGGGCCTCCGTTGATCTCTAAGCAGTAGCCAGCCTCGGCAGAAGCGCGGCCGCGGGGGCGGCCGGCGTGGGTCGCATGCCGACGAGTTACGCGCCGCGCCCGGTCTCGGCGATAATTACCAGCGGCACCACGTCGAGCTCGCCGCCGGCGACGAGCTTCGTCCTCTCGGAATAACGCTTGAAAAACTCGCGTTCCTGAAGGGCCTTGACGGCCTGATCATCCGCCGCCGAAGCCAGATGATAGTAGTCGGGTCCGGTCCTGCTTTTCATGCAGCGATAGGTGATTTTCCCGCTGAGAGCCGGATCGCTATCAATCTCGGCGATAAACCGGGCGACTTCCCGATGCCACTCCTCTTCTGTTCCACTCGTGAAACGATACTTGATGAGAAAATGTGTCATGTCGCCCCTCACACAAGACTGCCTGATCGATGGATTTGACCTTACCCTAGAGGTGAAGGAACATTCGAGCAAGTACGGACAAAAATGATACCGTCGACTTTCTCCGAACCGACCTACTATACTGAGGACGCGTCAGGAATTCGTCAGGCGTTGGAGCATTCGCAACCATGTCCGACCAGCGACCAGAGAGCTGTGGCTGCCCGGTGATGGCGTTTCAGAAGATGATCAGCGGGAAATACAAGATCAGAATCCTGTGGGATCTCAAAGACGGTCCTCTCCGCTATGGCCAGATCAAGAGTGGCCTGCTTAGAGGAGCCGTTGGGACCCAGGAAATCGCTCCGCGCGTTCTGAGCCGCGAACTGAAGGCGCTCGCCGGCACCGGCCTGATCGGCCGAAAAGACTACGGCGTCGTTCCGCCCAAGGTCGAGTATCGATTAACTCGAATGGGTCGAAGCTTCATTCCCGTAATCTCCTCAATTCAGAAGTGGGGAACCCGACATCTGAGCTAATGTGCTGTCCCATAAATAACTTGAACAACTTGTCTGTCATCCTGAACCGCCGCTTCGGCGCCTTGAGTGGAGCGAGAGCGGCCCCCGCAGTCTGCGGAGTGAAGGAGCTCGCGCGGGCCTCCGCGCGTCAGACCACCTCACGCCCGGCCAGACGCCCGGAGGACCGGTCGAGATCCTTCGCGCCCCTGAGCGGAGTCGAACCGGCCCAGGATGACCAATCTTGATGCGATGTAAGGTTATGGGACACGACACTGGAGAGACCTTTTGCATAGGCGGAACTCGAAGCGTCAGAAAGATCGTCGACGCGACGCGAATTATGCTTTACAAAACGCCCTGGTGCGGGCAGCACCTGATTAGGTGCTGTGCTCGAAGAGAAGGGGTCGCCGCCATGCTCGACATCACGAAGGACATTCAATCTCTGACAAATTTCCGGCAGAAATCCGGCGAATTTCTTAAGCAGATGAAGAAAAGCAAGCGGCCCGTAGTCCTGACCGTCAACGGCAAGGCCGAGGCCGTCGTGCAGGACGCGGAATCCTATCAGCGATTGCTCGACAGCGCCGCCCGCGCCGACGTTTACGAGGCTGTCCGGCAGGGCATGGACGACATCGTCCACCGACGGACGCGCCCAGCCCGCAAGGTGTTCAACGAGATGCGCCGGCACCATGGCGTAGCTCGTTGAATTGACGCTCTGCGCCGAGCGAGACCTCGACTACCTCTATCAGCGAATCCTGGCCGACGATTCTACCGTGGCGGCCCGTTGGTTCAACGGGCTCGAGGAGACCATCTATACCCTCGAACCGTTTGCCGCGCCGCCAAATCGCCTGGGCATCAGGAGAACCAAAGCACGCCACCGTGGCTCCTCACGTAGTCGCTCATTTGTTCGGAGAGGCCGCGCACACCGATGAGCCAGCTGTTGTCAAATCGCGTATGGCTCATGATCGCCTGGTCGAAACGCGCTTCGCGCAGATCGCATCTAACAAAACTGGCGCCCCGCAGGTCGGCGCCGGAAAAGTCGGTAGCACTCAGAGAGACGTCGTGAAACTCCGTCTCGCGCAGATCCGCGCAAGAAAAATCGACCCGGTTCAGCTCAGAGTCGCGAAAGACTAGCCCGAAAAGCATGCGCTTTTCGCTCGAGGTAAAAATCCGATGGAATCCGGGCTCAGACCATGAGCCTTCACCGCGCTGAGGACATTCGCCGATTTCTACGGGCCGCTTCCTGGACATCTTCGGTACTTGATTGCAGTTTTACGTATTTTTACGTAATATAACGTAAGTGTCAAACAGACTCCGTAAGACCACGAACGAACCATTAGCTTCGATCGATAAGCTAATGACGGTGCGGCAGGTCGCCGCGTACCTGAACGTTAATGAACGCACGGTCCTCAAGCTTGTTGCTGACGGAGCGTTGCCTGGCGTCAAGATCGGGAATCAATGGCGCTTCCGTAAAGCCATGCTGGATACTTGGCTCGACGATCAAATGCTCGGGGTCATACCGCGAAGACCGGAAGTTTCACTCCCGGCTCCGGTGGCTCGCCGACTCCTGAGCTTGGCCAGTTGCTTCCAGCCAGGCAACGTAATTCTCGATCTCCAGGCAGATTCAAAAAACGGAGTGATCGAGGAACTGGCAGCCTTGGCCAGCCGTCTGGGTCTGATTCGCGACAAGACTTGGTTCGTCGGCGCGCTCATCGAGCGCGAGAACGTGATGCCGAGCGCGACCGGTAACGGCGTGGCTTTCCTTCATACTCTCCAACGCCATCCTGAGCGGATTGTGAAGCCGTTCATGGTCTTAGGACGTTCCCGCGAAGGCATCGATTTCGATGCTCTGGACGGCGAGGCCACTCATCTGTTTTTCGTGCTGGGTCTCAAGTTTCATGAACTTCATCTTCCCTGGCTGGCGAAGCTTCCGCAGATGTGTGCGCGACCCGAAACACTCCAGACTCTGATGGCAGCCCCAAGCGCCGATGCCATCTTTGCCGCTCTTTCGGATGCCGAGCGAAATCTTGCGCAACCGCCCGGAGCCGAGATCCCGAAGTAGACGCCATGGCAACGAATATCAGAGGAACGTCGGTGAGGAGCCGCGCTCTCTTCGATTGGGTAAGAGAAAAAGCCTGGTTCACCAAGGCGGACCGCATCGTCTGGTGCGACGGCAGCGAACAGGAAAGACGTCAACTTATTGATCAGGCAGTAACTACGGACGTTCTAATTCCACTTAACCAGGTTAGGCGGCCAGGATGTTATTTGCATCGATCGAATCCAAACGACGTGGCACGAGCCGAAGATCTCACCTTCATTTGTACACCCTCTAAGGACGACGCGGGATCAACCAACAACTGGATGGCGCCCGATGATGCTTACAAAAAACTCGGCGGGTGGTTCGACAGCGCAATGCGCGGCCGGACAATGTACGTCGTTCCCTATGTGCTCGGCCCGATTGGCTCGCCCTTCGCAAAAGTCGGCGTCGAACTGACGGATAGTCTGTACGTCGTCCTCAACATGGGGATCATGACGCGCATGGGCCGTGCCGCTCTCGAGATGCTGGGCGAATCTGGCGACTTCAATCGCGGATTCCACAGCACGCTGGATCTCGATCCGAAGCGGCGCCTTATCTGTCATTTCCCTCAAGACAACGCGGTCTGGTCGGCAGGAAGCGGCTACGGGGGCAACGCGTTGCTCAGCAAGAAATGCTTTGCGCTGCGCATCGCAAGTCATCTCGGGCACCGAGAGGGCTGGCTGGCTGAGCACATGCTTATCGTCGGCATCCAGAGTCCGGAGGGAGAGACCACGTACGTCGCCGCTGCCTTTCCCAGCGCCTGCGGTAAAACCAACCTCGCGATGCTCAGGCCGCCTGCATCACTAGGCGGATGGCGCATCTTTACCGTGGGCGATGACATCGCATGGATGCGAGTAGCAGCGGACGGAAGCCTGTGGGCGGTGAACCCGGAAGCCGGATATTTCGGCGTAGCACCAGGCACCAGCGCGCGATCGAATCCCAACGCCATGGCGATGGTCCAGCGCGACACGATCTTCACAAACGTGGCAATGACGCCCGATCAGGACGTCTGGTGGGAGGGCATGGAAGTCGAGCCACCCAGGGGGACCGTTGATTGGCAGGGGCGGCCGTGGCCGAGTGGCTCGGGCCATCCGGCCGCCCATCCCAACAGTCGCTTTACCGCTCCGATGCGCAACAATCCGGCGCTTTCACCAAGCGCCGAGCATCCCCAGGGCGTGCCCATATCAGCCATCATTTTCGGCGGGCGCCGTGCTTCGACGGTGCCACTGGTCTGCGAATCCTATGATTGGGTTCACGGCGTATACCTGGGCGCAACCATGGGCTCCGAAACCACGGCGGCCGCCGATGGCAAGGTTGGTGTGGTTCGTCGGGATCCAATGGCGATGTTGCCATTCTGTGGCTACAACATCGGCGATTACTTCAATCACTGGCTCTCGATAGGTCGCAAACTGAGGCATCCTCCGCGTGTCTTCATGGTCAATTGGTTCAGAAAGGATGGCGATGGCGCTTTTCTGTGGCCCGGATACAGCGAGAACATGCGCGTCCTCAAGTGGATCGTCGAGAGGGTCAAGGGACGCATCGGCGCACAAGAAACACCGATCGGGTTACTTCCTTGGGCCCGCGACCTCGATCTCGCTGGCCTTGATATTCCCAACCAAAAGCTCAATGACGTATTGGCCGTCAAACCCAATGAATGGCTTGCGGAATTGGACCTTCAGGAACAGTTCTTTGCAAGTATCGGGGAGACTCTGCCACCTGAGCTTGAGGTGCAACTCGAAACCGTGCGTACCGGGATAGAGCTTGGCCAAGGGGAGAACAATCGATGCACCCTCAGGAATCGCACCGCCTGAAGCCTGGTACACCCGTCTGGATTTGGATCGTACGGCTCGCCAAAGGCCGATGGTGGCCTGGCGTGGTCGAGAGCCTCCGGACCTTTGACAATCAACTGCGCATAGCTGTCAAGTTCGAATGCCTACCAAGAAACGGTCGCGATAAAGCTCCGGTCATAGTGGGTGTCACCACTACCGCGATAAGATATCTGGAGCCTCGAGATATCGACAATAACGGTATCGACCAGCCTCGTCATTCGCCGGTATCGCTGTTGGAACGCCCCGAGGAAGTTGAGGCCTCTGATCCTCAGGCGAATGCCCCAAGTACCTGTCGCTCTCCAAAGAAGAACGAGGAAACTGCCGAGTTCGGCTTAACCTCGCATAGAACCAACCACCGTCGCGGCCGAAACTGACGATTCAACTACTACCGATCACATGTTCGAAAAGCCGTCGCTCTCAACTGTGGCAATGCAGTGAGGCAATCCGCGCCACCTTCTGCAAACCTGGGAGGCACCCTTCCACCGACGGGCGCAACGCCGCGGGGGACGAGCGAAAGTTGATTTCAAACCTTTCACTTCAAAGGCGGCCGTCGGTGTTATGCCTCGAAGGGACCTTTTTGGGCAGAGGGAACTCATAAGGGGCCTCGATGGACGGCGAGCAGGCGTTCAAAGCCATCTGCGATCCGATTCCCGAAGCGATGAAACGGCACACCGTGCCGGGCGTCGCGTCGGCGTGCTGTGCGAGGGCGCGAATTTGCCGCTGGCTTCGGCGTGACTAACGTACGCCATCCGCTGCCAGTCACCGAGAAAACCCTCTTGCAGATACAGAATCGCATACCATCAAGCGCCCTCCAGGGTCGAACGAGATCGTGTTTGCCTTTCTCAAGTATTACATCTGTCTTTCACGTATGTAGTTATGACCCAATTAGCGGTACTAATTTGACTTCGTTAGTAGACTGATCTAAATCTACAGCTGGATTCGGAATCGACATAGGACTTGAGTCCGAATCTGTCCAGCTTGATAGTGGTCCTTCCGCTGGCCTTTGACCACGTTCTGCTAGACCACACAAAATCGTAGGAATAGGAAGGCTTGAGGGAGACGTTATGGAACGACTTCGTCTTCGTTCAATCCGGGATCGTGCCCTTGCAGCTGAAATGGCCGGACTGGCTTTGGGTTCATCACTGAGCGCCTGGGCCGCTGGTGCCCTTGGACTCGGCACGGGAGCATTTGTAGGTGCAACTCTGGGCACACCTGGTATCGGAGCGTTTATCGGTGGAGTTCTCGGAACGTGCGTCGGATACGCCGTCGGGAAGAGTTTGAAACACTCAATGAACCGTCGGGCCAGTGTTCGAATCTGATCGCATCGCAACCGCGCCAGGATGACTCACGGCGGCCAACGCCGAGGTGAGGGAGGCGAAACTTGACTTACGAATGTCCGCGATGCATGCAGAGGTTTGATCACTCACCAACTCCCGTACGAGACGGCGAGCATTGCAGGTGCGAATGTCCGCATTGCAACCAACTGCTGATATGGGATGAACCTGTCGGTAGGTTCCGTCCCGGCACCATCATAAGTGGCCCACCACAGCCCTGCCGTCATACGCTTCGTAACGAGGCGGGCGCGATGGTTCCATGGTGAGCGAAATCAACTTGGAGTACGACTCGGGTGGCCGGGCCGGCTTGACCAGCGGCTAGCGAAACGTGAAAGGATGGAGAGCGAGGCCCTTTCGCCGCGAACAAATCTCATCGGGGGGGCCCTCACACGCAATAGTGCGTGACGATTGGGATTTATGACCAGATGGATGATCCCCCTGCTCGGCTTGGCCCTCCTCGGCACGGCTTCGATTTCCAGAGCCGATGAAGTCACCGAAGGAAGAGCCTTGTATCTACGAAACTGCGCTGCATGTCATGGCGTCAACGCCGATGGGAACGGTCCCGCAGCGCCCGCGCTCGCAACCAAGCCCTCGGACCTTCGTGTTCTTTCGGCTCGATACGGAAACCCGCTTCCGACCGATCAAATCGCCCGCTTCATCGACGGCCGCGCCGATGTCATCGCGCATGGGCCGCGCAACATGCCTGTATGGGGCGACAAGGTGTGGGAATACCCCGAGGGCGAGGGGAACCAGAGTCAGGTCACCCCGCGTGTCGCCGCGCTGATCGCCTACCTGCAATCAATCCAGAAAACCGGACAAAACACTTCGTACGAGTCGCATTGAGATACGCCCGACGGGTGAGCTTCAAAGGACTCCAAAGGGCGACTTGATGGACGGCGAGCCGGCGTTCAAAGCCATTTGCGATCTGATTCCTGAAGCGATGGAACTGCACCACGTGCCGGGCGTCGCGGTCGGCCTGCTGTGCGAGGGACGCGAATTTGCCGCCGGCTTTGGCGTGACCAACGTACGCCATCCACTGCCAGTCACCGAGAAAACCCTCTTCCAGATTGGATCGACCACCAAGACTTTTACCGGCACGGCGGTGATGCGCTTGGTCGAGATGGGCAAGCTCGATCTCGATACTCCCATCCGCGCATACCTGCCGGATTTCAAGATGCGCGATGACGTGGTCACCGAGCGCGTGTCGATGCGGCATCTGCTGACGCATACCGGCGGATGGGAAGGCGATTATTTCTCCGATACGGGAGACGGCGACGATGCGCTGGGTATCTACGTGCGCGAGATGGCGGAACTGCCGCAGATCACTCCGCTGGACACGATTTGGTCTTACAACAATGCGGCGTTTTCGCTGGCGGGCCACGTAATCGCCGCCGTGACCGGCCAGAGCTACGAAGCGGCGCTCAAGGAACTCGTGATCGGACCGCTCGGACTCAAGCGGTCGCTGGTCTTTCCCGCCGACGTGATGACGCATCGCTTCGCTGTCGGCCACGCCGTCCGCGACGGCACCGCCTTTCCGGTGCGTCCGTGGAAGATCCCGCGCTCCGCATGGCCGGCGGGCGGAATCGCGGCATCGATCGAAGATCAGTTGCGCTACGCGCGCTTTCACCTCGGCGACGGATGCGCCCAGGACGGCACGCGGCTGCTGCGCCCCGAAACACTCGCCCTGATGCACCAGCCGGTCGTTCCAAGCGTGCTGGACCAGGAGATGGCGCTGTCGTGGATGACGCGCACGTGGCACGGAGTGCGAATCGTCTTCCACGGCGGGGGCACGCTGGGCCAGATCTCGTCCTTCACGTTCCTGCCGGAGCGAAACTTCGCGCTGGCGGTAAACACCAACGCCGGAAGCGGCGGCATGATGGCGATGGAGGCGACCAGGGAAGCGATAGCGGAACTTGTCGGCTTCAAAGAGCCCGAACCGATCCATATTCCGATGAGCGCGGCGCAGCTGGCCGAGTACGCCGGCCTATACCGAGCGGCGCTCCAGGACTTCGAAATCAAGCTGGATGGCGATCACCTGGTGTTGCAGACAATTCCAAAGGGCGGGTTCCCAACCAAAGAAACTCCAGCCGGCCCGCGCCCGCCGGCGACGCGGATGGCGTTCATCGGCATCGACCACGTAATCACCCTCGATCCGCCACTGAAGGACATGCAAGCCGAATTCCTGCGCAACCCCAACGGCCAGCTCGCATGGTTCCGCGCCAGCGCCCGCATCCACAAACGCACCTGACGCCCGGCAATCGGTTAAGCTACGACCGTTGGATTTGGAGAAGAGACGGGTTCCTAGCTGAGGCGGCGACTCCGTCTTTCTGATCGAGCCGTCCGGGACTTGAACCCGGGACCTTCTGATTAAGAGTCACATGCTCTACCGGCCTGAGCTAACGGCTCCCGCTTCCGACTGCTGAAGCTGGTCGTTGCCGAAGCGGTTGAGAGCTTGTCCGAGGCCGGAAGAATCCCTCTGCGTTCGTTAGGTGTCGAAGCCGTTCGTCGGAAGTTCCTTCCGTCAGCTCCGGCGGATCGGGCGTCGCATCGCTGCAGCCATGAGAAACTTGCGGTCGTTGCTTACGCGGAATTGTTATCAGCCGAAAGTTTTGAGGAATCGTTAAGCCACTGAAGACGCGGCGCTGTCGGGGCGTTTTGTTGAGGACAAAAGGCGGAAGTTGAGATCGTCGGGAAAGCCTCCTGGATTCAAAACCGGGCTCAAACTTCGCGATTGCAGTCCGCGTGGTATCGGTGCCAGTCTGAATGAGGCTCCAAAATGGGAATTCCGGTCTAAACGGTGGTTTAAACGGGTATAAACGGGGAGTAGCAAGCGGAGAGTTAAATTTCGGGGGAGACCACGTTGATGGCGTCGGGAAATACCCTCAAGCACACGCTTCATGTCCTCGCGGTAATTCTTCTGGCGGGTCTGTTCTGCGCAGGTTTGGTTGTCGCGCAATCGTCCACACCCATCGGAGTCGCGGCCAAGGCGACTAAGACCCCTAAGCCGGCCAAGACCCTGAAGCCGACCAAGACCCCTAAACCAACTAAAACCCCCAAGCCCACCAAGACGCCGAAGGCGACCCTGACCAAGACACCCACCAAGACGCCGACGCGGACGCCAACCAAGACGCCCACCCGCACGCCGACTAAGACGCCCAGTCCGGCCAAGACCCTGACAGTGACTCCAACGCCAACGCCGACGCCGACTCCAACCCCCACTCCAACCCCGACTCCAACTCCGACGCCAACCGCCACCGCCACGCGGACCGCAACTGCCACACCGACCGCGACCGCCACGGCGAGTGGAACACTCTACGTGACCAATTTTAACAACAATAGCGTGACTGGCTACTCGTTGGGCGCGCTGCTTGGGGCCACCGGCACCGTCAACCTGACGCCCATCATCACCATCGTCGGCCAACTCAACAGCGCGTGTACGGGGGTTGGCGCGCCCAATAGCTGTTGTACTGGTATGGGGACTGGAACCTGTGTCGACAACACCGGGATCAGCGCACCTTTCGGCATCACTGCGGATTCGAGCGGCAACATCGGCGTGGTGAATGAAACCGGCGGATTGGGCGGCGTAGGCAGCGTCACCTTCTTTGCGGCCGGCAGCAACGGCAACGTGGCGCCCTTCGCCATCATCGCCGGGCAAAACGCCAACGACTGTAATGATCCCGGCGATCCTTATCCTTGCTGTACCGGCCCGTTCACCGGTCCCGACTGCGTTAACAACCCCGGGCTCTTTCTCCCCCAAGGCGCCGCTATCGATCCGAGCGGGAACTTCTGGGTGGTAAACGGCGCTACAAACGGCAACGCCGGCAGTCTCCTTTCGTTCAGCGTTCCCTTCGCCGGTTGCGTCGCGGGGGTTTGCAACATCGCTGCCACCAACACCGTCGGTGGCAGCCTATCCAACTTTGCGTGCTTTGGGGCCGGCAATCCCAGTAGCTGTTGTACCGGTCCAGGGACAGGCAACTGCCCCGACCTTACGCAGTTCGATTACCCCAGCGGCGTCACGTTCGATCCCTTCGGCACCATGTATGCGACGAACGCGGGCGGCAGCTGCAGCCTCACCTGGTATGGGGCGGGCGCCACCGGCAACGCACCGCCCTTGGGCGTCATCGGCGGGCAATCCGCCGCCCAGTGTAATGGACCCGGCGATCCTTATCCTTGCTGTACCGCCCCGTTCACCGGTCCCACCTGCGTTGACAACACCGGGCTCTCTTTCCCCTTAGGCGCCGCTATCGACTTGTCCGGGAACCTCCTCGTGACGAACAATAGTGCCGACAACGTAACTGTCTATTCGCCGCCGCTGGTCAGCGGCGACCCAGCGCCGGTTTCCACCATCACCAACGGCGTCACCTCACCCGTCGGAATCGTGATCGTTAATGGAAAGCGCTTTGTGGCGAACTTCAATGGCGGCACTGGTATGGGCAGCGTCACGGAATATGACTCGACCGGGAACGCGGTAGCCACCCTTTCCGGTTCCAACACCGGTCTCAGTGGCCCCTCGGGAGTCGCGTTCGGCATCCTCCCGTAGAGACGGTTCGCTGGTCTGAAGTGCGTGGCGGAGCCACGCACTTCAGTTCAGCGCCTTCCGGCGCTGGCGCGGGTGAACAACTTCTCACCGCCGAGGTAAACGTAATCGAGATCGAGCGACGTCAGGCACCGATCCTCCGTGTCTATCCGCACCCGACCGCATCGGCAACAAAGATCGTATGGCCGTCGGCGGCGAAGCTATCCACCTTTATGGTTCGAGGGCGCTCGACTGGAGACGGCCAGCCTTTGGCCGGCGCGGCAGGGCGCTGCCCTGCTCAAGCGCGATCGTTGCGAATTGGCAGAGCCGCGAAGATCGCGATCGCTGGGGTGCTCAGCGGAATGGTGCGCGGAATGGTTTCATGCAGATTTGTGAGTGAGCCGTCCGGGACCTGAACCCGGGACCCTCTGATTAAAAGCCGTATACCTGACACCCTGTATACATCCAAAAATCACGCAGACCCTGCCGCAAACCTCCCCGATACCGGCAACGAGGAGATTCGCGCGGTGCAGAAGGAGCGCGGATTGCGGGGCGCGCTCCAGTGGTACGAGCAGAAATAGCTTCGCGCGATAATCGCCAGCGCCGTTCGATTCCCGCGCGTCGCTACGGATTATCCGGACGCAAACGCGGGCGTGAGACGACGCGCAGTTGCGGAGCGGTGCGGTCATTCATCGCCGTGGATTTTCTTATATTCCTTGCGATGCTGGCTGGTTATTTCGGCGACCGACTCAAGGCCATAAAACTCCGCGATTGCCTCATCGTTAGAAGCTTTCTTTGACTTCTGCTTGGATTGCCGCACGGCGGCAGCTTGAGCGTCCTTGGCGCCGGCGTTCGCCTGGGAGCGCACTTGCGAGGGCTGAAAATCGGTGCGGGTGACTGAACCTGCAGCGACGGCGCGGTTGATTGACGCCGTGATTGACTGACTATTGCCGACGTCATGCGTGCTCTTTCGCGCCGAGCCGCTACCGGCTATCCCGCCCGCAGTGTGAGGATTGCGGTTGTTGAGAGAGGCGACGACCTGCTGGGCAGGGCTTCGGGCGCTGAGGTTCAATCCCTTGCCTTTCATTTCCTTCACTTTTGCCGCCAACGGATTCGCCGCTTTGCTGGATGAACTCGGGAGATCGAGGTCGCCCTTCCTGATCCTCCTCAGCTTCGGGGCTGCTGACGAGGACGAGGCGGACTGGCTGTCTTCATCGGACTCGGACTCATCGCTATCGGCGGGCGCAGCCGCAGTGGCCGGAGAGGGCTGCGAGTGCGATTGGCTGGGCTCCTGGAGGTCGTTTTCATCGCGCTCGGACTCATCGCTATCCGCGTGCGCAGCCGCGGCGGCCGCCGCGGCCGGAGAGTGCTGGGAGTGCGACTGGGCCGCGCGGCGGCCGAGAATCCCCATGACCTGGTCCATCGTGGAACCCTGAGGTTGAGGGAGCGTGGTGAATTGCTGGAATTGTGCGAGGATATCCCCGCCCGACGCGTTGGCCGGGCCCGCTGCGGCCGCGGAAGCGGCCGCAGCCGAATTGGCCGGGGAGGCGTTGTGTTGCGGGTTGGTGCAGTTCGGATCAGAGCAGCCCTTGGGAAATAATCCGCATTTGCGCTGAATAGGGGCGTGCAACGATCGCGAGACGGGAGATCGACCAACCAAGGCACGAGGAGAATCGTCCGGCCGGCCCGATACGATTGATGTATCGATTGCGGCGCGGGCGCCGAGGCGATCGGCCTCCGACTCCAGGCGCGAGTCGGGGTTGATGGGCGCGCCGCCGCCATGCGGGATCGCGACGCGCCCGTGGTGCTGCTGGACGACGTGCGTCAGTTCGTGCGCAAGGATCTTCCGCCCGGCGATACTATCGGGCCGATAGGTGCCCGGAGAGAAGTGAAGATGATCGCCTTGGGTGTAGGCGAGCGCGCCGAGCGCGCGCGGATGGTCGCCCTGATGGACACGGATGCGCGAGAAGTCGTGGCCGAATACCCGTTCCATCCGCGTGCGCGCCTGGTCGGGTAGCGGCTTGCCCGGCCCGACAATGCGCGGTTCGGGACGGGCGCGAGCGGCGGCGTGATTAGCCGGGGTCTGGACGGGTCGATGAAGGGAAACATAATCGCCCATGATCTTATACGCTCCCGGCGACAGCGATCCGGATGGGCCGTCACCAACATGACAAGTCTGCTCACTTTTCAGTCGATATAGCAACGAATCGCCGGGGGGATGCATCGGCGAGGCTGTCGAAATTCGTCAGTCGACGCGCTCGCTTTGGGCGGGGCATTTTTGCCACAATCTGTGGGCGCCGTTCGCCGGCAGTGTAGCGCGAGCGGCGAGATGGGCGACGCGAAGCCGCCTGAAGGCGGGGAGCGCGATATGCATGATCGCATAGCGCGAACGGGTTCACGTGCATCGGATGCCTCCAAGGTATCCGGCGGCGCATCAGCACGGCCGCACGATCAACTGAAATCAAATCAGGGATGCAACTGCGCGGCAGATGCCGAGCGTGCGCGGCGTTTTGGTCACGACTTCGGCCGGGTCGATGTGCATCCGTCGGGGATGGGGCCGATCCAGCGAATGGCCGGCGCTGAATTAGCGCGGCCCGCGCCGCGCGTCACGGTTGCGGGACCGGGCAAGCCGATGCCGGAGCAGACGCGGGCGCAGATGGAGGGGGCATTCGGCCACGACTTTTCGAGTATCCGCGTGCATGAGGGGGAGCATCCGCGGGCGATCGGCGCGATCGCATATACGCAGGGGGATCACATCCACTTTTCGCGCGGGACGTATCGGCCCGACAGCATTAGCGGACGGAAGATACTCGGCCATGAGCTGACACACGTCGTGCAGCAACGGAGCGGACGGGTCGCGATGCCGCACGGGAGCGGCGCGCCGGTCATCGCGGACGCGAGGCTGGAGTCGGAGGCGGATCGGCTTGGTGCTCGTGCCGCGACGGGCGTATCGGCCGTGTCAGGCAGCGGAAACGAGGTTGCGCGCAGTCGGCACAATGGCCCGCTGCGCGCTCCTATTCAGCGCTTTTGTGGACATCCGTTGTGCACCGATCCGCACTGCCATGATCGCAGCCGGCACCCGGTAGCTGCGACGGTGCCGGTTCCGAAGCCGACGCCGATGCGGGCGCCTTCGGGTTCGTACGGGGGAGCGGCGGCAGCGGCATCTTCGTCAGGATCGGGTGGGTTGGGAACAGCTCGGGGGCGTCCAAAAATTCCTCCATCGATCGCGATTCCGGCGACAGCAGCAGATGTTCCGCCGCGAGTTTTCTCTCCTCCACCGGCAGCAACACCGATGACACCGCCGACGGGCGCGACCGGCGGGACGTGGGCGATAGCAGGCGGCGACGACTCCCCTGCAGCCGCTGCGCCATCGAGTGCCGCCAAGAAAAAAGAGCGCGGCAGGAGTCGAAGTCCTGGGGAGCGATCACGATCGAGATCCAGGTCGAGGTCGGCGGAGAGGGAATCGCGTAACAGCTCGGGAGGTGCGGGCGGAGGAGGCGGCGGCGCGAGCGCGAGTTCATCATCGGCAACTTCCACATCGGCAGCTTCCGCGGGCGTGCGGCGCGTCGCGCGGGTATCGAGCACGGAGCGACGAGAAACCTCACCGGGCGGCACCGAAACTGTTTACAAGAAGGGGATACCGCGAGGCGATCTGAGCAGGCGAAAAGCCGCCAGCTACAAGAATCCGAAGCATCGTAAGGCAAGCGGCGAACCCAATGCCGAGATGCTACCGGTCGTCAGAGCGGCCAAGGAGAAGGCCGTGAGGTTGGGAGAAGAAGGTAACGAGCGATTCAGAAGCGTCTCTCCGATTCCCGACCGGATAAAGGAATCGAGGAACAAGGAGGAGCAGGCCCGGTATTACATGGACCCGAAGCGGACAGTGGCCGCGGTCAGGCCCAAGGAACTCCGAAGGAGAGGCGCGTCGGCAACGTCGAACTACCGGCCCGCGAAGTACAAGGACACCATATACGGGCACAAGGAATCAGCCGGGGAGCATTTCAATAGAATCGGGCATACGCAGCATCCGAATACCAACTATCTCGACAACCAAGACCCGGATCTCTTTCAACTTGAAACGGCGAGCCACTCGAGGGCGAGCGGAGGCAGATCGGAGAGATACCGCTCACCGTCTCCCCGCAGAAGCCATCCGGCATATTGGGATCCCCGCCATCCAGCTTACCAACCATCGCAGTTTGCACCGTGGCATGTGGTTCCAGGCTCGGGCGCATCGGGTTCTTCGGGCAGAGCGGCTGCCGCCGCAGTCAAGCCGACGCCTCCGCCCCCGCCTCCTCCTCCACCGCCATCGGCAACCGACAACATGTCTATGGAGGAACTCCTTGCGGGTATGAGCGATCCTTTGGGCCGGTCGAGGGCGCCAAAGCCCCCGCGCCGATCTCCATCGACAGCAGTGGCCACGACGGCGGCTGCGCCGACTATCGCGAGCGGCCCGCCGGCTTCGGCCGGCACGGCGAGTCCGAAGCTACCCCGCATCAGGAATTTCGACGAATTCGAGGCTTCGCGCAGGTCCGGTTCGGGGTCACAACGATCAGACGACGACTCTCCGCGACCAAAGGGGCGACGTAATTCCCGCAGCCGGTCCCCAGAGCGCCGCGCGCGAGCGTCGGGCGGACCGGAACGGCAGAGCCTTCTGAGCGCGAAGAAGGAGAGTGCGGTGCCGAGGGAGCCTTCGCATAGACGGGATCCCAGAAAGGAAGACCGCGAGACGGACCGATACGAAAGGGAAAAGGAGGCCGCCAGAAGACGCGCACCGGATTATCGACCGCCCGCGGCAGCGTCGGGTGGCTCAAGCAGCGATGCGGCAGCGGCAGCGATGAGGCGCATCGTGCTGGAGAGTCACCGGAAGGCGGGTTCCAACGCTTCGTTTGGTTCTTCCGGTTCCGGCGGCGCGGGCGGCTATCAGCCGAGTCCTTCGGCCAGCCATCATGATGCTCACCGGGTCTCGAAGCGCGAGGTTCCGTTCGATTCATTCGGGTTTCGACCTGTCAGTCCTCCGGATCAAAGAGCATCGTCCAATTCGGGCGGCGGTTCGGCGTCATCGGGCGGCGCATCGCCCGTCCACCACCCGGTCTCGAAGGTGCCGTCATTGACGGCAGCCGCCGCGAAGCCGGCGGCGGCAGCAGCAGCGGCGACTGCGCCAGCCAGGACAAAGAAGAAAAAGCCGGGACCCGCGGCCGGCGCAAGCGAGCATGCGGCATGGGCGGCACATATCAAGGCTCATCCGGAAGACGATTTGCCAGATTAGGACAATGGGCGATCCGGCTCAGTATCAGCTCATATAGAAGATGCCGGCATCGAGGCCGTAGGGTAGATACTCATTGAGTATTGCGCGCAAGCGTGACTCGCGTTCCGCCTGATGCAGATGATGGAATGCGCCCGGCTCGCCGCCATCCTGCGCGAGGGTCAGGATTGCGCGCGGGCATAGCCGGCTCAGTTGCGCATAGCCCGGATCGCCGAGGCGCTGTGAGGTAAAGCGCGACTTGATCCAACCGACAGCACGGTCTGAATTTGCGGAACCGGGCTCGACCTCCGGCACGCAAAAGTAGCGGCGCGGGGTCTTCGATCCCGGCGCGACATAGCTATAGCGAACGTAACCCGAATCGCAGCGCTTCACTCTCGCGGGTTGCGCAAAGATCGTTTGCGACGCCGCCGTCATCATCGCGATATGGACAGCACCCAGCAGGGTGACGCGATCGAACGCGGAGGGCGGGCCGATCACGGGAGCGGTTGCCGAGCCGCCGAGGCCGGCGATGGCGGGACCGCCGCGTCCGTCGACGATGCTCTCGCGCATCTCGAGTTGAAAGATCCGTTCGGAGAGGCGGAGCGGACCGGTGATGCTGCCGATGATAGCTACTCTCACCGCGGGCGCTTCGTTCGCGGAGGTGATCGCGGGAGCCGTTGCGTTCCCGGCAGGCCAGACTGTGCAATGGGTAACGGTCAGTCCGAGATTGTCCTTCAGCGAAACGGTTCCATCGATCCAGAGACCATTAAGCGCGAGTTCCGCGCCCGCTCCCGTTCCTGAGACGTCGATATTACCGGCGATACATGGCGCCTGGCCGGGGGCAGCCTCGATGACCAGTCGGCGGCCCCCGAGATCGATCGATAATCCGGGCAGCGTATGGGTGGAGCTGTCGGCGATCTGAATGACCGCTTCGCCGCCGTCGTCGCTTTGGCGCGCCGACCACGCCGCGATCGCATCCTGCAAGGTTGGGAAACCGGCGCCCGGCGTTGCACCATCGAATACCCGCGCGTGCCATGCGGGCGCGCGTGCCGCGGAGTCGCGCCAATAGGGACCGCCGCCAATATCCGCGCTGAAGGCATAGCAATAGCTGACACGCACCGCGGGGGGCCGGACGCCATCGGGGAAGAGCAAGCGGCCGCGCTCGGGATCGACCGCGACCTGAATGGCGGCCGGGTCGGCGTTCGACGGGAAATTCCAATCGGCCAGATCCGCGATCGCGATTTGCTCGCACGGCACGTACGCGAGTGGCGACTTCGCGTCCGGCGCTATCGCCACTTCGAACGCTGCGGGAGTATCGAAGTATTGTGAGGGCGGCATCTGGCCGCGCCGCCGCGCGCGAATCTCGGTGGCGAGGGTCGAGCGCAGGAGAGGAACCGGGAGATTCTCTTCGTCGGCGACGAGATCGAAACGGGTGGAGGTGCGGGGATTGTTGTGCAGGGGAAGATCGATGCCGAACGGATGAAAAGTATAGCGGCCCGGCTGTATCTCACGGGCGAGGGCGGCAGTTCTTGGGTAGCCGGCCAGCCGCCACAGAAAGATGCCGACATTAGTCATTTGATATTTGCCGTGACGCAATCCGCCGCTGGGCGCGTGCCGATCTCCAGCGGTATCGATATCGCGAAGGTCCGCCGAATGAGAAGCGAGGGTAAAGGGGCCGCTGACGCCGGCGGGCACTTGCGGCGCGCGCACATCGATGGTGCGCTTGATCGCGGTGCGCACGTGCTTCATCGACTGGGTCGCGGCCGTCAATTCGGAGAACTCGACGACGCGCGATTTCCATGCGGTCACATCTTCGACGGCTTTGTTCAGAATCGCGGCGGTTCCTTTGCGGCGGCGATAGGCGATGGTGTTGGCGACATGGCTGCGCTCGCCGAACGGGATGTTGCGCTCGATGCTGAGGCCGCGCACGCCCAGCAGATCGGCCATGTACGGGATGACCCATTGGTCGCAAGTCTCGATGAACCAATTGTCGTAGAGCGCGGCGATATCATCTTCGATCGCATCGATCGGTTCCTGCAGCGTCTCCATCAGGGCCTGGAGCGGCCCGTGCCTGGCGAAGTCGCGTTCGCGATAGATGATCGGCAGCAGGTCGAAGAGAAAGTCTTTCTTCATGACAGCGCGATCGAATTGAGAATGAGCAGTTGCGCCGGTTCGATGGCCTTCCGCTGCGCGTTCCAGTGCGCGGGGCGGGCGCGAAGAGTCTGATGGAGTTGGCGGCGGAGGTTATGTTGATACAGCGCGGTGATATCGACCGCCTGGACGCCGGGGACGGCCTGGATGATGGCGGTCAATTCCGAGGCTGTCACGTTCTGCCCGAGCGCGCGATTATCGGTCGCGAGGCCTTGTTCGATGGCCTGCTCGGCGGCGAGCGCGACTTCGTCACGGTCGGCATCGGGATCGAGCGTCAGAGCCGCCTCGAGATCGAAATGAATCGGCTCATATGATTGGACGACGACCGGATGCGGCAATGCGCGCAGGTCATCGATGGCGGCGACGAGCTGATCGTAGAGTGGATCGCCCGCGGCGATGACGGCTCCGCCGATCGCCATGACGGTCAGATGGAGAACGCGGCTCTTCCCGTTCCACACGACACTCGTCCGTGCCTTGCCGATGCCAGCGAAGGTACGTGCGAAATCCTCGTAATCGGTCATCGAGACGATTCGATCGAAGGTGCGAGTGCTTAGTGGAATCTTGCCGCGTGCCTCATCGATGGTGTCGGGGTCCGCGCCACCACCCGCGGGGAGGGGATTGGTGACGCTGCGCACGCCCATCGGCGCGCGCCTGAGAATCGTCAGGCGTTCCGCACCGATATTGCCAGCGGTTCCCGTACCGCTGCGGTAGGTCGCCATTATGTTTTCGACGCCGGTCGGCAGGCGGCTGCCGTAGACGCCATCGCCGAAAACCAGGCGCGCCACGCCGTCATCATCGATTCGCACCACGTAGTGGCGATCGCGCGGTCCGGAATTCGCGAGGGTCTGCACCTCCTTCCACGGCTCCCACAGATCCGAGGATCCCTGGGAGATCATCGCCCTGCCGCGCGAAACGGTGTGCCCCGGTGTCACTCTTACTTCGAGCGTGCTCTGGATAGAGCCGGTGCCGCCGCCGCGAATATAGGTCAGGGGCGGCTTCTTCAGCGTGAAGGTCTGATTGGGTTGCGAATGCCGGCCACTGCCGAGGACTTCGTTGCGAACTGTTTCGCCGTGGCCCGCGGGCGCCACATTGCCATGTACGAGCGCTGTCGACGGATCGAAAGCGATCTCGACGGGATCCTTCAAGACCAGCGTCGATCCGCCATTTACTTCCACGACGCGGGAGA
>Ga0074044_10001292_pt1 | contig 22923 bp, 23 predicted proteins | sample BogForMeECP23OM1_FD_94443 | JGI IMG/M metagenome (GOLD analysis project Ga0074044, IMG submission 94443) | Bog forest soil microbial communities from Calvert Island, British Columbia, Canada - Bog Forest MetaG ECP23OM1 | ecosystem: Environmental > Terrestrial > Soil > Wetlands ... | reverse complement strand
TCCAGCAATCCGCAAGACCAGGTCTTTGTGGTGAACTTTAATGACGAGTACTACCTCGACCAGGCGTTCACCAATGACATCAACAAATTGCGGGAGGCGCTGGAGAAGGTCGAAGCGCGCGGCGGCACCGCGCTATACGACGCGATCGTGGCCTCGTCCGACTACATGAAAAAAAATGCCAGACTGCAAAAGAAAGTCCTGTTTGTGGTGACCGATGGAGAGGATAACGCCAGCCGCGAGTCCCTGGAAGAAGCTGTTCGCCGGCTGCAAGAGGAGAATGGCCCCACGGTGTACGCGATCGGCTTGCTGGGCGAAGAAAAAGCGCGCCGGGCGCGCCGGGCGCTCGAAACTATCGCGCAGCGCACCGGAGGAATCGCGTTTCTTCCCCGCACCCTGGATGAAGTTGACCAGATCAGCAGCAGCGTGGCCCATGATATCCGGAATCAATACACCCTGGGTTACAAGCCATCGACCCCGAAGAGCGCTGGCGGTTACCGCGCCATCCGCGTGGAAGCGAAGGCCAAGGGGTACGGCAAACTCGTTGTGAGGACACGCAGCGGGTACTATCCTGGCCAGGAGCACGCGCCCTAGTAAGCTGATCAGCCTGGGAAGATGCTGCCCCCTACTGAGCAGGCTCTGCCGACTCCTCCCGTCGCCAGATGGAAAGGCCGGGGGATCCCATCGCCAGCAAGCCTAGGGTAGCAACTGCGCGAGGCGGCGGAGTGAGTGCTGCAGGGTTGGTTTGCCCGATGGTATTGTCGATCTCGTCTGGTCCCTTCGTTTTCCCCGCGATAATGCACTTATTGGGAACGGTCTCGTAGGCGTAGCCAGTAAGAGTGGCAGTGAAGGTCTTGCCGCTCGTCGTGACTGTAACCCGCGCCCAGCCGAAGTGAACCTGCCCGCTGATCATGAATTTCAGGCCGAGATAGCGGTCCTTAAGGCCCTTGCCTCCGTTCGCCCACTGGTCCTCCCAGAGCGTGGAACTGGAGTGCCTCCCGTAGTTGGTGGCGTGGGCCACCAGAATGTCTGCGCCGCCGAAGAGTCGGCCAGGTCCGATTCGTTCTCCGGCGCGGAGCGCCACTGCCGGTGCGTAACCCCTCTTGGCGGTTGCGACGATTTCGTCCTTGTTATTGGAACGGGGGGCATAAACCCACGCGTATTGAGATCTAAACCCAGTTTCAACGCGGCCACCTAGGGCCAAGACGAAATCGCCTATCCCGTCGTGGTTAAGATCGAGGGTCACCGGGAACTTCTCATGAGCTGGGGTGTAAACAATCTTAGCCTCAACTGGCGGCGCCAACGCCAGCATGCCGACTCCGGCTGCGCCCGCTGCGAGGGCGTACCGGTTGAGGAGTCCATTGATTGAGTCTGACAGCTTGGCGGGAGTCCCTGTGGGACGGGAAGACCGATTCATAAGGCCACCTTTCAAAGGGGCAAAATTATCCTCTGAACTTCTCGATTTGTCACGTGAATTTTCGACGTCAAATCCGGGGTGCTATCGACGGCTCACGAATCTTCGCCGACCGCCGCTATGAAGTCAGGAGCACCAACTACCCTCCCCTTTGGTGCGATTGACGCCTTTGCCCGGCTTTCCGTACCCTGTAGAGTGCAGAAGACAACCGTTGAGCGCTCCCGCCCGCAAGTCACTGACGATATTACTCAGCTCGTTGGCGAAACTCCCATCCTCAAGCTGAAACGCATTGTGCCCGCCGGCTCGGCGGAGGTTTACGCCAAGCTGGAGTATCTGAATCCGGGTGGAAGCGTGAAGGATCGTGCCGCGATTGGGATTATTGGTCGCGCCGAAGCGCAAGGTTTGCTCAAGCCGGGAGGGACGATCGTCGAAGCGACGGCGGGCAATACCGGGATCGGACTGGCGCTGATTGGAGTGAATCGCGGCTACAAGGTCGCGCTGTTTGTCCCGGAAACTTTTTCGGAAGAAAAGGTGACGATCATGCGGGCCCTCGGCGCCGAGGTAACGCGCACTCCGGACTCCGAGGGCATGCAGGGAGCGATCGACCGAGCCAAAGAGTTGGCCTCCCACGATTCCAATGCCTTCATGGCAGCCCAGTTCGAGAATCCCGCCAATCCTGATTATCACTACGAAACCACCGGCCGCGAAATCTTCGAGCAAATGGATGGGCAGATCGATGCCGTCGTAATCGGTTCGGGAACGGCTGGCACGTTTACTGGCGTGGCACGTTATCTGAAGGAGCGTCTGCCAAAAGTGCTCGCCTATGCGGTCGAAACGCAGGGCTCGGTGCTGGGAGGCGGGCAACCTGGTCCGCATAAAGTCGAAGGAATCGGCGCCAGTTTTGTGCCCAAGAATTTTGATCCGTCGATGTGTGATGAAGTGCTGATGGTGACCGATCCGGAAGCGTTTGGGATGGTGAAGCAGTTGGCAGCGCGCGAGGGCGTGCTGGCGGGATCGAGCGGTGGGGCGAATGTGTTCGCGTCTTTGACCGTGGCCCGGCAGTTGGGAGCGGGAAAGCATGTGGTCACCATGATTCCGGATTCAGCCGAGCGCTATCTGTCGAAGAAAATTTTTGAGGGCGGAATTTGATAGCGATTAGCAGGTTTTAATGGAGGCTGGGCGTCCCGCCCGGCTGGACGGGCGAGACGCCCGTCCTCCATCAACGAGAGATTGATTTGCTGAGTGCTTTAATTCATCATGAATAAGAATAAGCTCCCCGGTTTTGCCACTCGCGCCATTCATGTTGGGCAAGAGCCTGATCTTGAAAGCGGCGCTGTCTCGCCGCCCATTCATCCAACCTCTACTTATGTCCAGCAGGAGATCGGCAAGAACAAAGGTTACGAGTACGCCCGGGTGTCGAACCCGACGCGCACGCGTCTGGAGGCAAACCTCGCCGCCCTCGAAGGTGGAATCACTTCGCGCGTCTTCGCCAGCGGGATGGCCGCCATCAATGCCATTTGCACTATGTACAAGTCGGGCGATCACGTGGTGTGCGGCCACAATCTTTATGGCGGCGTGCCCCGTTTGTTCAACCAAGTCCTGACTGGTTACGGGATCGAATTCACCTACGTGGACACTTCCGAGGTCAGAAACGTGGAGCGCGCCATTCGCAAGAAGACGCGCATGGTGTACGTGGAGACGCCTACCAATCCACTCATGGCCCTCGCCGACATCGAGGCCATCGGCAAGGTTTGCCGCAGCGAGAAGGTAGAACTGGTGGTGGACAACACTTTCATGTCGCCATACTTCCAGCAGCCGATTGCGCTGGGCGCGACCATGGTGGTGCACTCGACGACGAAATTTCTCAACGGGCACAGCGATGGTCTCGGCGGCGTCGTGGTCTGCACCCGGCCTGAGCAGGCCGAAGAACTTGGTTTCGTACAGAAGACGGCGGGAGCGATTCTTTCGCCCTTCGAATGCTGGCTAGTGCTGCGCGGAGTCAAAACGCTGGCGGTGCGAATGGAGCAGCATGATCGCAGCGGCCGCGTCATCGCGGAATTCCTGGCTCAACACAAGAAAGTGAAAAAGGTTTTCTATCCGGGGCTGCCGGATCATCCGCAGTACGAACTGGCGCAGAAACAGATGACCGGATTCGGCTCCATGATTTCGTTTGAGACCGGCTCGCTCTCGAATGCCAACAAGATGCTGAGGAAGCTTCGCGTCTGCTCATTGGCGGAATCGCTGGGCGGAGTGGAAACGCTGATCTCGCATCCCGCCACCATGACTCACGCGGGACTGGGCGAAAAGGGAAGAAAACAGATCGGCATCACCGACGGCATGGTCAGGATCTCAGTCGGCATCGAGAACGTCGAGGACATCATCGCCGACCTCGATCAGGCGCTGGCCGCCATCTGAGACAGATTGCCGCTGCTTCGCACAGAGCGCTGATCTGGTTTTTTGTCAGCTTTATCTTTACTGCGCGGGACCATGTCAAGTCCGCCCAAAACGCGCGAATGGAACGCCGCGGACTACCATCGTCTTTCCGGACCGCAAGTCAGCTGGGGTAAGAAAGTCCTGGCCAGAGTACACCTGCGCGGTGACGAGGTGCTAATGGACGCCGGTTGCGGCACCGGGCGCCTGACAGCCGAGTTGCTGAAGCACCTGCCGCGAGGCTGGGTTGTGGGCGTGGACCTGTCCCAAAACATGCTGGCCGGTGCGCGGGACTACCTGGCGCGCGATTTCGAAGGCAAGTTCTCGCTAGTGGTTGCCGATCTGCAGTATCTACCTTTCGAAAGAGTCTTTGACGGCATTTTCAGCACGGCTGCCTTTCACTGGGTTTTAAATCACGACCGTCTTTTTCGTAGTCTCTTCCGCGCCTTACGGCCCGGGGGATGGTTGCGGGCACAGTGCGGCGGTGGCCCGAATCTGGCTCGTCTACGCAAACGAACCGACGACCTTGCGGCCACGCCCAAGTATGCGCGGTACTTTGCCGCATTTCGCGAACCCTGGATCTACAACGATGCGGAAACGGCCGCGGCAATTCTACGGCGGGCGGGATTTACCGAAGTCGATACCAGCCTGGAACCCGCGCTGACCATCCTGGAGAACTTACCGAAGTATTCAGAATTTGTGCGCACGGTCATTCTGCGTCAACACCTGGAGTGCATTCCAGACAGTGAACTGCGCACTGCGTTCGTCGCTGCACTCGCGCACCAAGCCGCGGCCGACGATCCCCCGTTCTCGCTGGATTACTGGCGGCTCAACTTGACCGCGAAGACTCCAGAATAAGCGTTTCGCTGCCACCCCTGAACCCAAACTATGATCCGTTTCGAGGACACACGCTTCAACCCAGGTGCGGAGAGCCTCACCTAGGCTGCGAATCCTATTCAACCGAATCATCGAGCCACTTGAAATACTCCGAGCTGCCGTTTTCGATCGCGATCGACAAGCATTCTGGTAACTCGTAAGAGTGCATTTCGAGGATGGCGTCGCGTACCCTCTCAAAAGGAGCGGCGGTTTTGATCCACAGCACCCACTCTTCCGCTTCCTCGACTTTCCCTTTCCAACGGTAAATCGACACGATCCTGGGGACGATGTTGACACAGGCCGCAAACTTACGGTCGACCAATGCTTCTGCAATCCGGCGCGCCTCATCGACGGATCCGGCGGTAGTCATGACGATTCGCTTGTCAGTCATATAAAATCAGCCTTCGGCACTTTCATTGATGCGCATCAAGATTTCTGCGCATCAAAGATTAGCACTTTAGAAAGTGTAGCGCCGCCTTACAGGCGGTTGTCCAGCGGTCGTCGCGCCCGCGGCTAGGACAGGATGCCCTCTGGACAGCCGGCAAGATCCGGCGCTACGGTGAGGCTATGGCGACTCGAATCAAGTTTGGTACTTCGGGATGGCGTGCCGTGATGGCGGAGGAGTTTACCTTCGCCAATGTGCGGCGAGCAGTGAGCGGGATTGCCCGCTATGTGGCTTCGGAGAAGGCGTCTGGAGCGCGGGTCATTGTTGGCCGCGATCCGCGCTTCCTGGGTGAAACTTTCTGCTCGATCGCAGCGGACATTCTGGCTGCCCACGGAATCACTCCGCTCGTTATCGGCGATGCCGCCCCTACCCCCGCGATTGCTTATGCGGTGATTCAAGAGCATGCGGATGGGGCCATCAACTTTACCGCGTCCCACAATCCGCCGGAGTACAACGGCATCAAGTTTTCCACGTCGGATGGAGCGCCCGCATTGCCGGAGGCGACCCAGCGAATCGAGGCAGAAATTGCGGCTTTCGACAACGATGCAGGAGGTTCGCCGCCAGCCACGTCAAAGCCTGCCGCACAATCGCTTGATCCGCGTGCCATGTATCTGGCGCGGCTGCGTGAAATTATCGACTTCGACGTCATCCGAAAGGCCGGGCTGCGCGTGGTCTACGATCCACTCTGGGGAGCGGCGCGCGGATATCCCGACGCCCTGTTACGCGATGCTGGCATCGAGGTCGCTGCCGTTCACGACTATCGCGATGTGCTTTTCGGCGGACACGCTCCCGAGCCAGATGATTATCTGCTGGAGAATCTCCGCGAGAAGATGCGAGCGATCAAAGCCCACATCGGCATCGCAACCGATGGTGATGCTGACCGCTTTGGCATCGTCGATGAGGACGGGACGTTTTTCCAGCCCAATTACATAATCGCGCTACTGTTCGATTATCTGGTGGAAAGCCGAAGCTGGAAAAACGGGGTAGGGAAGTCGGTGGCTACAACAAATATGATCAATGCGCTGGCCCAGTTCCACAAGGTTGAACTGTACGAGACGCCGGTCGGGTTCAAATACATCGGCGAATTGATCAAGCAGGACAAAGTCGCGATTGGCGGCGAGGAAAGCGCGGGGCTTTCAATCCGCCATCATGTGCCGGAAAAAGATGGCATTCTGGCAGGGCTGTTGTGCTGTGAGATGGTGGCGCGAAGAGGCAAATCTTTAGGCCGGCAATTGCAGGAGCTATTTGTCAAAGTTGGTTCCTTTTACCCTCAGCGAGAGAACTTTCGCTTGACGGAGGAAGTGAAAGAGAAGTTCACTGGGAAACTGGGACAGAATCCTCGCGACTTCTTCGGCCGCAAGGTCAAGCAAGTGGTTCGCACGGACGGGCTCAAGTTGATCTGCGAGGATGGTTCGTGGGTATGCTACCGCCTGTCCGGCACCGAACCCGTGGTTCGGGTTTATTCCGAGGCCGGCAGTGCTGAAGACCTGGCGAAGCTGAGCGCAGCGGCGAAACAATGGATCTTCGAATAGGACGTCTGCCCAAAATTCGCGTGTTACCGCGACCAGAGGATAGCCTGCGCACCTTGGCGGAGCGAGCTCCGCAAGCGGAGGCTTGGGCTGATCGAAGGATGGCAAAACTTCGTCCCATGCTGGCGTTGGTCTATCGCCTGCGACGCCGGTTGGCTACGGCCGCGGTGGCGGTGTTTACGGTGTGGCTCTTCGCTCACATCATGTTTGGGGCCAATGGCATGGTGGTCTACCGGCAAAAAAAAGCCGAATTCCAAAGCCTGCAGAAGCAGATTGACGATTTACAAAAAGAGAACGACCGCTACACCCGGCAGGTGAAGTCGTTGCAGGCCCCGGATCCCAACACGATCGAGAAGGAAGCTCGGGAACAGTTGCACTATGCGCGTCCGGGCGAAGTAGTATACGTTGCGCCGTCTGCGGTTCATCCTCCAACGGCAGAAACCAATGCCGCCCGGAAGTGATTCCGTTTCTTCTGGCAGTTTCGTCACAATTGTTTGTGATATAGTTCTGGTCAATTCCCTTTATAGCCGCAAGGTGGCTCTGTGAAAGCTTCGTCTTGTGGCATAAGACTTACGCAGCGGAGTGCCGTGCAAGGCCAGATAGTTTTACAATCTGCGGTTTAACCGCGAAAAGAGGTGTGCTATGAAAAAAGTACTGATGAGTGGCGCTGCTGTCCTGGTTTTGTGCTTCATGGTTGCCATAGCCTCGGCGGCAGACAAGTCGACGACCGTAAATGGGTACGTAAGCGATTCCATGTGCGGAGCCAAAGGCGCCAATGTGAACCATGCCGCCTGCATGACTAAATGTTTGGGCAAGGGTGCCAAGGCGGTCATTGTCACCGACAGTGACCAGAAGGTAGTGAACGTCGACAACCCTGATGTGCTCAAGGGACATGAAGGCCATCACGTGGCCGTTACCGGGGAAGTGACCGGGGATACCATGCACATCGACAGCGTGAAGATGCTCTGATTTGCGAAGAGAAATTAAAAGGGCGGCTTGATGCCGCCCTTTTGCTGTGAACAAAACATCCGCGTTGTCAAGCTAAGCTGAGGTTTCCATGAAGAAAGTACTATTTCCTGTGGCTGCCCTTTTGCTGGCGCTCTTCCCGGGTGGCTCGGTTCCGGCGGGCGCGGCTGGCACCGTAACCGTGTCGGGATACATCAGTTGTTCCACGGTAGCCAAGGCCGCAACCCCGGGTGACGCAGACGCAGTGAGGAAGTGCCTCGACAAGGGTGGGCTGACCGTGATTGTCGTTGACGACACCCAACAGGTGCTGACCATAGAGAATCCCAATGCAGTGAAAGGACATGAGGGCCATCGCGTTTTGATTACGGGCGACATCCATGAAAATAGTATCCATGTCTATAGCGTGAGAATCATTTGATTCTCGGGAATTTGGAACTGGCCGGCCCCTAGAAACTAACGCACCACGCCTTCCAGGGGCGAACTGGCCGTCGCGTATAGCTTTTTCGGCATGCGTCCCGCGAGATAGGCTTGGCGTCCCGCTAGCACGGCGTGTTTCATCGCTTCCGCCATCAGCACCGCATCTTGTGCGCCGGCGATGCCTGTGTTCATCAACACAGCATCGGCTCCCAGTTCCATCGCGATCACCGCATCCGACGCTGTGCCGACACCCGCGTCCAGAATCAACGGTACGCCAGTAATCATCTCTCGCAGGATTCGGATGTGAGCAGCGTTCTGGATCCCGAGGCCGCTGCCGATGGGCGCTCCCAATGGCATAATGGCGCTGGCACCCGCATCGAGCAGACGCTTGGCGAAGACAATGTCGTCCGAGGTGTAGGGCAGGACCGTGAAACCTTCCTTCACCAAAACGCGAGTTGCTTCGAGCGTAGCCTGCACATCCGGATAGAGCGTGGCCTGATCGCCAATGACTTCGAGTTTGACCCAATCGGACAGGCCGACCTCGCGTCCCAGGCGGGCTGCGCGAATAGCCTCGTCGGCGGTGTAGCAGCCGGCCGTGTTGGGCAGCAGAAAGTATTTGCTGGCGTCGATGTAGTCGAGCAGCGATTCCTTGCTGCGATCAAGGTTCACGCGGCGCACGGCTACCGTCACCATCTCTGCGCCACTCGCTTCCAGCGCGCGCGCAGTTTCCTGAAACGACTTGTATTTCCCCGTGCCAACAATTAGGCGAGAGCGGAACTCGCGGCCGGCGATGATCAATGTGTCAGTCATGTTCCTATTGTAACCAAATGGAGGGCCGAGAGCTGGCTTAACGCGTGGCATTCGGAACGGACCGATTTCAGGCCTGTTTTTATCCGCGGCTGAGCATCTCCCTTCTCGCCTCAAGCTATCTGCAAGCCATCCGGAACCAGCGGCAGCGAGCGAAGGCGCACACCGCTTGCGTCGAAAATGGCGTTAGCAATCGCTGGGGCCACGCCCATCAGCGAACTTTCGCCAGCGCCCGCCGAAGGAATGTCTTTACGATCGATCATCACCGTCTCGATCACGGGAACATCGCTGAACCGCGGGACGCGATAGTCCGAGAAACGACCGTTCAGGATCTGCCCATTCGCAAATTCAATTGCCTCGAAGAGCGCGCCGCCCAGGGCCATGATGTTGGCGCCTTCAAGCTGATTGCGTAGACCGTCGGGGTTGACGATGGCGCCGCACTCGAATGCGGTGACCAGGCGAACCACCTTGACTAGCGTCGTTTGCCCGCCCAACGCTGACTTGCTATAGAATTTCTTGGACTCGCACCTTTCGAGGGAGCAATGCGATTTGCGAAAGTTGTGTTTTGGATCGCCGCCATCTGGGGCGTGCTGATCATCACCCCGCTTTACTTCATGTTTGATGTGATCGGCCGCAATGATCCGCCGCCGATCACGCATCCAGGATTTTTCTACGGATTCGCGAGCGCCGCGCTGGCATGGCAGATCGCATTTTTCTTCATTGCAAAAGACCCGTTGCGCCATCGACCATTAATGATTCCTTCCATGTTTGAAAAATTCAGTTACGGTACGGCCGTAGTCATGTTAGTTCTGCAAGGGCGCATGCACTCATCAGACCTCGTCTTTGGCGCGGTCGACTTGCTGCTTGGGTTGCTGTTTCTGGTCGCTTATCTCAAGACGCGACGCCACATCGCGTAGAACATCGAAGGTGTCAAACCTTGGCATCCCAACTAAGAAACCAGTCTGGCTGTAACGATTCGGAGGCGGTGCCTGCGACTCGAAGTAACTTCCGTGGCATTCAAGACAGCGCCGAATTATTGGTCGATCGAAATAGGCAGTGCCGTCGCGATAGCCGGGGCTGTTCACCCAGCCAACCTCCTTCCAGAAGGAAACGGGCAACTGAAATAGCAGATTGCCTTTCCAGAACAGGAAGGTCTGTCCCTTATCCCCCGATCCTATTACCAGGTCGAAGCGTTCTGTGCGCGAAGTTATGTACGGCGTTACTCCTTGCACGGCCGTTTGGAAAAATCCATCGTCCTTTCTTTCCATTCGGAAAAACAGATCGGGATTCGAAGTCTTAAGAATGTTTGCGTCCGGGCTGAAGCTGCCGAGAATGGAATCTTTGTCAGGCAGCGCGGATGTCAGATAGTGCGCGGTTCCATGAAAGCTATCGACTCTGTCTTGGTGACAGCTGCGACAAGCATCATCGCCAGCGTAATTTTCTCTGGGATTCAGCTTTACGTTTCCCGAGGGATGAGTCGCCACGGCCTGACTTGGCACCCAACTCGGTGGCGCATTCATTGGTGAAATACTGTTTTGCGCCGCAGCATTCATCGCTAGATGGAGCGGCGCTATTACCAGCGGTCGCTCATCTATCCCCAACAGAATAGCTAGCCAACGAATGCTGATTGGAGAAAAGCTTCGTCTAAACAAGCGCGAACCATCGCTAAACAAGGTCTACTATACTGCATATGGAATTCGGTCTGGAACGCCGGTCCACGGTCACACTCATTTGCGGATAGCATTCCATTAGGCTCGAAGATTGCCTATGAAGTCTATAATGCGACCGAATTTATCCTGTTGAAGGATCTGGTCTGCTCAGGACGTGCAATGACTAAAGGATGTCAAAGAGTCAGAGTGATTGATTCCCACACTGGGGGTGAGCCGACGCGGGTAGTGGTCAGCAGCGGCCCGGACCTCGGGAACGGTCCTGTGTCGGAGCGGCTGGAACGTTTTCGCAACCAGCACGATTGTTTCCGATCCGCCGTTGTCAACGAGCCCAGGGGCTCAGACGTGATGGTCGGCGCGTTGCTGTGCGACCCTGTCGATCCAGCATGCGCAGCGGGAGTGATTTTTTTTAATAACGTGGGCTACCTGGGAATGTGTGGTCACGGGACCATAGGCCTGGTTGTGACCTTGGCGCATTTGGGTCGCATCGCGCCAGGAGAGCACCTGATCGAGACCCCGGTGGGAAAGGTCAGCGCGGTTCTGCACGAGAGCGGCGAGGTCACGGTGAATAACGTCGCCAGTTATCGCCTGGCTGCGAATGTGGAGGTCGAGGTGCCCGGCTACGGCACGGTGAAAGGCGATATTGCGTGGGGCGGAAACTGGTTTTACCTGGTGCACGATCAACAAGTGGAAGTAACGCTCAACAATATCGAGGCACTCACCGATTTCACTTGGGCGATTCGCAATGCTCTCCGCGGGAATCGCATTACCGGCGCTGGTGGCCAGGAGATCGACCACATTGAACTTTTTGCCCCGCCCCGCACTGCGGAGGCCGACGGCAGAAATTTCGTTCTCTGTCCTGGCAAAGCTTATGATCGTTCTCCTTGCGGCACCGGGACCAGTGCCAAACTGGCTTGCCTTTATGCCGACGGCAAAATTCGCGAGGGTCAAATCTGGAGACAGGAAAGCATTATCGGAAGTGTGTTCGAAGGCACGGTTAAAGTGCGGGATGGCAAGGTGTATCCGAGCATCAAGGGATCCGCATTCATTAACGCCGAGGCCGCGTTGCTGTTCGATCCGCGCGATCCCTTTTGCATGGGTATTCGGGGATGAGCCAGGCTGCTTATGACGTGGCCATCGTGGGCGCCGGAATAGTGGGCGCGGCTTGCGCGGACGAATTCGCGGGTCGGGGAATGCGCGTCGCGGTCGTGGACCGTGATCTGGTCGGAGGCGGTGCGACCGCGGCTGGCATGGGCCACATTGTCACCATGGATGACTCCGAGGCGCAGTTTGCACTGACGCGTTATTCGCAGCAACTCTGGCAACGATTGCGCCCCGAGTTGCCAACCGATGTCGAGTACCAGCAGAGTGGCACCATTTGGGTTGCGGCCGATGAAGAAGAGATGACGGAAGTCCGGCGCAAACGCCATTACTACGGCCAGCGAGATGTTCCGACGGAAGTGCTGGACTCGCAGGCTCTGCAGCGCTTTGAACCAAACCTGCGGCCCGGCCTCGCTGGAGGTCTGCTCGTGCCTGAGGACGCTGTGCTGTATCCACCGTGCGCTGCGCGCTTCCTCATCGAGCGCGCGCAGAAGCGGGGAGCGGAGCTTCATCTCGGTCACTCTGTTACAGCGTTGGGACGGGGACGAGTGCGTATGGCTGATGATTCGGAGATCTCCGCAAAAATCGTCGTGAACGCAGCCGGAACCTTTGCGGCCCAACTCACGCCGGAGGTTGAGATCAAAAAAAGAAAAGGTCATTTGCTTATCACTGACCGATATGCTGGATTTTTGCGGCACCAGTTGGTGGAACTCGGTTATTTGAAGAGCGCGCACTCGGTGACCAGCGATTCGGTTGCCTTCAACGTTCAACCTCGCGGGACTGGTCAGATTCTTATCGGATCGTCGCGGCAATACGGGGCGGACCATGGGGAAGTCGATAGCGAAATACTGGCGCGCATGCTGCAGCGCGCGCAGGAATACATGCCGGGCTTGGCACAAATGTCGGCGCTACGCGCATGGACTGGTTTCCGCGCCGCCACTCCTGACAAGCTGCCTTTAATCGGACCGTGGCCGGGCGATGACTCCTTGTTCCTCGCGGCCGGGCACGAGGGTCTGGGCATCACCATGGCTCTCGCGACCGCCCGAATTCTTGTCGATCAGATCACGGGCACGAAACCCGAAATTCCCATTGAGCCGTATCTGCCGTCACGAGCCGCCAAGGAACACGCGCATGCTTAGTCAAGTTACGATGACCGTGAATGGAGCGCAGATTGTCGTGCCCTCGGGCACCACCGTCGCGGCTGCAATGACGATTGCCGTCCAGGCCTGCCGAACCTCGGTGAGCGGGGAAGCGCGCGGTCCGCTATGTGGCATTGGTATTTGCTTTGAATGTCGTGTGGCCATCAATGGAAGACCGCATCGCCTTGGCTGCCGGACACTGTGCCAGCAAGGAATGGATGTGCGGACGAATGAGTAGGGTAGGTGGGCGTCGGTTCGATATCCTCGTGGTCGGCGGTGGACCCGCTGGTATGGCTGCGGCAGCCCACGCGGCGGAGCATGGCCAACGGGTTGGCATCGTCGATGACAATGCGGCCCTCGGCGGGCAGATTTGGCGGGGTCAATCCGAACCTGCCGCTTCGAAGTGGGCTGAGCGGTTGAGTTCGTCTGGGGTCACGGTGCTTTGCGGCAGGGTTTTTCAACAACCCGAACCCTGCACCTTGCTGGCGGAGGGCGAAGACATCCTCCACGAATTGCGCTACGAGAAGCTGATTTTAGCGACCGGCGCGTGCGAAAGATTTTTGCCCTTTCCCGGTTGGACCTTGCCGAATGTCATGGGCGCGGGCGGCTTGCAGGCGATGGTCAAATCCGGCCTTCCCATACAGGGCAAGCGGGTGGTTGTCGCCGGCACGGGCCCACTGCTGTTAGCCGTCGCGGCATATTTGCACAAACGCGGCGCTGAGATTCCCATCATCTGTGAACAGGCATCGTGGTCGAGGTTAGCCCGGTTCAGCATGGCGCTGCTTGGACATCCGGGCAAGATCGTTCAGGGACTTCAATTGAAGCGAGAACTTGCCAGCGCGAGGTTTTCCGCGAATAGCTGGCCGGTCGCTGCCAGCGGCGAAGGAAGGGTTGAAAAGGTAACGATTTCACAAACCGGGAAAATAGAAACCTTCTCATGCGATTATCTTGCCTGTGGTTTTCATCTTGTTCCCAACATCGACTTGCCCCTGTTGCTCGGCTGTCAGGTTCAGAACGGCTCCGTACGGGTAGACGATTTTCAACGAACCACGGTCACGCATGTTTTCTGCGCGGGCGAACCCACGGGCATCGGAGGCGTTGAGTTGTCCCTGGTCGAAGGGGAGATCGCAGGTCTCACCGCAGCCGGCCGCATTGCGGAAGCGAGTAGCTTTTTCGGCAGACGAGGGAAGCTGCGACGCTTCGCGAGAAGTCTCGACCGAACCTTCCGCCTGCGCCCGGAACTCAACAGCCTTCCCGCCCCCGAAACGATTGTGTGCCGCTGCGAAGACGTTCGCTACTCCCGTCTCCGCGAGCATAAAAGTTGGCGCGCGGCCAAACTTCAGACTCGCTGTGGCATGGGCCCGTGCCAGGGACGGATCTGCGGACCGGCGGCGCAATTTCTTTTTAAATGGAATCCGGATTCGGTGCGACCGCCGATTTTTCCCGTCCGCGTTGAAAGCATGGCTGGCCTAAGCGCGCCTGCAAATCTGGAACTAACCACAGGAGGACGCGAATGAACTGGAAGGGCGTGATGCCCGCCATCACCACCAGCTTTTCCGAGGACCTGCATATCGATCATGATTTCATGGCACGACATTGCCAGTGGTTGCTGGAGAATGGCTGCACAGGCATCGTCGCGCTTGGCTCTTTAGGCGAGGGCGCAACGTTGTCGTTCGAAGAAAAGTTGCAGGTTCTGCGCACCTGTGTCAGCGCCGTGCACGATCGCAGCCCAGTGGTGGCCTCGGTTTCGGCGCTCACTACCTCCGAGGCCGTGGCCATTGCCAAAGCGGCAGCGGATTTGGGCTGCGATGCTCTCATGGTCTTACCGCCCTACGTTTACAAAGGCAACTGGCGCGAAATGAAAACCCATGTCGCAGCTGTTTTCGGGGCCACGCCACTTTCCTGCATGCTCTACAACAATCCGGTCGCCTACGGCACTGACTTTCTTCCCGAGCAAATTCGCGAACTGGCAGGAGAACACGAGAACTTCGAGGCAGTGAAGGAATCGAGCACAGACGTAAGGCGGATATCCGCCATCCGCGCATTGCTTGATCACCGTCTGGAAATATTTGTCGGCGTCGATGATGCCGTGCTCGAAGCCATCGGCGTGGGAGCAACCGGCTGGATTGCAGGCTTGGCAAATGCATTGCCGCACGAATCCGTCGACCTTTTTAACTTTGGCGTCAACGGAGAGAGTGAAAAAGCATTCGACTTGTATCGCTGGTTCCTGCCATTGCTGCGCATGGATACCACGCCGAACTTCGTTCAACTCATCAAGCTGGTGCAAGCGGAAGTTGGCGTTGGGAACGCGCGCGTCCGTCCGCCCCGGCTGGAGTTGGCAGGCGATGAACTGGAGCAACGCAGAAAAACCATCCGCGACGCTTTGCAGTGCCGGCCGCAAGGTGTAACGAGCTGCATCTCGCCGAATGGAAAGTGAACGGAAGGACGAAAGGATCCCGTTCAACCTTGGAGCAATATCTGAAGATGAAATTGTCTGGCAGATCGATCATTGGCTTTCAGCTGGGCGCGGTCACGGACCAAACTTTCCGCGCCACAAATCCCAAGAGCGGGGAACCCTTAGAACCCAGCTTCATGACCGCCGCGCCCGACGAAGTGGATAGCGCTGTCACCTTGGCGCACCATGCCTTTGCCACTTACAGCCGAGTTTCCGGCCGGGATAAAGGCGCGTTCCTGCGCAAAATTGCAGCCAATATCGAATCTATTGCAGAGGAAGTGGTCGAACGTGCCGAACGAGAAACCGCCCTACCCATGGCACGTTTGCAGGGCGAGACTGCGCGCACATGCGGGCAACTTCGCCTGTTCGCACAAGTCGCGGAGGAAGGCTCGTGGGTTACAGCCCGAATCGATCGCGCCGACCCTGACCGCAAGCCCACCCCCAAACCCGACATTCGGTCGATGCTGCGTCCCTTGGGGCCGGTCGTTGTGTTCGGCGCCAGCAACTTTCCCCTGGCATTTTCGGTGGCGGGCGGAGACACAGCATCCGCCCTGGCCGCCGGAAATCCGGTTATTGTCAAAGGGCATCCAGCGCATCCTGGCACCAGCGAAATGGTGGGCCACGCTTTACAGGATGCTGTCCGCCAAAGCAATTTGCCGGAAGGACTTTTTTCGCTCTTGTTCGACAGTGGCAACCGGCTTGGCATCACCTTGGTGAAACATTCTTTGATAAAGGCAGCCGGCTTCACCGGATCGCGGACCGCCGGCAGGACTCTGATGGATGTGGCCGCCGCTCGCCCCGAGCCCATCCCGTTTTATGCCGAAATGAGCAGCACGAATCCGGTTTTCATTCTGCCCGGCGCTTTGCGGGAGCGAGCTGACGGCATCGCCACCGGACTGCACGCCTCGTTCACCCTGGGAGCAGGCCAGTTTTGCACCAAGCCAGGAATGGTCTTCCTGCCCGCCACAGCGGAGACTTCCGCATTCATCAACAGGTTGCGAGATCTGGTCAGTGAATCCGCGCCATTCCACATGTTGACCGCAGGGATCCGGTCTTCCTACGGCGCGGCGGTCAGTGCGCGCAAAACCCAGAGAAACGTAAGACTCATTGCTGAGAAGTCGCCACTCAGCCGAGCAAGCGAGTTGAGCGTGGGTGCCGCACTTTTCGAAACTGATGCTCAATCTTTACTGAAGGACGAAAATCTGCAGGCCGAAGTTTTTGGTCCGGCAACTTTATTAATTCATCATTCCACCCGTGATGAACTACTGGAAACCGCACGCAAACTAGAAGGTCATCTGACGGCGACCATCCATGGCACGCAGGAAGACTTACAGGAATTCAGTGATTTGATCGCGATTCTCGAGCACAAGGTAGGCCGGCTCATCCTCAATGGCTTTCCCACCGGCGTGGAAGTTGCTCACGCCATGGTGCACGGCGGCCCTTATCCTGCCACCTCCGACGGACACTTCACATCTGTCGGCAGCCAAGCGATCTTCCGGTTTTGTCGTCCGGTCTGCTATCAGGGATTTCCCCAGGCGGCCCTCCTGGACGAGTTAAAAAACGCCAATCCTTTGCGCATCTGGAGAATGGTTGACGGCGAAATGACCAGAGAACCACTCTCCTGATCGCTCACCGCAGCAGCAACTACCGTCCGCCGAAACTATAACCGATCGAGACTCCATACCGGGCCACATAGCCCGAGCTGAATTCGACATTGTTGTGAATCAGGTAGAGCCGCGCTTCCGGGCGTACGAAAGCATTGTGCCAGACGTAGGCGCGAATGCCGCCGCCAACGTCCCCCATGAAGTGATTGCTGCTGGTGTAATTGGTGTAGCCCGCCAAAGGATTGTAGTTGACGTTTCCGTAGAACCTGAGATCCTCGCCGCCGATTCCACCCAGCAACTCAGCCGTAAAGTTCTTGGCAAGTTTTGGGGCCCAGATTGCATTGATCGCGTAGAAGATCGGACGATAAGGCTCGACGCCGCCGTACTCCGCCTGACCCCCCCTCCAGGCGAATTCTCCTTCGATTCCCAAACGGCGAGTCACCAGAAAATCGGCACTGATGCTGGGGTATAAACCGCCCCTCAGCGAGGGATACAAAAGTCCCTGCGAGGTCGTGGGCGCGCTCGAGGAGACCGTGCCCAAGCCAAAAGCTGCGTCGAACTGTTGGGCGTGAGCACTCGTTTCAAGAAGACAAAATACAAAGAGGACAGCAAATAAAGTTAGCTTTTTCAAGTTTTTCTCCGAAGACTCTATAGCCGATTGGATGTAAATCGAAGCCGCTGAGTTGGATTGGGAAGCATCACTCCAATCCCGGCACTTTCCCGCCTGCGATCACAAGGTTTTCCAAATCTGGCCTTTGCTGAATCATCAGTGAGCACCAATCACCATGTAAAGCAAAGAAACGTCAAAATTTGTAAGGAACAATAAATCCTAGCTATTGTAAACCCCCAAACCAATGTGAAAGTTGCGCAGGACATTGGAGATGCGCTAATTATGACGTTGGTTACCTTGGTAACCTCGCGGCGCTTGGTTCTTTCGCCAATTTGACATATCGTGGGTCCGAGCCTCCTAATTTATGACCCTGCTAGAGAAGATCCCCACAGTGGTGACGGTAGCCGTGCTGGTCGGCATTTTCCTGGCGCTAAAGCGACACAGCCATTCTGCGCGTTTGCAGCTGTGGATGGTCGCCTGGTTCTTGATCTTCACCCACTTCGTGGCGCAACTGCTGGAGCCCCCGACGGGAGATGTAAGCCCATATCTTCTGGCAGTCGATTTGGGTTCACTGCAAGCCGCTGCGGTGGCGTTTGTGGTCTCGGTCTCAGCCGTAGCGGAAGATAAGCGCAAGCGCACCTTGATGCTTCTGGTGACCGGCATCCCTTCTGTGGCCTACGCGATTCTGGACAGTTACGATCTGCATGCGCGATGGCCCTACCTCCTCTGCCTGTCAGCCTGTTTTGCAGGGGGAATTCTCCTTCTCTTTTGGGTGCGGAAGTTATCTTTATATGCGGCTTCGCTTGCGCTGGTGAGTTCTGCGGCTGCTATTTGGGCCATCCGGGCGGCCCTGCACGGCTCCTTCGACGAGGGGCTGACTGTCTTGCTGGGGCTCGGCTTTGCGTTACCGGGTGTTTTCCTCTGCCGGAACTACTGGCGTGCTTCCCCCGGCATCCTCACCGCTGCCGGAGGATTTTTTTGCTGGGGTGCTGTCTTTCCCGTGGGCATGCTTTTGGATCACATTGCGCCCCACGCTAATGTCCCCCCAGAACTTTGGAATACTCCCAAGATGTTCGTGGCCTTCGGCATGATTCTGGCAATTGTCGAAGATAAATCCGAGTCTATCGACAACATGCAGCGCAAGCAGCGCGCCCTGAATCATCAACTGGAACGCTTCTCGACCATCACCTCGCAATTGCTTAGTGGCGCCACCGTGGACTTGCTGTGCAACGAAATCGCTTCAGCCATCACCGACGTGAGCAATTTCCGTCTCGCCGTTATCCAACTCGATAGCGGGGGCCATGGTTTGCGGGTAGCCGGTGCCAGCGGACTCTCGCCCGCGACGTTGGCCGAGATGGAAAAGAAAGCTCGCCATTGGACGGCGGACGATATTAAAGATTTCTGCGCCCGCGGCCGCCAGATCGGTCAGAATTCGTTTCTCCTTTCGGCGGCAGAGGCCGCGAAATACGACCCGCTAAAGAGTTCGCTCCGTTACGATCCGAATCCTTACTGGAACACGGGAGACGAGCTCCTGATTCCTCTGTGTTCCGCGCGCGGCGGTTATCTCGGCTGTATCGGGCTGGATGATCCGCGGGACGTGGAGGCGGTCACCGCCGTGGAGTTGGCGCGAATCGAGCTTCTAGCGGCCGATCTGGCCGTAGCACTTGAGTTGAAGTCGTTGCAGAGCCAGTTGATCCGCTCAGAAAAACTTGCGGCCTTGGGACAGCTAGTGGCGGGTGTTGCCCATGAGCTTAATAATCCGCTCACCGCCGTAATGGGCTACGGCGATCTGCTCGGTGACGATGTTCCCACCGGGCCGGCCCGCGACAAACTGGACAAACTGGTCAATGAAAGCCGCCGCATGAAGAAGATCGTAGAAAACCTGCTGCGCTTTTCGCGGCAAAGCACTATGGATCGTCACTCGGTGGACTTGGCTCCGGTGGTCAAAGACGTGCTCGCATTGCGAGAGTATTACGCCCATACTCGGGGATTAGAGATCATCGCAGACATTCGTTCCAACCTTCCGCGCGTGGCCGTCGATGAAGATCAGTTCAAACAGATTCTCCTGAACTTGATCAACAACTCGATCGATGCCGTCGAAAATATGGAAGGTTTGAAAAGGATTAGCGTTCGCGCCTTTGCCCGGGGAAACCGCGCGATCATCGAAGTGGAAGATACCGGACCCGGATTTAAGGATCTGAACCGCGCCCTCGATCCGTTTTACACAACCAAGCCGGTAGGCAAAGGCACGGGCCTGGGACTGAGCATTTGCTACGGAATTATCAAGGAGCACGACGGCGAAATCAGACTCGCGAACCTGCAACCCCGTGGCTCACGCGTAACGGTGGAGCTGCCGCTCGGAGAACTAAAAGAACTGACCGGGACAGCGAAGGCGGCTGAGGCAAACTAAAGCGTGGCCGGTTTTGGGAGGGCCGGCTTCAGATTTTGCCGGTGCCGGAGGCAAGTGGACGGAAAATGTGCTCCACAGCTTCAACGATAACGCTGTGGACGGATGGGAGCCGCAAGGCGGGCCTGGTCATGGACCCGGCTGGATCACCATCAGATGCGATTGGGCTTGCGCGCTGCGATGTTGCACCGGACACAGCAACTGCGGATCGATCCGTGCCAACCGGGCCAGGGTTCTCGCATCCAGCCGATCATCTTTCTTTCGACTCTCTCCAATCAAACGCACGTTGCGCGCATGCGCCACGATCACTTCGTGTCCCAACTCGCTTAACAACCGGCTTACCCACGGCGAATGCATCCCCGTCTCCAGCGCGATCCGACTGCGCGGCATTCCGCCAAACGCATCCTTCATGGCCTTCGGAGTCGTAGCTACCTTCTGTTCCAGAACTACTTCCCCCGCTCCATCCAGAACGCAATACCAACTCGATCGATCGCCCAGGTCCAAACCGATCGTCAGTTTCTGCTCTCGAAAATTCTTCGTCTGCCTTGCCCCTGCAGTGCTAATCTTCTTCATTGCCGGTTTCCTTTATCTCTTGCGCTTCGAGCGCGTCGATAACTTGGGAGCCTATCGCATCCCGCCGGAGACCGGCCTTCTCATCTCATCTGTTAACAGAAGTTAACCGTCAGACCCTCGTCGCTGAGCGTTCGTTGCCATAGCGCAGACCTTTACCGCAATTGAGCCATCCCGCAGCTTTACAGCTTAGTCCCTGAGATCAGGCGACGGCGATCCGCGTCACTGCGAGGGCCAACAAAAAACCCACCCAAGGCCGTCTAGCCTCAAGCGGGTCACTCGGTTCGATGGCGGGTGTTGGTTATTTGAAAGTCGCTTTGTAGCCCGACCAGGGGCCGCCGATCTTGTCTTGGTAAAAGCCCACGAGGGCGTTCTTGTCACTGATCCCGCCAGCGTAGGTCTGGACGGCCTTGGGGTAGTCAAACTTGTATCCAATCACTGCCCCGTGTTCCAAGCCGCTGGAGTCATACCAAACAAAAGTGATGTTGCCCTTGTTGTTTATGCCTGTGGGAAAGGAACCCAAAGGTCCGGTGTTGGGGACGTTGATTTCGTAGTATGCGCCCCTGCGAAGAAGAGCCCCTTCGTAAGCGCCGCTCGAATCCATCCACCCCAAGACGATGTCGCCCATGTTGTTGATGTCATTAGCAAACGTAGCAAGGGAGCCGGGCACGTCCAGGGTCTCATAATTTTTTCCATGTGAGACAAACCCGTGCTCGCTGTTGCTTGAGTCCACGTAGGAACCGACGATCGATCCTTCATCATTTATACCTTCAGCCACCGAGGACTTGGCACCCGCACCGATATCCTTGAATCGTCTGTTCTTAGGCGTGTACAGAAATCCCATAGATTGGTGGGTGGAGTTATTGGTGTAGTAGCCAACAACCTTAATCGCGCCATTGAAATTGATACCCTGAGCGTTAGTGTTTGTGCCGTTCGGATCATCCAGCGTGGTCAACTTTTTGCCGTTGAGAATGTAGCCGTGGTAGACGCCGCTCGAATCCTCATATTGCCCGACCGTCACACCTGCGTTATTGATCGACGAAGGAAAGGTTTGTAGTGCCCCGGGAACGTTTGCTTTAGTGAACTTGAAGGTTAGTTTTGGCGCGTCGGCGGCACTTGCCCTAGCGACTGAGAACAGGAGCACGAACCCAAATACACACAGCATTAATTTGTTGGTTTTCATCGAAATCTCCTACAGTGCTGTCCGAAATGGATTCAGAAGCCAGAGCCCAGAAAGGTCAAGAGATACTGGCCAGGAGAGGCTTCCGGCACCTGGCGGGCACAGTACGCTCAAAAGGAGCCAGCGTCAAGGCGTGAATCTGCTTCGCGGGCGACCAAGACTTTGGTGGTTTTCTTGTTACAAATTCTAATGTCAATTGGCGATAAATCTCGATAGCACTCACAACCCTTATTGACTGTCTAGCCGAATGATACAGTTCTTTCGGTTTCGAGACCTCGGATTGGTTCCCGACCTCAGTATCGATGCGTATTATTGACTGCATGCCTCTAATCGGATAATCTTCTATAAGGTAGATTATCTACCGGATAATAGTCCGACTTTGACAATCTAACCAGGCGACCTCTGCGCTTCTTGACCGGGCCGTCAGCCTCAGTACGGGGCAAGGCCTCTTTTCCTGTTGGCTCGGGAATCCGGTTCCCGAAACGGAACGCAGGACGATTCGCACCGGAGCCGTAACTCCCATGTTCTCTAGATTTTGCGTATAACTCCTTTAAACTCAAAGATCTAGCATATAGTGACAAAATAAATCATTTATTTTCAATATTTTGAGAAAAATAGAGGGGGAGGGGGGTACCCCCAGTACCAAACAGTAAACCGGCCCAAAATGGGAAACGAAAATTGAAATGCGACCGATGGCGAGCGGACTCCGCTCAGTCCATCTCTCGAACCTCTGCCCCCGCCCGTTTCGCCGAGGATTCCTCATGCTGCTTTTCCCAGTCCGCCTCGGTCAGTACCGAGATCGCCTCAAGCTTTTTCTTCTTAAGGCCAGCGTTGATCGCGGACAATTCTTTGTCCGTCAGCTTACGGAAATCCGCGATCACGTCCTCGAGTTCATGGCCAAGGGAATCGCCACGGGCAACTTGGTAATCAGTAGGCCGGCCTTCGTAACCGTTTACGTCTCCGTACAACTGACCGAGGTGTTCGCGGATACGCTCTTCGCCGGTAATCGCTCCGCCTTCCTTGGTCGCCACGATCCTGGAACGGAGGTTTCCCAAGTCGGCAGACAATTGCTTGAGCTGACCCCGAAGCGGGTCTTTCTCAGCCAGCTTCGCCGAGCGCGCCAAAGCGGCATCGCGCACTCCTTCGATGGCGCTCACCGCGTAGCTCATGTGCCCGAGCATTTTGTCCAGCTTCATAACCAAGTCGAACTGCGCCTTCCGATCCTCGACCGTGTACTTGGCGCGAGGATCGAGAACCACTTTCAGCGGCTCGGTATAGGTTTGATCGCCCTTACTCATTTTGACCGTGT
>Ga0074044_10001290_pt1 | contig 22943 bp, 27 predicted proteins | sample BogForMeECP23OM1_FD_94443 | JGI IMG/M metagenome (GOLD analysis project Ga0074044, IMG submission 94443) | Bog forest soil microbial communities from Calvert Island, British Columbia, Canada - Bog Forest MetaG ECP23OM1 | ecosystem: Environmental > Terrestrial > Soil > Wetlands ... | reverse complement strand
CTGTTTGGTCTCGGGTTCACTCATTTCCCGCCTCGCTTGATGCTTTAACTCAGCTTCCAGACGATAAATCTCATAATCCGGTAGGCCGTGTTCCATCATCCACCTGCGGGCGTCCTTGGTGTCCACATCCCCGCCGTTATTCGCTCTTCCTGTAATGATTTCTTCAGCGGCCTCGCCTGCGTAGAGACTTTTCAAATAACTGATGGAAAACTTCTGACTTTCGTCTGGGTCAGTAATCCGTTTTCCTCTTTGTCGCCACTGGTCAACCGAGTGAGTCAACCCGGTATCTATATCACCGCTCCCGTACCTCCTACTTGCTGACCTGCTGTCCATCGGATGATGGCCAATCGTTATTCCTTCAGGGTCAACTCCCGCTCTTTTGGTCATCTCGTAATGGCCTAGTTCATGCGCTGCAATTGCTAAGCGTTCTTCTGGGCTTGCGTTAGCCCTGAGCCAATCGGCCCTTTCTTGAGGGCTTCCCGCCTCTGGAAACAAAGAGCCTCTGAGTTGTTCTGGCGTCACGCTTGTGAAATTATACGCCCCGACAGTGAGCACCAGCGTTGCATAGGACGGCTTGGTGTAGTCGTGGCAGTCTGGCGAACTACGCCCCGATCTAAACGGCTAGTACGGCTACAATGGTTACGCACTCTCGCCAAGATTCCGACTGGCGTACATTGCAAGAGCCTCAGGACGCATGTCTGGATGGACGAATGCATAGCCCGTGGGCATCACGCTCCTCGGATGATATTGGCGAATGCACGCCTCTTTCCATTCCACGGTGTGCAGGTTAAGGAGTCGAATGATATCAGCCATTATTTCGTCTTGACGAGTGACTCGCTCCCCAAATCTCACATAAGTGTAGTGAACGCAGGTGTACTTGGTGTCGAGCAACAATCCAGACTTTATGATCCTCCGTGCACAATCTCGACTGTATCCAATGGCTCCGCCCAGCACCTGACCATCTACATGCTCTCCAAAGACTTCAGCATCGGGGAAGTACCTCGCCCTCCGAAGTACCGCAGTATCTGGGTCGAGTTTTACGACGATATCTGCGTCAGTCTGAAGGAATGCCTTCAAGTAGCGTTCTGTCCATCGTCCAGCGAACTGTGACAACTTCAACCGCTGTTTACTGTCGTCAAACGTCAGGATCGGTGATTCTGGGTAGAATCTCCTCAAGTCTGTTACAGTCTGATTTGCTAGTCGCTGGTCTTTGTAGAAGTTGACTGCGAACGCAACACTAGGAAATGACATAGTCAATGACCTTATCGCTTTTGTGATTGTTGCAACCGTCTATACCATGGCACAAAGGTTGCAAGTTACAGATGTGATTCAAACCGCCTTTTGCCAAAGGGATGATGTGGTCTGGTACAAGTTTGCGACCAATCGCTTTCAGTTCTGTCTCTGTCTTCCAGCACGCCACACAGCGATTGCTATATTGACGCCTGAGAATCAACCATTCGTCTGCTGTGTTCGAACCGCCGTTTCCAAGTTTGCAAGCACGTCTACGGTGTTCATAGGCTATACGTTTATCTGGATTAGCCCTAGCATATGCACGAGCATTGGCTTTTTGCTTCTCTGACTGTGCTGCGTAGCGTACGCATGCTTTGGCATTTGCGGCTTTGACTTTATTTGGGTTTTGTTTACGCCATCGTCGCATTGATAAAACACGTTTCCCATTATGGGCTTCACACGCACGACTGATTGCCTTGTGCTTTTCCGGGTTACGTTCAACCCAACGTCGGCATGCCAGAGTATGCCGCCATGCACACGTCATCACGTTGATTCTGATCATGTATCCTTTCTCGAACAAAGGTGGGATGGTGGTTCGAGCACCATCCCGCTCGTAGGTTATAAGGCTACGAGATTCACATTCGCACTTCCGACCGTTTTTAACTTCCGCCGGTCACGATTACCGTCGCACTTGCTGATTCTCCTAAAATTGCAGACGTGGCTGTTACCGTGTAAGTTCCGGGCGTTCCCGGCGCAGTATATAGCCCTGTTGCACTGATTGTGCCCGCTGAACATGACCACGTGACAGTGACACCCGGTGTAACCGTATACTGTTGCGTGGCGTTGATGTTGATGTGTGCTATTACCGGGGAGATACTGAGAACTATGAATCCATTGATGACCACTCCGACTGTAGCAAGCGGCTGGCCGAAAGTTTCATGTTCAAACACAGGTTGCTGGGTACCCTCCCCGATTAAGTGAACGAAACAACCCGCAGCATCGTTTAGGTCAACTGACCACGGAGAATCTACAGTTACAGGGACCGACTCGTTAAGTCCTGCCGCAATGTTCTCCATGGCAGCAATGAAAAGGTTCGGAATCCCATGTACCTCGCCCTGTAGGGGAACACCAAGCAGTGAACCCGGCTTCGCTGGGACGTAATTGTACAGCGAACAATTTCCCGCACCTACCACTGTCCAAGAGGTGTTCATAACTTGGTAAACACAGGCACTCATGTAAGTGGCCGCAGTCGAAATGGTTGGTGCGATAGCGGTAACTCCTGCACCATTCTGGAGGCACCAGATTGATGCAATTCCACCCGCTACAGTGAATGTGGCGGCGGATGCGGCAATAGACCCAGCACTGCCACCCGTGAGTGCAAGGCTGCTAATAACTGAATCGGTGGCATACACTATGACCAGCCCCGTACCTGATGCCACGGCGCTGAGAGATAGGATTCCCGATGCGGGGTTTAGCCCACTAAACGGGTTGACGCTAGTTAAACTGAGGTAATTGTTCATATTTTTAGTCCATGAGATTCAAACTGGTTTTACTTGCAATCGCCTGCGGGTTTCGGACAGCCGTCCTTGGTCATATTCGACCCAGCCCGATTGTAGGACAGGCTGAAAAATTTCTTGCCGTGTGCGGACACTGGAGCGGAGTTCTTGGGCGAATCGCCCTGAGGTAAAAGGTTATGGGGCAACAGTGGGCTTGCATTACGGGCCTGCCTACGCTGCTCGGCTGTCTTAGCGCTATCAGCGCCCGTGTGTGAGAGTTTTGTCACAGATGGCGCAATTCTGCTATCCGCTGCCATCCCTAGTGGTTGTGTAATTTTCTTCATATTTCTCCTATGTATTTGGTGAATCTGGTGAATGTGAATCTGAATCTATTCTGCTGCTTTTTCTGCTGCTGCTAGAGCGTTCTGTTCCGCTGCAAGAATCACTTGCATCGCAACGACTGTTTCTGGATTGAAGGGCTGTTCATTGCTGCCCGATTCGTCGCCATTGACGACTCTCGTCTTTGGTGCTGATATGGCGTTCCCACTCCCATCGGGGGATGGCAGACCAATCGCAATATGATTCTCTGCGCCGTCGGTTGACACTTCCAGAAACGTAGGGGCCGCTGGAGTGTAGATCGTCTTATCGACCGGAAGGGCGACAACTTTGTACCGATACTCCGATCCGTAACTCAAGGTCTCGTCGGTGAAGGTTGTGATTCCACCTGCAAGGACGGCCAACAGGTTATACGAATTGCAACTCGGGTCAGAGCTTCGTGTCCGTGATACGAGGCAACCGGCGCTCGGCACATTCGGGTCGATCCATGTCAACACTGCCACGATGGGAAGATTCGGCACTACGTCCGACAGACTACATGCGAGATTGGTGATTGCCTTGGGTGCGGATGTTGACATAAGTTCTCCTAGATTTCGTAATTCTGTTCTGGAGCCTTGACCGGCTCGGTCTCGGATTCTGCCTGCTTGCGGAGTTCCTGTAATGACGCCGCATTCGACTTGCGATTGGCTAACATGCGAGCGACAGTGTCAGCCCACGGCTCGACAGGCTTGGTGCCATCGACGCCAAAATTTATAGGCTTCGGCTGTGGTTCTTGACCGTGTCCCAACCGCTCAGCGATTTTCTGCTGAACGAGTTTCTGGTGTTCTTCGTCGATTTTCTGCTGTACTGCTACGGCTTTTGCATCTCGCACGAAAACGCTGCTGCCGCTGGGAACTGCGTTTCCAAGATTGCTTGATTCAAAACCGTGTCTTCCGCTTGGTGTCATTTTACTCATGGTTCCTCCTAGGTCTTGCGAGCGTACTGCTACTGCTTGAAATTCCCTGATGGATATTTTCTCTCGAACGCCTCTAACGCCTTGCGGGCTTCATCAGGCGTCATCGGGTCACCATTGAGCGGATGACCACTAATTATGGCTCGCAGACGCTGGCGGTACTTGTCTCGTGCAGATTTCCAAATCTCTTGACCGGTCATGTGCTCTCCTACTGTTGTCTTGTGCTGACATTCGTACTCTAGACGTTGACTGCGGCTGTCCAATCGGGCCGGGGTGTATTTGCACGTGCTATTGGCTGACCTTTTTTCATCACATCCTTTTTCATAGCGGGAGTGATATCGAGTGAATGGACTGTTTGATTGAGATAACCTTGATTTTTCAGCCACTTTTCCGCTGCCCCGCCATTCTTGAAAACGGGTCCGAGGAAGGTTCCGTTCCCCTGATTCTGCTGCTTATCAACGAGTCGCCAACCGCCCGGTGTTTCGGTCAAGTCGTACCGTTCATTGACACCAACTGCATCTTTCAATTGGCTCGTTCCGACCTTCGCTCCCCACTTCTTTGCATATGTCTTTAGGAAGTTTGGAATCGCACGGTCATATAGAGCCTTTGCCCATTCACCGCCGACTTTGAGATCGAGTCCAGAAACACGAGGAGTTGGAACCTGATTCCTCTCATGCTCCAACATGTACTGGATTTCTTTCTCCACTTCGGTCTGCGAAGAAGAAGCAATTACATCACCGCCAGAATCTCTGACCAAATCTCCATTCGGGTCATGAGCCACGAATTTACCTATCTCGTCATCGAAGTCCACGGGGTAGTCTTTGTCGGAGAACTGCGGGTACTCGTCTATCTTGGCTGATAGTTTTGCGGCTGCTTCTTTACCGATGTAATCGGGCAAGTCCTTACGTTCTACATCGGTCTGGCTGATAACACGTTTGCCGCTGTGGTCATAGGCTTCCAAAGTCTTCGTGTCCGGGTAATATTCAACTGACTGAACCTGCTTACTTAGGTCGTAACGTGCCGCCTGCTGGTCTCCGGTCGTCCATGCAATCCGGTCATATCCATTTTCTGCGGCGTGCCTCAGCATTCGCTTCATGACGAGTTCATGCCAGTCTGATTTGAACGGGGCTTCCGGGACGCCCTGCTCACTCCTGATCTTGCCAAAGGCAAGAGCATCTTTCATCGCTTGCGCCTGATTCATGGTGCCGGGATGACGTGTAATCATCTGTCCGTCACGTTTGTCGAAGCTTTCCCAGTAACCGGGATAATTGGCGGGATCGTGGCCCGCTGGCACCTTGGACGGAACAAATTTCAAGTCAATGTCTTGTTGCGTCGGTGGAGCCGTGATATAGCCTTTCTGTTTACCTTGCTGGTGCCAGTCGCTTTGAACTTCTTCCAAAAAGAGTGTCTTCTTTCCGTCAACACTCGGTCGGTCGTCAAAGCGAACGTGAGCAAGGATATTTGGTTCGTCGAAGTGAGCGGATTGGAAAGGTTTGCTCTCCGAAGGCTGCTGTTCAAAAGCACGGGTAACGGCTGCTTGCTGTTCCGGGGTAAGTTGGTAAGTCCAGCCACCGAATCCCATTTCTTTCGCAATGGTGTCCATCACCTTGCGTGGTGCCTGCGGTATCTTCAACAGCATCTCTTTGTAATTCGATTTCTCACCCGGAAGGGTGTATTGCTCGAACTTTGGCTGCTTGTTCCACATCTCGGGATTCGACCCGCCCAGCGCATCTGTTTGCTGGTCCAATTCCCTCAATTGGCGATCAGTATTTACGAAACGCTGCGCTCCGGCCCGATTTCCTTCCGGCATGGCATTGATGGCGGATTGTACAGCGCCCTCGTCGCCCGATCTCATGGCTTCCATGAGTGCCGTAGATTGACCCGGAGGAAGGAAACGCAACTGCAATTGATATATCTGGTCGTTCTGTGCCTTCACTTTTGCTCGCTGGCTTTGCAGTTCCTTGATGCGCTCTAAATTCGGATTTGTGCCTCGTGTGCTCTCCTCCAGTTGAATCTGATTCTCTTTAATGAACTGCTGAAGGTCGGCTTTCGACACCTTCGGCTTGCCTTTCAAGAAATCGTCTAACCCCATCCAGCCAATCTCGTTTTCCTTCACGCCGTTATTTCGTAGCGTTGCAAGGATTTGGTCACCCGAGGCGTTGCTCGGTACTTTCTCATTTGCAACCTGTTCAGCTTTGGAATAGAAGGTCGGTACATCTGGTGCCGTACCCGGAATCGTCAATTCGCCACGTTCACTACTCAACAACTGCCTCAAAGAAGGTTTCACTGGTGCGGAACCGACCAGAGACTTTTGATGTTCTGGGCTGGCTGTACTTTGGATTTTGCCAAGGAACTCACGGATGCCAGCGTCAGCATCTGTGTCTGCAACGTTGGCAGCGGCTGGCCGCTCGGCTTCTGTAATAGGTACAACTGGCTTGACCTCTTCCGCCGGATTCATCCCGCTACCTTTGACAAACTGGGCCTTAATTGCGTTCCTTGGACTCGATATGCCAGCCTCAGGACGAGCAGTGACCGTCGCAGCCTTGCTCGCCACCTGTGCTGCATCTGCCTCTGACATAGGAACTGATTCAGGAGCATTGGCTCCAAGGATGAGCGGGAGAGCCGCACTTACGAAATGACCGAAACTCTTTCCATATTCTCCGTTCACGAGTTCATCTGCGGATTTGTCTACGCCTGCACCAACGAAGGGGATGAGATACGATGCTACATGTCTTGCGGCTGTAACTTTGTCTCCAGAGTCCCATGCGGACTTAGCCTTCGTGAGCAGGTTCTCATCTGACGGATGGCCCAATGCTTGTGCGGTTGCTTTCCCTGCGGCGGCGATTGCTTGAACGGGGTGCTGGGCGGCTTGTACTGATCTTTGCAAATAAGGCTTGATTTCGGAAGTCGAAGAAGGTAATCCGAAACTCTCTGCCAAGGCTCCCACACCCTGTTTCGTCTGATCCCAGATATTTCTTGCAGCGACATTGATGGCATCCATACCCATTGACGAAGGGAATGCTACATTCGCACCTTCATGATTAGGATCGGACGGATGATCGAAATGGACTACGACCGGACTCTGGTTTGGCGATACTCCGGTGTTCAGGTCTACATCTTGGTCAGGTGCTACGTTTGCTGGCATGTTGCCCTTTCAATCTTTGGTACTGATACACTACGCAGCCGGTTCCTTTGCCGACGTAGTATGGACTGCCATCGTTCTGAGGGTTTCTAACGGTGATTAAGTATTACGGTGCGATTGGGAGGACTATTCCACTTTCAGGTTCATACCGGTGTGTGATGTTGCCCGTCTGGGCGACCGCAATTGCTGCGGGTCCGACGTTCTTCAAGTATTCGACCATCCTGTCAAGAGCATCAGCATGAGTCATGAGATATGCTAACTGGTTGCCAGCGGTCATAGTCTTGACGCCTTGAGCAGCCTTGCCCCAAATACCTGCGGGTACTGTGTCCGGTCGAACCTTCGAACGCTCTAGCAGATCACCCAATCTCTGGAGTTGGATTACATGTGCGTCATCTACTCCCGCCTTGGCGAAAGTACCGTCAGCCTTGAGTTCACGAACAGCAGTTCTCAATGCCCCACCGTCGATAATCCCTCTGTCGAATTGGTTTGCAGGTAAATCTTTGAGGAACTGTGGAGGTGTGTTCTTTATGACCGCACGTGCGGTGAACTTGTTGTTAATTGCGTCGATAGCGTCTAATTTCGGATACAACTTCCTGACCGCATCGTACGTACCATCCCCATTGGCTTTGTCGAATAAATCCCGTTGACGTGCGATAGCAGTGTCTTCGGCGTTTACGTTTCCACTTCGGAAAGCTGCTTTCTCTTCCCGTTGAGCCTGTGAGAATGCGTTTTCACCTTGACCTTCTGTCATGCCTTGAGCGTCAGCTTTTTGGTAGAATCGGGACAGTTCCGCCTTTACGCTACGATATGCTTGACCAAAATCCCCACCAGTATTCTTCAACCGGTCTGCCCAATAGTTATCCGCTGCGGCTGCGTTAGTTTCGGCATCCTTAGCCAACTTCTGTATCCTATCGGTAATCACATCGTCAATGCTCTGGCCGGGAGCGGGTTTAATCGGCTTGCCGGATTCGTCAAGAAGGTCTCCAGTATCCTGATCAAAAGTGGTAGTGATAGTGCGTGCACCAGTAGACTCCGCTTGATGTAGTTCCTTAAAAGAGGGCTTGGTGACAGATTCTTCCGCCACTCTACCAATTGCTGCACGGGCTGCGGGTTGGGTCTGGGTAAGGTCGAATTTTTGCAATGGTTCTTTGGTCGCTAACCCTTCAGCAATTCGACCACCAAGAGTTGGGTTTGCCACTGCTGAACGAACAGGTACAGGTTGTCCTGCGATATCCACATTAGTCGGTGCGAGTGGATTTACTAGTTCGCCGCTCTCACTCGCATTCTTTACAAGAGCACCAGCACCCTTTGCAATTGCAGGGATGAATGCGGGGATTGCACTCGTCACGATGTGGGCGAGATTCTCACGAGAAGGGTCTTTCCGATAGTTCTCCATCGCAGCATCCACTTGAGATGCGACGGGAAGAATTCCTACTGCGTGTTGGATCGCTGCGGCGTAATCTTTGTTCTTCACCGCTTCTACAGCACGATCTTTCGCCTGTTTGCTCGAATCCCATTGTGCTTGCATGACCTGTTGAAGTGGATCGTTCGGGTCTTCACCATGAGGATCGAACAGATTTGTCAATCCATAGAACGCCTTCGCATAATGCCCTGCGTGAAAGTCATCCTTGAATTGTTGATAGATAGCCTTCTTTTGGGCGTCTCTAGCATCCATAATCGCTTGTTCATCTGCGGTAGATGGGGCACTCAATGTTGCATATTCTGCGACTTTCAGCGGCAACTTTGCGAGACCCGTGGCGGCACCTCCGATGTCGGAAGCAACCGTAGACACGAATCCCGGCTTTTGTGCGGACGCACTTTGATCCTGAGCCTGAGTTTGTGATGCTGAAATAGACACCCCATGCTTCGCCGCTAATGCAGCGTAGTCGGGAGTGCCGGGTTGAGCGGCTTGTAAACCCTGTGCGGCTGGTGCGGTCGGTACTTTGGACGCAGCAGGTGCCGCAGGGGAATTCTGCACAGCAGTCGCAGCCGAGATACCCACCCCGTACTTCTGGGCGAGGTATGCATAATCTGGCGGACCCTGTTGAACAGGATATCCCGACCCTTGAGCAGATGCTACGTTTCGAGCAGTGTTGCTGGCGGCATCACCCAGTTGCGGGGCGTTCGGCACATCTGTCGCCCCGGATGATACAGGAGTTTCAATCTGTGGATCGTTTGCCATTAGATACCTGCTTCTTTCTTGAAGGCGTCCGCAGCCGCTTGATTCTTGAATGGGCCCGCCGTCTGACCCGTGGGAAGAAGAACGAGGATGCTTCTACCGCTTGGGTCTTTCGGGTCTGCGATCTGGTTTCTCAACTGGTTAGGATGCACCATTCCCGGCAAGTTGGTCGGATAACCATTTGCCGCTCTGGTGATGTTATCTTGCCATGCATCCTGTTGAACCTTCGCAGTAGCGTCATCCAAATACGGCTTCGGGATGTTCGCCATTTCGAGTTCCAACGTCTCTTTGTTCTGGCGTGCAGTTCCGCTAATCGCCTTTGCATAAGCCGGAACACTGGCAGCGGTTCTCAGGTATCCTGCGTATCGCAAGCGAGCATTGGGTGACAATGCGTTCAGATCGTCAGTCATCTGCTTGAGATTCTGTTTGTTCAACTTCGCACTGACCACAGGGATATTCAGAGATACACCGCCCTGACCGAAGGACACCAGATTCCCGCCGTTCTGTTGATTGAGGGCTTCTAGTTCCTGCAACTTATCTCGATCATTCGCTGTGATCGGCTTGGTCATTGCGACTCTGTACATCGAGTTGTTCATCTGAACATCGTCCAGTTGACGCATCGCACCACGGTCCTTCATGATATCGCCGTCTTTAACGGTCTCACCACCCGGATTGTCGTGGTAGTTAGACAGGATCAGGTTCCCCTCTGAATCCATGGCATAGACGTGAGTGCGGATATCTTTCTGAGTTTGCTTGTCGTTCTCTAACTTTGCCTTGTTATCATTGATACGATTCTCTTTGGCAATCGCTGCATCATCTGTATCCTTAATGATGCCCGCCGCCTTCGTCTTGAGAGCCGGGGATGCGTTCGGATCGTTCTTGATAGCAATGGCTTCGGCGTAGGATGGAGTCTTGTTCTCCGCAGTCGCTGCGATACGATCACTCGTCATCTTTTCCAAAACGGTCTGGTTGCCCACCATCTGATCCGCACCCATAGCATGTGCTAGAGCGGCAACTGCTGCACCGGGTACTTCTTTTTGTGCACGCAAATCCTTGAACATCAAATCAACGGGTTCCGTCCCATATTTTGCGATCCACGGATAGATGGACTTGATCAAGCCAGCATCGGCGGTAGTCTTGAGATCGACAGACTGTACATCTTTACCTATCACTGCGCTGATCTCTTTCAGTTTGTTGTCAACGGACTGCTGTGCGCCACGAGCCTGCGTGTTCTGGAGAGCATACTTTGCCAGCACTGCAATAGGTACGGGAGTACCAACAGCTACTTTGTCGAGAGCGTGATTGAGACCACGCATATCATCACTCATGGCAACCATTGCACGCTGATTGTAGACAGTGTAAGTCCATTGCATCTTTGGAGTGCCATCGTCATTCAGGACTGGTTTTCCATTTGCATCGACGACCGGAGCCTTACCGTCACGCAGAATGCTCTGTCTTGTGACGTTGCCATCCTTCATCATCGGTAACAGTTGCTGTTCTGTGACACCTTGAGCCTGAATCGGTTCGATGGTTTTCGTCGGGTCTTTCGGGTCGGGAATCGGGTCAGCCGTCTTCAATCCCTCAATAAGAGGTTCGTCTTCATCGGTGCCCTGATCCAATAGGTCGCCCTGCATCTTCAAATTGGACAGGTACGCCATGTGCAACTTCAAATTATGATCCATCGTTGCGTAGTGCCGAGCGTCAATCTGGTTCAGTTGCTCTTGAGCGGTCGCCTTCTGTCCCACAGTCGTAAAGGGCTGAGCAGCCTGTGCTCCTGCTGCCACTGCCCCGCTATAATCTGGGACGCTGGCATTGCCGAAGCGGGTATAAGAAGGTGGAGTAGATGCACCTGCCACGAGACCTGCCAAGGCCCCCGCCAAAATTCCGAATCCCAATTCCTTTGCGGAGCGTGGGCGCATCTGTGGTGTCCCGTCGGGATTGGCGACAGCGTTGCCCTGCTGATCACGGACGGGAGTAGTTCCCTTCAATATATTCATGACAGAGGCGAATGCATTGGCATGAACTGCTTGCCGTTGCTGGTCAGGCGTCAACTGTGGCTGAGCCTGTGGCTGAACCTGAGGCTGAGGCATTGCAGTATTCTGCGGTGGTAGATTGGGCGCTGCATTCGGATTCTGGGGTGCAACCTGACTGGAATCAGGTGGAGCTGGCGTTCCTGCGTTCGGGTCGTTGCCTTGTGGTTGGTTCGGGTCTATTGCCATAAATCTCCTAAAATCTTTTCCTATGCTTGAAATTTCTGTCTTGCCTCATCGGAACGTAAAATTCTGGTGATGAGGTTCTTCCTAATTACGTCCAAACTGTCCCAAGGCTCATCGGGATGGATAAGCCCGAGGGCTGCGCCGAAACGCTGAGTATATTTTTTGGCGTCGAACGAATCGGTGTACGGGTAGAACACCATCTGGTAATTCTCACGGGCAATTCGCTCGTCGGCGGGACTGAGTGCGGGAATCAGGGATGGTTGCGGTGCCTCTTCTACTTTCTGCTGAGGCAACGCAAATCGTGGTTGCGGGTAACTGTGTTGTAATTCCTTCGGCAAAAAACGTGAGCCGTCTCTCTGTTCAACTTCTGTCGTATTAGCAGCATTGCGTGCTTCCCACTCTGCCAACTTTTTGGCTTTTTTCTGAGCCCTCAGAAACGCTGGCACCGATGAGTACCCTGCCTTCCATGCCTGAGTGTCCAAATTCTCGGATTCCATGATTCCTCCCGTTGTATTCGTACAGTCCCTAGGTGGCTCAAAACCACCAATTCCACGATAAAACCGTGCTGGGAGCCGATTTGAGCACTTTGGACGTATCAGAGTGCCATTCCCGATCAAAGTCCTCAGGAAGCATCTAAAAACAGGGTCTACAGTGCCTTTTAGAGCATTTCAGCGGATATTGGGAAGGGTCAGATGGCTGCGATGCTAATCTGACCCCGCTCACCGGGCGTATCAGACCCGACCCAATCTCAAACCCTGCGTCCGCTGTCGTAGCCGTAGCTGGCGGTATAGCCGACGGCTTTTTTCACATCTTCGCTTGAAGCAGCAGCCCAATCCCTGCGATTCGCCGCTCTTTGTTTTTCCTCAGCCGTAAGATAGCGGTCGCCCATTCCTGTGAAGACGCTGAACGCTTGGCGGATGCCAGAGCGGTAATCTGATTTCATCAGTGGACGAAATTCTCTCGCAGCAGGTGACTGGAGCCACACCAAAAATTTTTCAGCCACAGAAGTTTGAACTATCAGCCCAGAATCGGATGCGATTTCCAGCATCACATTTCTAAATTCTGAATTACCCACCGTTTCTCGGCGGACCTCCTCACGAAGAATTTTTGCCTCGATTGCGGAACGTCTTCGTGAATCTGACGGTGGGACTGCCGCCAGTTCGTCATAGAGTGACTTGAGCAAATTGTCGTGTGCGGCAAACTCGCCCTCAGGCTCAGGTTCTGCGACAGGTTCAGGTGGCGCATCATAGCGATGTGAAATTTCGGACAGTCTGCTGATTACATATTGATAAGCCGACTCCCAGACGGATGGGTCGGAAGTGTCGCAATCGTTGAAATTATTCATCAAAAAGTCTTTCGTCAATTGGCAGTCGCCGTCATCTGTTCGGGATTTGAAGTGCTCGTACGCTTTCTGAATCCCATTCGTGACTTCCGCAGCACTATGAAACCTGCCGTCATACTTTTTTGCAGTACAGCTCCAATCGGGTGAAGATTCGTGGGTGAGCCGATACTTCTCACACTGCAACTCATAGCGAAGTGATTCCTGCTGGACAGCTCCCGCAGCACGGGCTAGTTTGCTTCCCTCACGCTCAATCGCCTCACGGATGGGCTTCTCAACCTTCTCCCTGTCTAGTCGCTCAATTTCTAAAATCTCTCTCTTGGCGGATGCAGCTCGTTCTGAATTCACGGAAACCCCGCCGGGTCCAACATGTCCACTCATAATCTTTCTCCTCAATTCTTTTTGGTTACTTCAAAACAACTCCACGTCCCACCATTTGCGAAAGCGCGATTGACGTGGGACTGTAGAATGTTACTCATGTCGCAGAATGCTTTCCGCAGGATGCTGACCTCAGGGTCGGCGAACTCTTGCAACAGTTGCTTCCAATCTTCCTCTGGTACGCAGAGCGTGAACTTGATTTCGTTCTTGTCCTGCCTGTTCAGCGGCGTTTCAATTCTGACCAATCTGTAACCGTGGTACATAGCGTAACAGGCGACCCATCGGTCATTGGTCGTGTTGTTATCCCTCCCGAAAACGTCAGCCATCAGTTCACCAAGTCGTTGCCGTCAACAAAGGTCAAATCATGTTCCTGTACAGCCTTCATACAGGGTTCCATCACCTGACTCCAAGCGTAGGATGTGAGCACGAGGTCATATAGGTCATCGCTCCACTCCTCAAAGGTCACATCAATATCGTCACGCTCTGGCAACAGGATGGCGATGTTCTCATAGAGGTAATCTATCAGCGAATTGAACACTTCCACGCTCAATGGTTTCTTTGATAAATACAGCAAGGGTTCTTCTAGCCGTATGCGGTTGAGGGCTATCCAACGCTGATAAACATCTAGGCGTTCCTGTGCGGACATTGATGCCGTAACTCGCTCGGGGACTCGTGCAAATTCGCATAGGCTGGGCAACTGCTCAGGAAACTGATTTTCCATCCGCCCCTCCGTCTTTACCCCCGTCTTTACCCCCGAACACTTTCACAAAATCTTCTCTCGCCGGTTTCTTTTCGTTCTCTATTGAATACGCAGGGTGCCCCGTTTTCCTGCCCTCGGCAAACAGTTGCGCCCTTCGTTCTGGTGTAATAGCGTTGGATGCTTTCCACCATTCTGCAAGCATTTCCTCTGTGTCCATTCCTATCCTCCGTGATACCGACGGTTTGCTGCTGCTAGAACCGCCCTGAGATTTTCTGCTGTGTCATCGTCAATCTTTGGCAGATGTACTTTCAGTAAGTCTGCGAACTGCTCAGCCGTCATCAGTTCAGGTGGTTTCGCCGCTCGTGGTTTGCGCTCTGGTCTTTTACTGAGTTCCATCCTGTGAATGAGCGAATTCAGCATGCTCAATGCAAGAACCCGTTCACCCCTCGTAACCGCCGGGTCAAGGATGGTCTCATGCAGTATCCGTACAAAGTCTGGGATAGTTTCAAGAATGCAATCCGACACTCTGCGAAATTTCTTGTCCGTGACCTTCTTGATGCTCTCCTGTAAATAGAGTTGAAGGCGCTCCGTGGAATTCACATCGCCTCCTGCTGATTTGCGAACGGATCATCCACGCTGGCGAGAGCATCTTCAATGACAGGTTCTTCAAATCGTGTGCTCTCGTCGGTGTTTGTCTGGGATTCGTTGATCCCAGAATCTTCGGTCTCTGTTTCTGTCTGTTCTTGGAAGCAATCTGGCAAGGGTTCCGTTTTTTTATGCTTTGCTTGCCACTCTCTTTTCAGGCGTTCATATCTGGCACAGATGCTTTCCAATCTCGGAAGGGTGTCATCCCGTACTGCGGATTTATCGCCAGAGGCTCGCTTTATAGAACGGAAGTATTCGCTCGGAATCAGGTGTCTCTTGATAATCTCATTGCCTACCCGGACTGCGAACTGCTCACTGCCTATCTTGTATTCTTTCCCGTCTTCGCCTTTCTTTGGCTGAGACCAAAGGTACATCCAGAATGCGGCACGCCCTTTCGGCTCTGGGTACAGTTTGCGAATCATCAATTCAAAATCAGCGAGAAAATCAATTTGCGTTGTAGCCCCATGTGCCCTGTAGTTGTTAAGATGATCCCGCATCTTCTGGCGAATCCAGATTGTTCGGAATGCTTCTACCGCTTTCTCAAGAGCCCGCCACATCTTTGGGTCTGTCTTTTTGACCTTTTTGGACTTGCTCATAGCCCTCCAGCAATGACAATCCGTGCAGTGAACACTATCCACCGACATGCACGGATTAGGAGGTGTCGGTGGGAGCCCTTCCTAAACAAAAATAGTTCGCCCCGAAGGGCGAGTGAATCCATGAATCTGTTACGGCTTAGCATTGGGAGATGTACTGTTACGGGTAACGTTCAGTGTTTCATCTCCCTTGCCGTTGAGGTAAGTTCATTCTTGCCTCCTACTGATAGCATGAGAAGTAACGCTACGCCGAATTGCCTAGTTTCTTCCGTAGGCGTAGGGCTCGCATCTTCTCGGCGGGTGTCTTGGGAATCCGGGCTTCCTCAACCCTGACTGTTTTTTTGTCTCTGAGTAAATGGCGGGTTACCGTACCTCGCTGGTGGGTTGTCTCCATGTCGTACTTGTATCCCCAATACCAATCCGCATCAGCCTGCCCGAGTACCCGTACAGCGTGCTCATACTCCGTCTCGGGTTCAGGTTCCTTTGGCGTTCGGCTGGCATCTATTCTGGCAATGAGATCATCCTCTTCCTCGTTGCACTTTTTCCAGCCTAATCGGGTTGATGGTACGAGTACAAAATCACTGGAGGAGTCGGAACCGGGATATGCTGCTTGCATAGCATCTTCCAAGTCAGTCGCCTGTTCCAGTTCCTTAGAGAACCCCGCCGTTGAATTCGGGTCTGCGGAGGGTTGCATTTCACGAGCCTTACGCAGAACCTTGAAGGATGCAGTTCGGGTAATACTTCTACAGAAGGCTTCACGCTTCTCTTCGGGGAGTTGTTCAAAGTCTTCCGCCTGTTCCAGAAGTTTCAGGATGGTCTGAGATAGGCATTCCTTCTGAACTACTGCGGCGTTGGATGTAAACGCATCATTGGAGATGGTCTTTATCCAGCGCCGAATCTGTTGCAGTCGTGGGTAGCCTTCATCCTGTAATGTGTGAATGAGGGTGTAAGTGGTTTTTCGTCTATGGGTGGTTTCAACTTCGTGCGGGGTAAGAGTGCTGCCCGCCTGTAAATAGTCCAGCACGGTTTGCTGGGCTGGGGAGGGTCTTGCGGCTTTCTGTGTACTCGTATGCTCCGTTTCCGAATTGCTGACCTACTTCGTCAGGTTCTTAGATTTTACTTCTGGTGCTTGCTTACTCTTCGTCTTCGCCAATTGCAATCTTTTGTAACGCTGCCTTCACAAGTTCTTTCGCTGATTCTGGGATGCCATCGGGGAACTGGGCACGAAGTTTTCTAATCAGTTTCCGTTGTGCTATCCTCGTGCGCTCAGCGGGGGATCGTAGCTTTAAGTCATCAGTTTCATATCGCTCTTTAAACTGTCGTAGAAACTCCCGTCTCTCTTTCTCAGTGATCATAGCTCCTCAGTCTTTCTCGTGGCTGTCGGAACGACTTCGCTCTTTGTCTTCCGCAGATTCAAGTCACGCAACTCTGCCGAAACCATCCGGGCAGCGTCTTCTGTGCTCATCATTCCACGGTTACGAAAACGATTCGGGATTTTGAGAACGGCTTTTTCAAACTGTTCGTTGGAATACTTGCTCAACCATTAGATCAGTGTTTCCTTTGGCGGAACGGGGATCGCAGGAGCAACGAACTCCCACAATTTTATCGCTGCTTCATAGCGTTCAAAAATTACGAAAGTCATTTCGCCTCCTTGCTCACTGGCACCTTGAGATTGTCGGGCGGTAGTAATCCCAATGCTACGGCTTTCTTCTTGTACTGTGCGATCCTCTTCGGGGAGATACCCAGCGTTTCTTCTATATCCTTGTAAGTCTTCCCCTTCTTGAGCATGTCTAAACACCCCTCAAAGATTCCATCTGAAACGATCTCCCAAGCACCGTCATAGACTGCTTGGAATCCGTTCAGCTTGGAATCCGCCCGGACTTTCTCGTACGACAGAATGAAGTTCAACCCCATTCCTGCACTGTGACCGGGAGGGGCGTCCAACTTGATGACAAGGTCAAGATTATCGTCACCGTCAGTCCTGCCCCTCTGCGTTCCATTTTTTCCGGCGTGGTGCGTAATGATTACGCAAATCTTCCGCAACCGAAGTTCCAGCAGGAACTGGTTTACGAGAATCCACATGTCTGCGTCGTTCGTGTCAAACTTGAAGCAGGCGGTAAGCGTGTCAAACACGATTACATCGGGCTTCAATTCGTCTACCTGTGCCATAAATGCGGCCTGATAATCAGGATCGCTCAACGCTGGAAAGGTGGAATGCGGGAGATTGTGCGGGCTCATGACATTCAGCATTCCATGGCTCTCGCCAATTAGTTCATTGAGCCGTTTCTGCAAATCTTCTGGCGGAAGTTCCCCGTCGCACAGAAGGACTTTCAATCCACCCTCAGATTGATAACCCAGCATTTCCCCACCATGGATCATGATGTTCACGAGTCCCAATCCCAGCAGTGATTTTCCATACCCCCGGAAGGCGAAAATCTGGTTGATCGTGGAACTCGTGAATACAGGATGACCCGATGAATCAGTGACTAACACTTTCTTCGGGGGAATCTTCTCCGCAAGGAAGTCATCCGCAGATACGAACCATTTCGCTGCCAACAACTCACTTTTGTATCTGGATGCGGGAGCCTGTGGGGCCTGATTCGGGTCACGCTCCATACAGTAGGAGACCAGTCCCTCAATCTCTTTGTCCGTGATCTCCCGTGCTCCTGAACAGAACCGTTCTTCTACTCTGCGGGCGATGGTGCACAACTCTTCGCCAGTTCGCTTTCCATCCCAGAGATACCCGATTACGCTGTTGAGGAATGAGTGCCTTCCGCCTTCACCTACTTCCAACTTGAAGGTTTCGTCATTTAGAAGTGCCTCTACTGTTCTACCCTTCAGAGCATCACAGAAGAGACTGAAGTTGCTGGCGGAAACAATCAGGCTATTCTTTTTCGTGGGACAGGGCCGGTTCAAATCCAGATCGTTTATGCGAGCGTAGAAAGAATCTACCGCTGCCTGATTCGGGTTGATCGTCTCAGGTGTACCCGGAAGATGGTTCCCGGTAAAAGTAAAATACCGGCCTGTGTCGTAGGTCTCAACCCTGTTGTGATCCGGCTTCGCTCCCTTCCCCGGAAGTTTGGCCTTACCGATACAATGGATTCCCGTTCCTGAGGGTGAGACTTCTGCGTATGTCCCTAGTTTCTGGACTTCTTGCAGAGCCCACGGCTCTATGCCATCCGGTGTGATTACATGGTCAAAATCCTGACCGCAGTACCCGTTGGCGAATTCAAACCCGATTCCAAGATTGGGGTTCTTCTGGGCCGCACTGCTTACCGCTTCATATGTTGACCATGTGTCAGGGTCATCTGCCTTAGCGGGTTTGCCGGAAGGTTGGACCGGCATCTTGTAAAACTTGGAGGTAGGATCGTTGATCCAGTTGACCCATTGTTTCTGTTGCTTCAATTCTTCTAATGCTGGTACTTGTACTGATTGCCTGACTGGAACGACTGGAGAAACGACTACTGGAGTGCCAATAGGCACGATTGCTTCGCATTGCACAAAACCACCTTTTCTGTCGGTGCGGTCCGACGAACGAACTCCGCATACTGCACTTCTGCACTTCCGCACTTCCCGACACTTCCCTAAACAGCGGAAGTGCCCGAAAATGGTCAATTTCACTTCCCGACACTTCCCAAAAAACTCACTTCGTAGGGAAGTGCCGTTTTGTTGCAAACAAAAGACTTAAGTCCTAAAAAGCGGGCTCACTTTCGCACTTCCCCCTATATACCCTGTAATAGGGAAGTGCCCCTTCCTATCCCCTACTACCCCTCACCCCCTCTTGCTCCCTCGCTGGAAGCTCGGGGAGCAGCGACTGAGAGGGCAGCGATAAACCTCTATGATCTCGCAGAAAGTGCTGACTCTTTTGCTGCCGGGTTATGTTCCGCCAGAAATTGCTTGATTCTCTTTCTACATCTGGGGCAGCGTGTTGCGTGTTCTTCCAATGTCAGTACATCCTGTTTCGTTAACTTCAAATCCAAGGTATCCATAGTTCTCCTTCTGTTACGCCATCACTGATACTTTCTTTTGTGTGCTCTGTTACGGTATGCTGCCTGCCTGTGAGCATCACAGCAGAACTTACGAACGCCAGACCGTGGTGGTAGTGCAGAGAAATCACGGTCGCAGAACTGGCAGACATAGGTCTGATAAGAGTCACGCTGAGGGATTACATTTTCTTGGTCAAAACGAGCACATACAGAAGCATCAGATTCAAGAATCGCTTTTCTCAGGTCTGCCGTAATCTGTTTGTTAGCACGCTTGAAGTCAATGTCCTTCCGTGCCTTCTCGTTGATAGCGATACGCTGTTTGTGTCTGCGTAGCAGTTCTGTGCGTTTCTGCCTGGCGATTGCACGGAGAGGTTTACGCAGGCGAACCTGTTCCTGTATAAATGTGTGGATTGTTCTGGTGGGCACTGCTGGCGTCCTAGGTGCTGCCCGTCTTCCCTGACGGTATTCTTTGGTCAACTCTGAGGACTGTAAGTCCGTTGGTGACCGTGCCTGCCCCTTGCGAGCAGGACTTATCTCTACTCTTTTAGTGTATCGCATTCTATCATGATCAGTCAAGCGAGTTACGGTTTCTTGTGCCACAACCTATGGTATGCTGTTTGCATTAGATGCAATCTCGAAATGAGAAACCACCATATCTTGTGGTTCGGTCATGAAAAAACTTTATTTTTCAGGAAGTCCATAGAAAATCTTCGAAGGTTAGGATTCCCCGATCCTGATTCCTTCGAGCACTTACTAACTTGTACTCGTACAGAGAACCCGCTGTATCAGTACACAAATCGGGCACCTTATAACCCCACCTAACTACCCCGGTACTCGCCCCTTGCAGGCTGAGACTCCTACCACCTTTTGCCCGCCATAAGCAGGCTGGGAATCATAGGGACGTTAGGGACTTCCCAAACCCGGATTCCAAGATTCAGGCTCTACCGGGCCGTGCCCGTCGGCTGGCGAAAAGGTCGGAGACTCCCCGGCGTACGCCATGGGTAGAAATGCCGTTAAGACCACCTGTCAGGAGTCCAATAAATCTTTTATTTTCATGGGCTTATGGGGTATTATTTTTTGATGGTACGAAATCGGTCTAAACCCTCCCCAAATTGGGCTGCGATCTGCCCCGGACCCGAGCCTAACCCGTACTCTAACCAGTACTGGAATCAGTCACTTACAGCCTGTCAAATCTAACCCCTTTGCTTTCAATGCGTGCTGATTTTCTCCAACCATGCACTAAACCATGCACTAGCCGTATAACACTTGTGTAATCATAGACATAGAGAGACTGTCGGTTATAGGAACCGTCGCTCAATCATGGTTACTTTCGTAATGTCGTGCGGGCGTAGCCACGGGGAATCTGGGAATCTAACTTCCCATACAAAGCACGCTACAAATCGTCATGGTCAGCTATTGATTCAAGAAATAAGAAATCATGGAATCGGGAAGACCGTGGAGACCCATCAGTAGCTTCGCAGTCTCTTGTATCTCCCCATGCACCATGCCTGTTGTGGTGAGGAACTTGAACGCATTTTGGTTGCCCGCCATGTAGTCATGCAAATATATTTGACAGCTTTGCATAGCCAGTCGCAGCATGTTAAGCCGCTCCTCTACTGATTTGCGATCTTCGTCTGAGAGTTTTGTAATTAGCATCTCTTCGGCGAGAATCCTCTTCGTCACGGGTTGCTCCTCTCTTGTACAGTGAGAACCGGATACATCCGCAACTCACGGTAACACCCGCCTACTTCTTGCCTGCCCGAATCTTCGCCCATCGTGCCCGCTGTGCGGCTGCAATCCGTCTCCTGCCAGCGGCTGACATGCGACGTGCCCGCTTCGCCTTCGCTGGCTTGTGACCTTTGTCCGGCGATCCCAACAGGTCTAGGATGCTGTTCAACTTCGTTACTTCGGCCCGAATCTCTGCGATTATGCTTTCTCTGCTCATGCGGGAAAGGATAGCAGGAGTCGCCCGGTTCTGTATTGATACACTCAGTTCGCCCGCCCAGATGTGGACAACTGCCGTAACCACTGCTCAACCTCGCTCCTCAGAAAGCGTAGATTGCCATTGATCCGCAGGGTTGGAATAGGCAGAGTCTGACGGACTCTCGCCCGTGATCTCGTGAGATCGTAGACCTGTCCCTTTGAGAATTTCAGGATTTTTGCTACATCAGAGACGGTGAGTACTTCGTCGGTTACAGGAACAGACGGGGTGCAGATAGGTTGTACGGGCATTCATATGCCCTCCAACGAAGCCCACGCATTGACTTGTGGACTCCATACTACTGTCTCAACCTTACTCCAAACCAGCCCGAAAGTCAAGCCCCTAGCCTTGTTTGGCCAGTCACTTTCCGTTGGCGGCTGCTTCAAGCAACTTCATCCCGGTTCTGAACGCTTCGGGGGTAATCGCCTTCTTGTACACGCCCAGCGTAGTTAGCATGGATTTGTGACGCAACAGGGCTTGAGCAACGGCATAGTTTCCGCCCGTGTTCTCAATTACAGCGGTGCAGGCTCCTCTTCTGCCTGCGTACAACGTCTTCCACACGCCCGATTTCTCGGGAATCTTTTTGCATCGTTCGCATTCGCTCTGTCCTTCGACATGCGGCCTGATGACACGGGCAATGAGATTGTGAAGATCAACGGGCGTCTTATTCCGTGAAGGGAACACCCAGCCCTCTTTCGGATTCTGTGAAGCCATGCGCCACAGTTCGAGCGGAACTTTTACTTGGTCTATGAGTGGCAAGGCTGCGACCGATTCAAGCGTCTTCGGAACGTCTACAATCCCCCGCACAACCGATCTGCGGATGTTCACGCTCTCAGAATCGAAGTCTTCCCAGCGTAATGCTGCGATCTCTCCCGGTCGCAGTGCGAGAAAACAAGCTAGAGCCATCACGAGTTGACAGTCAACATGCTCCACCAGAGCCGAGATGATGTTCTCCGCTTCCTCAAGCGTGTAATGCTTGGTGCTCTCGGATTCGATAACGTCATCCGGCATGTTTACGTCATGCCATGGATTGACCTTGATCTTTTCCCTAATGACTGCCCACTTGAAAAGCGAACTGCCCAGAGCCTTGATGTGCTTCAACGTATTCTTGCCCTGTGTGCTGGTGAGCGATTGGAGGAACTGTGTGCCCATGGACGGCTCGTACTCCTGCAAGGTGATCTTGCCGAAGTGTTGAGCTAAATGCTGTTTCCAAATCTGCTTGTAGCCCCGAACTGTCGAAGGTTTCTTTCGGGCTTTGCCAGTCAACGGCAGAATTTTTTCGCAGTACGGCAAGTATTCTTGCTCCCAGAAATCGGAGATGGTCATATCCTGCTGGGTGCTGCGACCGCTGGCCTGCTGGGTGTTCACTGTTTGCATGAAATCATTGCGGAGCAGCTTGACCGACTTTGCGTTCCGGGCGTAATACTTCTCGCTTTTTTCGCAGAGACGGTGAGAACGTTGCACACGTACAGGCTTGCCGTCTACAATCTGGGTGACGTAGTAGCGAACGAAGAAAGCTCCTGATGACTCGTAAATGTAGCCTTGCTGGATTCGACCCATGGTGTCCTCCCACCATGGCTAGAATAGCATTATGCAGTCAGTATGCACTAGATATCTTTGGTAATCTCAGCAAGTCTTTTGTTTACACCGTGGCGGTGTAGCTCAGGTGGTTAGAGCGACGGTCTCATAATCCGTAGGTCGTTGGTTCGAGTCCAACCGCCGCCACCAAATTTAGGGGCAGTTGTCAGCTGTCAGTCCTCGGGTCTCATT
>Ga0074044_10001289_pt1 | contig 22943 bp, 20 predicted proteins | sample BogForMeECP23OM1_FD_94443 | JGI IMG/M metagenome (GOLD analysis project Ga0074044, IMG submission 94443) | Bog forest soil microbial communities from Calvert Island, British Columbia, Canada - Bog Forest MetaG ECP23OM1 | ecosystem: Environmental > Terrestrial > Soil > Wetlands ... | reverse complement strand
TCGTTTGGGTCGCTAGTGGCATTCAGTTTCGCGGTGAAATCGGCCGCCCCCGAAATGCGCAGACCGTGATCGCGAATAGCCCCGACGTGGTCTTTCCAGACGTCGTAAGCCCACACTTCGGCCTCACCTTTTTGGGCAAGGTGTGCGGCGAAGAGGCTGCCGACCGCGCCGCAACCGATGATACAAATCCTCAGCAAAGTCACACTCCCAGAGTAGAGACGCGGCTTGCCGCGTCTCCGCGTACAGCGAGACGGGGAAAGCCCCGTCTCTACGCGCGGTAATTGCTCACGCTCTCCCGCTTTTCGCCGCCGTTAAAGAATTTCCACGGCACCTCGGCCAGGCACTCGCCTTCGGTCTTGCCGACTCGATACGTGTCCTGGGTATACAGGCAAACCTTGCCATCCTGATCGACAACCTGCGGATGCAGGGAGAAAATCATGTTTTCTTCGAGTGGAACGTCGCTCTTCGCACCGATCGCTGGATACTCCAACATGGTCATGCCGATGCTATGGCCGGAAAGATGGCCGAGGGCGAAGCCGTGCTTGGCGAATATATCGGCAACCGTGCGATGCACAGTGGAGGCAAGCTCGCCGTGACGCATCAACTTGCGCGCCGATTCCATAGCCTGTGGGTAGGCATCGGCCATCTTCTGCGTGGTCGGACTGGGCTTGCCCTGAATCAGCGCCCGTGAGAACTCAACCCAGTAGCCGCCGGCTCCGGTGACTTCGAGCGAATAGAGAAGAAGATCGTCGCGCGACACTTTGCGATGGCCGGGGACTTTGAAGTAGGCGTTGGCTTCCCCGTGTTCGCCCGAGAGCAGAATGTTCATCATGCGCGGGCCCGCCCCGCGCGCAAAGAAACGCTCGACCGCGGGCGCCATGATTTCCGCCTCGGTCTTGCCTGGCTTGTAGCCGGCAAGCAGCGCCCAGAAGCCATCGACAACAATGTCCATGGCGTCGCGGACCTCGATAAGTTCTTCTTCGCTCTTCACGGCGCGCGCCATGTCGAATTCCCGGTCAAAGGGCACGAGTTCGAACGAGCCTTGCGCAAGCTCGCGATAGTCGCGAACGGCCATGATGAAGTTCATCCCAAAAACGCCAACACGCTTCCACTTGCGCTCGACGGCACGGTCGCGCAGCCACTGGCCGGGAACGTCGGGCCAGACCTGATCTTTCACCCATGGCTTCGTTTTGTCGCCGATCCAGCGAGCTTCGCGCGGAAAGACGAGCGTGGGCTCGTCTTCGAGCGGGATGACCACGTAAACATAACGATGAACAATTTCGAATCCGGAGGTGTAAAAGACCGCGCCCTCGAAGCCCGCGTATTGAGTGCCACAGACGATGAGAGCGTCCAGTCCAGCGGATTGCATCCGGGAGCGGAGGTTCTTGTAACGGCGATCGATTTCCTTCTGACTCGGCAAAACGGCCTCAGCGGCTATTCGCTTACTCCGCATAACTCGGCGGCTGTGAGCGCGTAAATCTTTGTGATCTCCACTAACGTTTGAATGCGAACTTTTTCTCCCTCTTGGTCGCGCGGCCCGCTGGAGGGGCCATAATTCACGGTCTCGACTCCGTAACGGCTGAGGACGCTGGCGTCGGAACACCAGGTGACGACTTCCCGCTCCGGCGTCTTGCCGGTGATCCGCTTGTGATTGCGATCGATGGCGCGGATCATCTCGTGCTCTTCGCCGATGCGCGCGCCCGGAACCGAAACGTAGGTTTCAAATTCCAGACCCCAGTCACCGTGCGCTTTTTCGAGTTCGAAGAAGAGTCGCTGAATGTCACGACGCGCCTCGGCCAGGGGGATGGTGGGCGGAACGCGCACATCGAGAAACAAGTCCGTTTTTTCGGGAGTGCGACTGGCGCGCCACGCATGCCCGCCGCGGATGCCTCCGATATTCACGATGGCCTTCTTGCCGCCGTAGCTTGCCTTCTTCTCCCATCCTTCAATCCACTTCAGGATGGGCGGCATGAGTTCGACCATGCGGCGGATGGAATTCATTTCTTCGCGGCCCTCGCAGAAGGCGGTATGCACGTAAATTCCGGTACACGAAATGCGCATCCACATGGAGCCGAAATGTTCGAGAACGACACGCATGTCGGTGGGCTCGCCGAGAATGCACATGTCGGGCAGCACCCCGTGGTTGACGAGGTAGTGCGTGCCATATCCATAGCCACGGTATTCTTTTCCCTTGAATTCTCCCCACTGGGTTTTTTCGATCTCACCTGCCACGGCGGCGATGATGATGTCTCCTTTCAGTCGCACGCCGGCGCGCTGCAGCGCTTTCACGGCGTTGGTGTAGCAAACCAGCGCGCCCTTCATGTTGTAGATGCCAAGGCCGTAAATAAAACCGTCTTTGACGACGGCGTGCGGCTTATAGCCGAGGCCGGTGAGAAATTCTTCGCGGCCAGTGTTGGAAGTATCCATGTGACCGTTGAACATCAGGTTCTTGCCGCCGCCCGAGCCTTTCCAGCGGCCGACCACATTGGCGCGCCCTTCTTCGACCTCCTGCCAGGTGACGTCGAGGCCGATCTGCTGCAGCGCCGATTGCATGTATTGCGCCATCTGCAGTTCTTCACCGGTCGGGCTGGGGATGTTGATCACGTCGGACGACATGGAAATGATTTCGTCTTCGCGAACTTCGACGAGGATGCGGTCGATGAGTTTGGGGTCGAGGGCGGAGGCGGGTTGTGGATTCATCTGTGGCACGATTCGTCGTTGGTCGTTCGTCGTTAGTCGTTCGCTACTTTCCTGTAGAGACGCGGCTTGCCGCGTCTCCGGCCGGCGAGTCGCCGTCGCTACGGCCTAGTGTTTTGCCAGACGGAAATCGTCCGGGTCGGTACACATTTTTTCGTTGCTGGTTTCGGTGATTAGAAAATTATCTTCCAAACGCAGACCTCCGCCGCCAGGCCAGTAAATGCCGGGCTCGATTGCCAGCACCATTCCTTTTTTCATCGTGCCGCCGCCGGCCTGATGCGCGTAGGGCCATTCGTGGGCACGGGCGCCGACACCGTGGCAAATGGGATGGGAAGGCTGTCCGGGGTATCCACCTTCGGCGATGCGGGCGCGAATGAGCTTGTCGAGATCAGGAAAGCTGGCGCCGTGGCGTGCGAAGGAAACGGCGCCGTCGAGAACCTTAAGCAGAAGGTCGAGCAGTTTGTGATACTCAGGTTTCAGTTCGCCGGGACAGGCATTCTTGGTGAGGTCAGTCCAATAGCCGTCGGCGCAGACCCAAATTTCGAAAAGCGTCGGCTCGTCTTTCTGAATCGGACGATCCCCGGTGGCGGTAAACGTGGCGATTCCCTTGCCGGACCACACCAGCGTGAAGGCGCGCGCCATCTCGACTTTACCCTTGTAGCCAACGCCGGTTCCATGCACGAAACCCTCATACATGGCGCCGGCTTCGCTCTCTTTCATGCCGGGACGCATGTGCTCGCGTGTGTAGTCCATGGCGAGGGCCGCGAGCTCATTGGCTAAGCGCATGCGCTCGATTTCCTGAGCGGTCTTGATTGAGCGGGCTTCGTTGAGGAGCGGTGTCGCGTCCACAACCTCTCCGCAGAACTTCTTGAACGATTCGAAATAAGACAGCATGAAGGTGGTCGGCTCGCCCACCATGCGGTCGGCAGACTGCGTGCCCATGTTGAGTTCGAGGGCAACTTTATCGGTCAGGCCGCGCTGCTTCAGGACTTCGTAGGCGCGGTCCCAGGCGCGGAACTGCGGCGGGCGCGGATCGCGCTCATCGTAGCCTTTGAAGTAGAGAATGTCTTTCGTCCACGAGTTCCGTTCGGCGTCAGCCTGCTGCGGTTCGAGCGCGATCAACGTAGGCTCGCCATCGCGCGGAAAAATGACCGCGTCATATCCCTTCATGCACCAGTAGTTGGAGAGATAGAGAACATTGTCAGGCGCGCGGCAGACCAGCGCGGAGACGTTCTGCTCTTTCATCAGGGCGCGAACGCGGTCGAGTTTCGTTTTGTCCACGGGCCAGGCCATAGCGATCTCAATGCACGGTTACAGGTTTGTTTTCATCCTGAAAACTCCAGGCTGCTTCTTTGCCTTTGATGAGCCGGTAGACCGCGGTGTGCAGCGGCGCGGGGACACCGAGGCGCTCCGCCTCGCGCGCGATGGCGCCGGAGAGGAAATCGATTTCGGTCGTCAGCCTCTGTCGGACATCGTGAAGCATGGAGGGCGGATGATTGGTCATGGCGCCAACCCGATTCATCTCCCAGGGGTCTTGGTGCAGGTGAACGCCGGCCGCCTCCGCCACTTTCTTGCCTTCATCGATCAAGGCGTGCAGCAAGTGGCCGAGATCCGAGAATTTCCCTTCATCCGAGAAATGCGGCGAGTGCGGCAGCCCCGTCAGCGCGGACACGCTATTCACCGACGAACTAAAAATCAGCTTCGACCACTGCGCGGGCCGCGCGTCTTCGAGCGCCTCGGCTTTGAGCCCGGCGGCGACGATGAGCTCGGCAGCCTCTTTAACAACGGCAAATGGCGTGCCGGTCGGCTCGAACGGGCCCATCCAGGTTGGCGTGTCGAGTTCATACTGCACGTGTGAGTCGCTGTGGCGCGTGCCGCTCATGAAGGTCGTGGCGCGGATCACGTAGCCGCGCGTGAGCGTGGCGATGATTTCTTCGCTGCCGACTCCGTTCTGCGCGGAGAGGACGGCTCCTTTGTCGAAGTGGCGGCCCACCAGGCGAAATGATTCATTGACCTGAGTAGCCTTGGTAGCCACGATGCCGAGATCGCAATCCGGCAAGTCTTTTGCGCTCGTGGTGGCTTTTAACGGGACCGCGAAGTTGTGAGTTCCGGTAACGCGCAGACCACGGCGGTTGAGTTCGGCAGCGTGATCTTCGCGGCGAACCAAGGCCCAAACTTCGGCGACGCGCGCCAGATGCGCGGCGTAGAGGCTGCCGATCGCACCGCAACCGATGATGCAAACTTTCTTCATTGTGTCCTAAACGCGCTTCTCCAACTTCACTAACTGCACTAGCTGTCCGCCTTCGTGATGCTTGAGCGCGCGAAAAATGCTGTCGCCGTTGTTGAAAGAGTCGTTGATACAAATACCTTGCGCAAACAACGCGTCCTGCAGCGCCGCTGAAATCGTGTGCACCGGAGCCGCGCCTCCTTCGCCCATGCCTTTCGCACCGCTATAGCTGTGGGGAGAAGGCGTTGTCGTGTGGCCGTACTTGATCTTCGGAATATTCATGGAGGTAATCGGCGTGTAGTCGCTAAAAGTGCTGGTCATCATATTGCCGACGGCGTCATAGACGCAGGTCTCCATCAACGCAGCGCCGATACCGTGCGCGGTCGCGCCATAGACCTGGCCTTCGACGATCGGCGGATTGATCACCGTGCCGCAATCGTCGACGGCCACGTAATCGAGAATCCTGGGGACAAAAGTTTCGCGGTCCACCTCGACCACCGCAATGTGCAATTGCGAGGCGTAGGTCAGGGTGAGATTGCCGTATTTTGCTTTCGTGTCCGGAACCTTGAACGGTGCGCGCCATACGTAACGGCAGTTGAGCGTGACGTCGTACAGTTCAGGCGGGAGCACGGCGCTATTCACGTTCACAATGTTGGCTAGGCCCCAGTAGTTGATGGATTTTCCGCTGCTCTTGGCCTTGATCTCCGGCCCCTGTTCGCCGACTCCGAATTCGAGATCGTCTTCTTTGGTTGCAAGAGCAAAGGCAGCCAGGCGCTTCATTTCAGTCTTGAGTTTCTGCGCCGCGCCATGAACCGCCGACAAACCGGAAACCGCAAATTGGCTGGCGTAGGTTCCAGAGAATCCGGTGTGCACGTTGCGCTCGGTATCGAAGCCAGTACGCACGGTAATTAGGTCGGGATGAATGTTGAGCACGTCGGCGACGACTTGCGCAGCAGTAGTTTCATGTCCCTGGCCTTGCGGACACGAACCGACGGCCACGACTGCCTCTCCGTAAATATCGAGCTTGCAGTTTGCGCCCTGCGAGTTGCCGGAAAAAGGCGCGTAGGGGTTGATGATCTGCGACTGGCCGAAGTTATTGGTTCCGGAATCGAGCGTCGTGCCGATACCGATGCCGATCAAGCGGCCGTCTCTTTCTTTGCGCGCCTCGGCTTGTTTCTTCTTCCAGCCGTCCCAACCGATCATGTCTTTCGCGACTTCGAGCATCTTCGGATAATCGCCGGAATCGTACACGCAGCCGTTGGGCGTCGTGTATGGGAATTCTTCCGGGCGGATGTAATTGCGCAGTCGCATTTCGTCCGGTGCGATGCCGAGTTCGTGAGCGCAGATGTCAACGACGCGCTCCAGGAACCAGAGATGTTGCATGCGCGAGTATCCGCGATTGGGGCCGACGGGACATTTATTGGTGACCGCCTGCCAGAAATCGATGCGAGCGTTCTTGAATCGATAAACTCCGCAGAAGACCTGCGACCAGATCACGCAGCCCAGCGGTTCATAGCGCGGGTAAGCGCCGCAGTCGTCGATGTGGCGCGAGTCGATGGCGGTGATGATGCCGTTCTTATCAAGGGCAACGCGTGTGTTGCGGAAAGTGCGCTCGTTGCCGTGAGCGCTCGAAACCATGTGCTCGGAGCGGGTTTCGACCCACTTGATGGGCCGCCCACCGGCTTTCTTCGAGGCTAGCGCGCAAACCGCCATCTGCGGATAACTGGTGATCTTGATGCCGAAGCTGCCTCCGATGTCAAAAGTCTGAACCCGTATCTTATCGATGTGCAGGTTCAAGTGCGCAGCCAGAAACTGAATCGCGAATGACGGAAATGAGTTATTGCACCAATAGTAGATGCGGTCGTCTTTGGGATTCCATTCGGCGATCACGACATTGTTTTCGAGCGGCGTCGACGAAAAGCGATGGAAGTGCAAGCGGTCGATATCGACGACATACGCCGCATCCTTGAAGGCCTGCTCGACGTCGCCGTATTCCCAAACGCCGTTCCAGACTCGGTTCGTGCCGGCTTCTTCGTGGAGAATGCTGCGATCGGTGAGGGCCTCCTCGGCGTCGACGACAGCTTCGAGCGGTTCGTATTCGACCTGAACGAGTTCAGCGGCATCGTCGGCGAGGCTTGGGGATTCCGCGACCACGGCGGCAACCGGCTCGCCCTGGTAAAGGGCCTTGCCCACGGCGATAGGGAAGTCGCGAATTTTCTGCGCATGGTCGGGACCGAGTTCGATGAAGGGCTGAGTTTGCCCAGCAACTTCTTTGCCGGCGATCGCGCACAGCACGCCGGGCAGCGCCTCGGCAGCAGAGGTGTCGACGCTGACGATGCGCGCGTGCGCGTACGGAGAGCGCACCAAGCGGAGATAGAGCATTTCGCGCAGCTTGATGTCGTCGGCAAACTTGCCCCGGCCGCGCAACAGACGGTCCTCTTCTTTGCGGGGGAGCGCGGCGCCGACCCAGCGTCCGCTACCGTTCTTCTTCGCGTCTGTCACGTTACTTGGTGCCTCCGCAGACCTTTCGCGGACATAAGGAAGACTGTCCGCGCCACACGAGTTACGCCAGCGCTGCTTGCAGTCCGTCGATCAATTTCTGAATCTGTTTCTTGCCCAGCGGTTCGAGCAGGCCTCCGGCCACCGACGCCAGGCGGCCGAAGATTTGGGCTTCGCCCTGCCAGTTCACTTTTGTTCCGTCCGCCGTTGACGCCAGGTCAAACCCCGCAACCATGGTGACGTTTCCTCCAGCGACCGCGCCCTGTCCTTTATATTGAGCGCGGCGCGGCCGCTCCGCTTCCGCCAGATCCAGCTTCACATCCGCGCTGCCTTTGATGTAGGAGATGCCCACATTCAACTTGACCGCAAAGTGTTTGGTGTCCTGCACGGCCAAACTTTGAAACTCCGGGAGCAGTGGCGCAAATCGATTGGGGTCGGTGAGGAAGTCGTAAACCTCCTCGGGCCTTTTCCTGACCTCGAATTCGCCGGAAAACTTGATCGCCATCTCAGGCTCCCTTCATGTTCCGGCCCGCCAGTTCGATGGCCTTGAAGATGTTCATGTATCCAGTGCAGCGGCAGGTGTTGCCGGCGATCGCTTTGCGAATTTCCTTTTCGTTTGGCTCGGGATTCTCGGAGAGCAATTGGTGAGCTGAGAGCATGAGACCGGGCGTGCAGTAGCCGCACTGCAGCCCATACGAATCGCCAAAGGCTTTCTGAATGGGATGAAGCTTGCCGCCTTTTTCGAGACCTTCAACCGTGGTGATCTCCGATCCGTCGGCTTGCACCGCAAACATGGTGCAGGACTTTACCGCGAGGCCGTTCATCAGCACGGTGCAAGCTCCGCAGTACGTCGTGTCGCAACCAACGTGCGTGCCAGTAAGATCGCACGCCTCGCGCACGAACTCGACCAGCAACATGCGCGGCTCAACCTGGCGCGAATACGCCTTGCCGTTCACGTTGATATTCACGGCGATTTTCTCCACGGCAGCGGCTTCAGGCATAGAGATGGGCCCCTTCGACTTGTTCTCCGCGAGCGCGGCGCGCGGCAATCTGGATGGCGCGCTTCACCAGAGCTACGACCAGTTGGCGTTTATAGTCGGCGGATCCGCGCATGTCAGGCTGGGGATCGGCGGCGGCGCGAGCGGCTTCGGCGGCGGCGGCAATTGTCTCGTCGTTCAGGTTCTTGCCACGGAGCGCCGTCTCAGCCTCGGTCGCACGGATCGCCGTCAGTCCGACACAGCCCAGAGCAATGGCGGCATTCTGGCAAGTGTCGTCCGCCAAGGTGAGTTGCACGGCGACACTGGCACTGGGATACACGGGGGCACTCCGCTTGAAGGCAAGATAGGCGCCGCCGCTGCCTGGAGGCGGAATCTTCACCTCCAGTTCGGTTACAACTTCGTCGTGCTCGAGCGCGGTGGTGTAGGCGTCTTTGATGAAGTCTCTCAGGTCGATGGCCCGCGCTCCCTTCCTCCCGAGGCAGCGAACGGTAGTGTCGAGCGTGATCAAGGCGTTGGCCCAATCGCCGCTGGGATCGGCTTCGGCGAGCGATCCGCCGATGGTGCCCCGGTTGCGCACTTGCACGTCAGCAATCCCAGCGGCACAGTCGTGCAGAAGCGGAATCTTTTGTGCGAGCGTGGAGCGCTCGATTTCAGCGTGGCGGGTCATTGCTCCGAAGCGAAGCGCAACCGAGTCTTCTTTAATGAAGGATGTGCCCGGGATGAAGTTCAAGTCCACCAGGTGTTCGGGATTGGCAAAGCGGAGTTTGAGCAACGGAATCAGACTCTGCCCGCCGGCGATAAACTTCGCGCCTTCGCCGAGTTGGCCGATCATGGACACCGCTTCTTTCAGCGACCCCGCCCGGTGATAGTGAAATGATCGCGGATACATGGCCGTTCGTCTTTCCCTCGTTCAAGCCCTGGTGTCTAAGGCGCTCGCTGCCATTAGCGGCCCACTGGCCCGATGTCGCGGTACTGGCTGCGGAAATATAACAGAGGCTCCCCATCCCGCACCACAACCTCTTCCACTTCAGCGATGAAGATAGTGTGGTCTCCCGCGCTTTGCGTTGAGTGCAACCGGCATTCGAGGTACGCCAATGCACCTTGCAGCACCGGAATGCCTTGCGCGGTACGGTCGAAGCGGGCGCCCGCGGCTTCCGGATGCTGATGGGTCTCGGCCGAGCGCGCGTAATACGCCGCGATGGCCTCCTGGTCACGGCGCAGCACGTTCACTCCAAACCGCTTCCGGGCGTGCAGATGAGCGTGCGTCCGCGCCCGGTGATCCACACAAACCAACACCAGCACCGGGTCGAGTGAGACGGAGGTGAAAGCATTCGCGGTCATGCCGTGAACCTCGCCGTCCTGGTCAACGGTGATGACGGTGACGCCGGTTGCGAAGCATCCCATAGCCTTGCGGAAATCGCTCGCGGCAACGCTCATGCGAAAACCTGCGGACCATTTTTTCGGATGGCCATCTTCTGAATGGCAGCGTTCAGAAAAAGATCGTTCTCAATCACTTCGCTGTAGACTTACTCTTGTGTTTCATCGCCGATCTGCCCAGCAGCGCCAGCAGCGGCTGCGCTGATGCCGGCGCCCCCACTTTTCCCTCTCGCACGATCTCCTTGGCGATCAGTTCCTTCCCATACAGGGCTTTGTTGGCTCCATCGTCGGATCGCATGGTCGAACCTTCCAGCGACAATCCCGCAAACAGTCCCTTGGACCGGGAATACGACAGAATCTCCGCATTCATGACGATATCGGTTTCCGCGGAAGCGGCGCGCCCCACCGGCCCGGCCGCGACCGATGCGTCCCCACCCAGCTTCACCTTGCTCGACATCACCGATTTTGCGCCTTTCTCATTCATCACCAGCAGCACGAAGTCGGTGGCCTCCGCTCCAATCTGGAAACCGAAACTCCCGCCCTCCAGGGCAAACATCGCGGGTGCGCTCCACGGGCCCGAGAAATCCTCGCCCTTGCGGCACGTGATCAGTCCACGCCCGTAGCTGCCACCCACAACAAAGGCCGCCTTTTTGACCGACGGATAGATCACGATGCATTCCGCCTTGTTCAACAGATCCTTTGGAATCCCGTCCGGCATGCCGAGGATTTCCTTCATCACCGTCCCGGCTTCGGTGATGCGTTCGTTTTCCTTCTTTTGTCCCATGACGGGCAGCACGCAGGCCAGCATGAGGACCACCAGCAACACCCTGTTCTTCATATACGCTCCTTTGATCGATGATCGGCGATCGATGGTAGATAGAGACGGATGCCCTACTTCTTTTCCGTCCGTGGGGGAGACACATCCTGCGAGAAGCTTTTCAGCGCTACCTCGCGCGGGCGGGAAGAAGTCTTCTTCGCTTCGTCGGTTGTGTTCTCGATGAGAGTTCCCTTCAACACGTAATACGCTTCGTCGCCCCGGCTCTTGCCCTCGCCCCGCTCGACCGTCCCCCGAAATTCGAACGATACACCATGCAAGGTCTCGGTGGTAAAGGCGAGTTGATTGCCATCGAGTTTACCCGACTTGAAAAAGTGGTCAAGAAAGACTCCGCGATCGCTTTCCGAGTCGCCGTAGCGCGAAACAAAGCCGGTGACGCGCCCTTGGCCTTCGACGGTGATCTGCACAAACTCGCCGTCGCGCAAGAAGCTGTACATCCCCGAGTAATCCGCCCCGGGTGTCTGCGCCCCCGCAAGCGCTGCAGCAATAAGAACGAACCACGCAAGTAGCAGCGCGTGGAAGCGAGTGGTGCGGATCGGCATGTTCACCTCGGAACTCTCAGTATAAGTCACGCAGTTAGCCCCGGAGGGGCGTCTGCCAATAGCCCGGCGCTTCAGCGCCGGGACAAGTGGGAAGTACTGAGCAAGTCCCGGAGGGACGACCGAGTTCAACCCAAATGGACGACCCCTCTCTCAACAATTCAAACAACGAACCGGCTTCGCCCTAACCCGCCCTTGCTTCTTCCAGGCTGCAGTCTCTCGCCGGTTTATCCGGTCTCAGCCCCATGAATACCGGCGCTCGCAGCTTCATCCCGCCCTCGGCGGTTTCGTGTGTCCACTCCGCAAACTTGATTTCGGCGACCAGTTCGGGACGCACGAAGTGAACTTTTCGCAATCCGCCGATCTCGCCGTAAAACGGGTTCTGTTTCGTCTTGAGCGATTGCAAGCCAGCAAAGATTTCTTTGAGCGCCTTCTGATCGAAGCCGGAACCGGCCTGGCCGACGTGAATGAGGCGTCCCTGCTGGTCATACAAGCCGAGGACAAGCGCGCCGAAATATTCGCGGCTCCCCTCCGGATCGGTGTAGCCTCCAATGACGCACTCCTGCCGCTGCGTGATCTTGATCTTAAGCCAATTGGTCGACCGCATTTCTTCGTAAGCACTGCTTCGCTTCTTGGCGACGATACCTTCCAGTCCGCGCTTTTTTGCTGCTTCGAAAAGATCGAGACCTTTCTCGGCATAGTGGTCGGAAAATTGAACGACCTTGCCTGCTATGATTTTCTCTTGCAGCAACAGCTTGCGTTGTTCGAGCGCGACGCGGCGCAAGTCGAGTCCATCGAGATAGAGCAGATCGAAAGCGTAATAGATGACCGGTACACCCTCGCGCCGTGCCTGGCGGCGCTTGCCGGGATGGAATCCGGTGCGCTGCTGCATCAGGCTGAACGACGGGCGGCCCTGGTCATCAAGCGCGACGATTTCGCCGTCGAGGATGGCACGCTGGGCTCTTACGAATTGCGGCAGGGCGCCAAGTTCGGGAAACTGCGCGGTGAGGTCGTTCTGATTGCGTGACACCAGACGCACGCGGCCGCCTTCGAGGAAGGCGACGGCGCGGTAACCGTCCCACTTGATTTCAAACAGCCAGCCAGGATCGTTGAAGGCCCTGGCGGCGGAGGTTGCAAGCATGGGTTGGATGACCGTGGGCATGGGCTTCTGCTCGGCGCCGGAGAAAGCTCTAACCGCAGAGGACGCGGAGTTCGCGGAGGATTCCTTGTTGCTTGATTTGGATGCGGGTGCCCCACTTCTCGCGCTTTTCGAGAAGTGGGGCTTTTCTTCCGTGTCCTCAGCGCCCTCCGCGGTTAAAGTCTTCCGCTTTTCGTCGGCGCGCGCGATGGCGTCCGCCAGCCAGGCGGCCTTCACCCTGCCTCGCGCTGCCGGGCGGCTGCTCTTCCATTGCGCGGAGCTTTCATCGCCAGCGATCTCGGCCATGGTGCGATCGGTGAGAATAGATGTGTCGTACGCGTCGATGTTGAATCCCGCGACCACGTGATTATCTCTTTTCTTGATCAGGAGCCACTCGTTCCCTTTGCTTCCCGCGCGGCCCTTGATGTGTACGAGCGCAAAATCGCCGTTGAGCCGTTTCCCTTTCAGACGAAACTTGAGATCGCCTTTCGCGAGCATGGCGGCAGCTTCTTCTTCCGTGCCCGGAACATACTTGCCCTTGACTGGCACTGGCGATAGCGGCTCCCAGGTGCCCGCGTCCCAAACCATCACCGTGCCGCCGCCGTAATTGCCCTTGGGGATGGTGCCTTCAAAATCGAAGTACGATACCGGATGATCCTCGACCTGCATAGCCAGGCGCTTGTCGGCGGGATCGAGCGACGGGCCTTTGGGGACGGCCCACGACTTGAGCACGCCTTCCATCTCCAGGCGGAAATCGTAATGCAGACGCGTCGCGTCATGGCGCTGAACAACGAAGCGATGCCGCGATTGTTTCTCGAACCTGGGCGGAGGCTCGGGCGTTTCCTCAAACCGCCGCTTTCGTTTGTATTCGTCAAGCGACATGGCGGCTATTGTAATTCCCGCTAGGCTCATGTGGGGACAGGCTAGTGTGCGGACGGGCGCCCTCGTGAGCCTGCCCTGAGCGAAGTCGAAGGGTCCATGCCGAGCGAACCGGGACCCCCGTCAAGCCCGGTGTTGGCTTGACGGGGTGGAGAAGCTCGGCAACTGCCGGTGGCCGGGGGTGTCCCACGTCTCGCGGTTTTCGAGACGTGGGCCGCCGGACCGTCCGCACCGTAGCGCGAGCGTCATCCGTCGGGATGTCAGCTTCAGGCCGTATACTGTCCCAGTTCTGAGGAGTGATCGATGAATCGGCTACCGCGACCCGGAAGTCTGCGAGCGGTTTCTATTGTTGTTTTGCTCACCGCTTCCCTTCTGCAAGCGCAAGCCCCGGCGCCAATCTCGGCCGCGCTGCGAGAGAAAGTGGACGCGATCGTCCGAAAAGCTCTGACCGACACTGGCATCCCGAGCGCCTCGATCGCCATTGTGCAAAATGGAGCGATCACCTATCTCCAGGCCTATGGCGACGGCCGCATCGAGCCACACACCCCCGCGCTGCCTTCCATGCGCTACAGCATCGGTTCCATCAGCAAGCAGTTTACAGCGGCCGCGGTGCTGCTGCTGGCGGAACAGGGCAAGCTTTCGCTCGACGATCCGGTGTCGCGGTTTGTGCCCAACCTGACCCGCGGCAACGAGGTCACAATTCGCGAATTGCTCTCGCATACCTCGGGTTATCAGGACTACTGGCCGCAAGATTACGTTCCTCCGTTCATGCTCCAGTCCATCACGGCAGACAAGATCCTCGACCAGTGGGCGCGCAAGCCGCTCGATTTCGATCCGGGAACCCAGTGGCAATACAGCAACACGAATTTTGTGATTGCGGGATTGATTGTCGAGAAAGCCAGCGGCGAGCCTTTGCTGCAATTCTTGAGCGAGCACATCTTCGCGCCGCTGGGAATGAAGAGCGTCATGAACATCGACCAGAATCGGCTCACCGAAACCGACGCGACCGGCTACCTGCGCTATGCGGTCGGGCCATTGCGACCGGCTCCGAAAGAAGGGAAGGGCTGGCTGTTTGCCGCGGGCGAACTGGCCATGCCCGCCGAGGATCTGGCGAAATGGGACCTCAGCATGATCAATCAGACCGTGCTCCAACCGGCCTCCTACGCGCAGATGGAAAAAGAAGTCGTACTGAAGAACGGCTTGGGAACGCGCTACGGTCTGGGGGTGGATGTTCGGCAGGAATTCGGACAGCGCGCCATCGAGCATGGAGGCGAGGTCTCCGGCTTTACCGCGCAGAATACGGTCTTTCCGGACGCGCGCATGGCGCTGGTCGTGCTCGTCAATGAGGACTCAGTCGAAACCTCGGCCGGCATTGCCCGCAACATCGCAACTTTACTTTTCCGCGAAGCCGATGTCGGCAAGCAGGAGGATCAGTCCCGCGAAATTTTCGCGGCCTTGCAGCAAGGAAAGATCAATCGCGCATTGTTCACCGATAACTGCAATAGTTACTTCACCGAACAAGCTCTGAAAGATTTCGCCAGCAGCCTGGGGCCGCTGGGATCGCCGACGGAATTTTCGCAGACTGCTAAACAGGATCGCGGAGGCATGACGTTCCGTTTATTCGAAGTGCGCTTTCCGCAAAAGACGGTCGAAGTGTTGGAACGGATCATGCCTGACGGCAAGATCGAGCAGTATCAAGTGCGCGCAGAGTGATTAAACCCGGTCTCATGAATGGTTTTGGGTAGGGCACGGTTTCACAGGCTGCGGAAAAAATCGCTGTTGCAGTTGATTTTGGGTGGCGCAGCGGTTTACCGCTGCGGTAAACGCACTGTTATGAATACGGCTTTAGCCGCTGAGGGCAAGGTCTGCGCTTAGGGATGACTTTTTCCGGAGAACCGGTTCAGATGGGCCGCGAATACCCTGACAATCCGCTGGTAGGCGTTGGCGCGGTCGTCGTCAACGAGAACCGCGTCCTCCTGATTCGCCGCGGACAGCCGCCGCTGCTGGGCGAGTGGTCGCTGCCCGGTGGCGTTCTGGAATGCGGCGAAACCCTGCGCGAAGCGGTGGTGCGTGAAGCCCGCGAAGAAACGGGATTGCTGGTCGAGACGGGCGAGATGCTGGGCGTGTATGAGCGTGTGATCCGCGGTGATGAGGGACGAGTGCGGTATCACTATGTGCTGATCGATTTTTTGTGTCGTCCGGTTGACGGCGACCTCAAAGCAGGAAGCGATGCGGCGGATGTGCGCTGGTTCGCGCGCGACGAATTGCCCGCGCTGAAGCTCGCTTACGACGCCAATGATGTAGTGCTCAAAGGATTGGCGCGACGCTCTGGGTGATGAAGCAGGACGGGCGAGACGCCCGTCCCTTCACAATCCGTTCTAGTCGGCCATCTTGGCCACATGCACCGGGAAGCCCGTCCTGGGCAGCAGCGACGTTAATTCGAACACCTTGAAGCCGTCGCCGGTGATTTCCGTCTGGCGATAGAGGCCGGGCTCGGTTTCGGCGGTTTCGTGGCGGCCCTCCAGATCATTAAGAAACTTCTGCGCGTCTTTCAGGCTGGCCTCTCCGCCTTTGGCCCGCGTCACCACGGCCTCGGTGGCATAGGAGCGCACCAGTTTCGGCCAATACTTTTGCAGTAGCTGGGTGCTCGCGAAAATGTCAGCCCAGACAATTTCTCCGTTCACGGCGACCACGACGCCCACCGCATTCTTATCCCGCAGTTGGCGGATCACGCTTTCATAGTTGCGCTGTACCGGTTCGGCGACGGCATTCACCTGTTTTTGCACTTCCTTGTTGTCCATAACCTGCGCGTACGAGGTGGTCGCGTTGACCGCGGGAGCGGCGCCGGTTACCTCTACGGCTTCCGACATGGCGCGCTGCGAACTGCGGACGCTGTCCCACACTTGCTGCTGATCTTTCGCAGCCATCGCCTTGCTGCGCACCACGGGAGAAGCGAGGAGACCGCCAACAACGCCTCCGGCGCTGCCGAACTCGTACTTCCCGTTCGCCGGCACCCAGCGTCCGGGCTCGACGCAGAAGACGCTGAGGTCCACCGGATCGCTCTCAGCGGGCACAATGCGGTCTTTGCCGATGACGCGGTCCTGCTTCCCGCCAGTAACTATCTCGCCCGCGAGGAGTAACAACGGCCGCTTCGAGTTATTCACCAGGACCAGCCGATTCACTTCCGCGTCTCGCATGGGATGCATGATTGGCGGTTCGCCGGGACGGTGACGGATGAGACCACGCGCCTGGCCCGCTTCCGTAACGACGACATCGCCGCTGCGCAAACCTTCATCGAGGGTGAGAAACTCCGCCGTGTCATACGACTTACTGGCGACCACGGGAAAGACAGTCAGGTTGCCGCTGCGAATCGGGCCGAGCAGTGAGTAGCCAGACGCTGGCGTCACCTCGCCCGCTTGCAGCAAACACGGGACCACAACCGCCGCCGCAACTAACAGAACGATTCCAGCAACCACGATCGCCAGCCGCATAATTCGCCCTCCCAACAGTAAAGACACCAGTCAAGACACCGGTGTTCCGCGTGCGCGCGGTTCCCTGCTTGCGCCGCTATCCCAACACTCCACAGATAGAGTGCGCGGGAAACTCCTCCGCGAGTCTTCCAGGAGTGTCTTTCTCTGCTCGCTGATCGAAGAACGCGCAGTTTCTTTTTCCTTGCGTCGAAAAAGTTGCTAGCATCATCTGGGACATGTCAGAGTGAAATGCCAAGCCCCGCCCAATCCGGCCCGAGAGCAGATTTCGCTGCCGCTCTTTACGAGCGCAGCGGGGCTGCGGCTTACGGCGTGACGGCCGGGCAGTTCACTGCCATCCTCGATGAAATTCTGAGCAAGTATCTTCTGCTGAATTCGGCCCACGCTTCTGCGGAGCAGAAAGCTGAGTTCTGCGCCGGGCTGCGTCTGGAAGAGCTGGCGCTGGCGCGCGCATGCGCCACGGGAAACGAACGGGCATGGCAGGACTTCATCAGCCGCTATCGCCAGAAGTTGCACAACATGGCGCTGCACATTACGCGGGACGGCGCACATGCCGCGGAACTGGCCGATTCACTGTTTGCCGATCTGTATGGCGTGAACGCGCGCGACGGAAATCGCACGCGCAACTCGAAGCTCGCGTCGTACACCGGCCGCGGTTCGCTCGAAGGCTGGTTGCGCACCGTGATGTCGCAGGAGTTCATCAATCGCTATCGCAAGCAGAAACACACGGTCAGTCTGGAAGAGCAAACCGAAGCGGGCGCGCAGTTTGCAGCGGCGGCTCCTCAGCCCGCCTGTCCATCCGACCCACGGCTGGAATCTGCCACCGACGAAGCGCTGGCGGACCTTTCATCCGAGGACCGGTACACCCTGGCGTCTTATTATCTGGATGGGAGGACGCTGGCCGAAATTGCGCGCACGCTGGGGTTGCACGAATCGAGCATCAGCCGGCGGCTGGATCGGCTCTCAACCGGGCTCCGGAAGCGCATTCTGGCGGGCTGCGCGCCCGCGGAATGAGCCACGCCCAGGCGACGGAAGCGCTGGAAATCGACGTGCGCGACATTCAGTTGAATTTACGCTCGCGGTTGGCGCAAGATTCCGGGGAGAAAACGTTCCCTGAGGGAAAGGTTCCGACACCCGGTGCGGGCGAAGGAAGCGCTGACTAAACACTAACGAAGATGACTGAAGTCCCCAAAATCGTGCCCCAGATCGTGCATGACCGGCTGCGGGCGGCTCAACCGAAGCGGGCTTTGGCGGAGCAAACCGGATCCCAGCGAGCACATCCCGACGCGGACGTGCTGACGGCTTTTGCCGAGCAGGCGCTTTCGGCGACCGAACGCGACGGCGTGCTCGAGCACCTGGCGTGCTGTGGAGACTGCCGCCAGCTGATCGCGCTGGCGCTTCCGGCTGCGGACCGGGCGGCGGCTCCGGTTGCGGTCGATACGCAAGCGGATCGGGCCACGCCGATTCCGTGGAAGGCCGAGAGAGGTTGGCTGGCAGCGCACAAGTTTGCCTGGCCAACCTTGCGCTGGGCCGCGCTTGCCGCGGGAGTTGCGGTGGCCGCCGCCGTGCTTCTGGTGCATCCGGGAAAGCTGAACCAGGTCGTACTGCCTTCCCCAAACCGTACGGCTGTGCCAGCGGCTTCGGGCCCGCAGATCGCAGCGTCGCCAGCAGCGTCGTTGTCAGTCGCCCCGCCGTCAACGGACCAATTGGCAGTCGTGGCCAAAGCCGAGGAACCACTGCCGAAACCGGAATTGCGGTCGTCCAAGAAACTCCAGGCTGGGCAAGGTGTGATGCCGCCGCATCAGGCGGAGCGCGGAATACTCCTGGCCGACAACCGAAAAGATTCAGCACAGGCAGACAACCAGCCGGCAGCTCCACCTGCCAGAAGCTTTGCGTTCGATGCATCAGCCCGGCAGTCAGCAACTGAAACCGTCGAGGTCTCTGGAGCCTCGACCGCAGTGGAGGTAGCGCCTCCTGCCGCAGGCGGCCTGATGACTCGGAACCAGACAATCGCGATCGAAAAGGCAAAGCCGGCGCTGCCAGAGATGGGCGCGAATGAGCAGCAGAAAACCCTGGCACCCGTTGTCCCCGGACCCGCCAGGTTACAAGCCAGGAATGCGATGTCTGCCGCGAAACTGGCATCCTCTGCAAGCCCGGCTCTGATGCACAACGTCACCTGGGCAATTACGGCGGGTGTCCTGCAACGGTCGCTGGATAGCGGCCAGAGCTGGCAAAGCGCTTTGCGCGCGGATCGTCCATTGCTGTGCTACGCAAGTCACGACGAGGATGTATGGACGGGAGGACAGGCGGGTACGCTCTTCCACTCCGCGAACCGCGGCGTGACCTGGGTGCAGGTACAACCTTCCATCAAAGCCCTGCCACTTAGTTCAGACATAACTCACATTGATGTGCGCGGCCCGGCGGAGATTGTAATTTCCACCAGTAACACCGAAATCTGGAGCAGCGCGGACGGCGGAAAAACCTGGGAGAAGAAATAATTCGGCCGCTTCTGGCGTTCTGCCTTGGACCTTTCTAGCCGCCGGCAGTCTTGTGCAGCTGCACGGGGAATGGCGTGCTTTCAAGCAGATAGCACCTACTAACTCCGCAACATGGGTCCGCCTCCGCGCGTAATCGGAAAAAAGTCACTTATGAGTTTTATGTTACTAAAGTGACATTTACAGTTGTGCCAAACGGACCTAGGATGGGCACGTGGTTTGGCAGTTCTGGGGGAGGGCTGCCGGAGACGCCCTGAGCTTCAACGCTCAGGGCGTTCTTTATTGCCCGCAACCATTCCCTTAAACCACGTAACTTCACAGGCGAGCGGCGGCCGCGAAAGCTCTCCGCATCCACACCCTGCGCACAACTTCGGTTGCGATGCCGCTGAGAGGAAAGACGTGATCGGCCTGCCTGGCGGCAACCACATTTCCGGGCATGCCCCAAACCACCGAGGACTGTTCATCCTGGACGATTACTTCTCCGCCCGCTTCTCGCACCACGCCCGCCCCTTGTGTGCCGTCCGCCCCCATGCCGGTGAGCACCACCGCCAGCACGTTCGCACCGTAGGTTTGAGCCACCGAGCGGAACAGCACATCCACCGCGGGACGACAGGAATTCTCGTGAGGATCATGGTTGAGGCCCAGCAGGAAATTGGTTCCCTTGCGAGCCACCGTCATGTGATGGTCGCCGGGTGCAATCCAGACCTGACCTCGCCACAACTTCTGCCCCTCCTTGCCTTCCCGCACATCGAGCTTGGCGAGGGTATTGAGACGCTCAGCGAACAGGCGTGTAAACAGGGGCGGCATATGCTGCACGATCACGATGGGCACAGGGAAATCAGCGGGGAGTTGCGAAATCAGATCCGACAGCGCGCTCGGTCCACCGGTCGAGGTGCCGATAGCGACCACGTCGATGCGCGCCGGCGGCCGGGCGGAAACAGGGATGGGCCATGGCCCAGGCGGGGGCCGCGGCACGCGCTCCGCGCACAAAGACTTGATTTTCGGGATCAACTCCCGCCGTACCCGCTCGTGCGAGCATTCCGGGGTTTCGCTCGGGGAGGGTTTGGCGACATAGTCGCTGGCGCCCCGCGCCAGCGCATCCAGGGTCGCCGCGGCACCACGCTCGGTAAGAATGCTGAACATAATCACCGGTAATTTTGGATAGAGTTTGCGAATTTCTACCAGAGTTTCCAGCCCGTCCATTCCTGGCATGTCAATGTCGAGCGTAACCAGATCAGGCTTGAGCTCTGAAATCCGGGCCAGCGCCTGAATGCCATCTCCCGCCGTGCCGGCGACGACGATCTCCGGATCGGATGCCAGTAGATCGTTGAGCATTTTTCGAAAGACCACCGAATCATCGACAATTAATATGCGAACCGGTCGCATGTCTCCTGTCCTAAGGCGCGACGGCCTGCAAAGGCTCCCGTAACACTGCTGCTGCTCGCCCCCCTCGACCAGAAACGCTTTGACAATGTCGTCGGAATCATTCGTAGCGAACACCTGCTCCATCGGCGCGCCGCTTTTTTTGCTTGAGCACGGAGGTGCCGGGCTGCTCTCGCGAACGCCCGCGCGAGTTCGTGTCAGAAGCTTCAGGCGATGGGGCGAAGAATCCAGCGGCCAGACGGGGGACGGGATCTCTATTCCCGAGAGGATTCGGGACATCTTTGAAGGACTAACACCCAGTGAATCAGGTGAGCTTGGTATTACCGGCGCGGAGGTTTGAGACCTCCGGCCTTGGGCAAATCGGCGGCTTTACTCGGCCGTCTTACACGGAGTAAGAAACATCGTCATTGGCCGCGCCTTGTGCCGTGCTTTCTGTCGTGGAGACTGCGCCGTTAGACTTACTGCCACGGCGCATGGCGACGATGCCGGTGCGCACCATTTCTAATACACCATAGGGTCGCAGCACTTCGAGCAATCCGTCAATCTTGTCTTCCGCGCCGGTGATTTCGATAGTCAACGATTCGGAAGAAACATCGACCACGCGCCCGCGAAACACGCTGGCGAGTTCCAGCACGTGGGAACGCGCATCGTGAGTGGCCGCCACTCGGATTAAGGCCAGGTCGCGAACGATGGCCGGTTGATTGGTGATGTTCTCGACCAGCAGCACGTTCACCAGTTTGTAGAGATTGGCCTCGATGCGGCGGGCCTGATCGCGATCGGCGTCGACGGTAATGGTCATGCGCGACACCTCTGGTTTTTCAGTCCTCCCCACCGTCAGTGAATCGATATTGAAGGCGCGCCGCCGAAACAGCGACGCTACGCGGGTAAGCACGCCCGGTTTGTTTTCTACGTACACCATGAATGTATTCAGCATATTGTTCTTCGTCTCGATCTCGCACTTTGATTTTGGGTGGCGCAGCGCTTCAGCGCTGCGATTGCTGCCCGTCTTTGACTGCGGCTTTAGCCGCTGAGGGACACCCCTTCTCCACTAGTCCTCCGCCGTCTCGACAATCGGGCTCGGCCGCCGAATCATGTCGTGCAGCGCCGCGCCCGCCGCCACCATCGGATAGACCGTATCTTCCTGTTCGACCTTGAAATTGATCAGCATCGGCCCCTCGTGCTGGCGCGCCGATTCAACGGCGGGCACAACCTGAGAACGCTCCGAGACCGTCGCGCTCCGTATGCCGTAAGCCTCAGCCAGCCTCGCGAAGTCCGGATTCAGCAAGGGCGTGGCCGCGTAGTTGCGATCGTAGAAAAATTCCTGCCACTGCCGCACCATGCCAAGATAGCCGTTGTTGATGATGGCGATGTGGATCTTCAGGTTTTCCTGTACCAGCGTTGCCAGTTCGCACATGGTCATCTGGAATCCGCCATCGCCCACCACCACCCAAACCTCGGCGTCGGGGCAAGCCACTTTAGCGCCGATGGCGGCGGGCAGCGCAAAGCCCATCGTGCCTAATCCGCCCGACGTAATCAGCGAGCGCGGATGCTCATGCTTGTAGTACTGCGCCTCCCACATCTGGTGCTGACCGACGTCGGTCACAACGATGGTGTTGCCGTCGCGCGTCTGCCGCCACAAATCGTTGATGACGTGCGCTGCATAGAGATGCCCGCTGTCGGGTAGATTCTGGATGTCCCGCACCGCGGAATCGCCCTTCAGCCGGTCGATCGAATCCAGCCAGTCGCTGCGATCAATGGATTCGACGTGCGGCAGCAATTCCAGCAAAACTTCCCGCAAATCGCCGACCAGCGGAACATCGACCTTGACATTCTTGTTGATCTCCGCCGGATCGATCTCGATGTGGATCTTCTTTGCATTGGGCGCGTAATTTTTCAGGTTGCCGGTAACGCGGTCGTCGAAACGCATGCCGAAGGCCAGCAGCAGATCCGCTTCTTGAATTGTGTGGTTCACCCACGCTTCCCCGTGCATGCCCATCATGCCGAGATTCAGCGGGTGGGATGCCGGGAACGCGCCGAGGCCGAGGAGCGTGAGCGCGACCGGAATGCCAGCGCGCTCCGCAAAGTCGCGCACTTCGCGCATGGCCCCAGAAATAATGATGCCGTGCCCCGCCAGGATCACGGGCCGCTTCGAGTTATGGATCAATCCCAGCGCCCGCTGATACTCCTCGGGAGCCGGCGAAAGATCAGGCCGGTAGCCCGGCAACTGCGGCTTGGCCGCTTCCCAGTCGAACTCGCACGTGCTCTGCTGCGCATCCTTAGTGATATCAACCAGCACTGGACCGGGACGGCCCGACCGCGCCACGTAGAAAGCTTCCCGAATGGTACGCGCCACTTCACTCGCGTGCGTAACTAAGTAGTTATGCTTGG